>Ga0310914_10000172_pt1 | contig 34029 bp, 30 predicted proteins | sample GREbulkMGAN108_FD_203450 | JGI IMG/M metagenome (GOLD analysis project Ga0310914, IMG submission 203450) | Lab enrichment of tropical soil microbial communities from Luquillo Experimental Forest, Puerto Rico - GRE.bulkMG.AN108 | ecosystem: Environmental > Terrestrial > Soil > Tropical forest >... | reverse complement strand
ACTTTGTGCATGTCGCCCGGCTCGGAGGTTACTACGATTTGAAATATTACAGGCGGTGCGATCATCTGATCGGCAACACGCGCGGCATTGTCGACTACGCCATCGCCAAAGGTTGGCCGCGCGAGCGCATCGATTATCTTCCAAATTTTGTTCCTGATGCGGCTGTTCCGGTCGTCGAGGCGCCGGGCGAAAATTGTCGATTGCACCCCCGAGCGCCGCTCGTGTTGGCTCTCGGCCGTCTCCACCCCAATAAGGGGTTCGACCTGTTGCTCGAAGCGCTCGCAGCCATTCGGGAAGTTCATCTGTGGATTGCCGGCGACGGTCCGCTGCGGCCTCAGCTCGAACGGCTCGCCACTCGGCTCGGCGTCAGCGAGCGGGTGCGTTTTCTCGGTTGGCGCGATGATGTACCCAACTTGCTGGCCTGCGCCGATCTCTTCGTTTGCCCGTCACTGCATGAGCCGCTCGGCAACGTCGTAATCGAAGCCTGGTCCGCCGGATTGCCGGTTGTCGCAACTGCGAGCGACGGCCCCGTCGGACTGATCGAGGATGGCGAAAGCGGCATTCTGGTGCCGCTCCCTGGCGATCGCGCCGGTGGTCCCCGGGCGCTCGCCCGCGCGATCGAGCGCGTGTGCGAAGATCCCGACCTACGCGCCCGGCTCGGGAAAGCCGGGCGGCGTGCCTATGAAGCCGAATTCACCGAAGTAACCGTTGTCGCGCGCTACCGCGAGTTTTTCGACCGGGTCTCACCCTGATGTGCGGTATCGCGGGATTGATGACCCACGACGGCGCGTCCGCTCCCGCCGCGCCGTTACGTGCGATGGCCGCGGCACTGCGTCACCGCGGTCCGGATGGCGATGGCCGATACCGATCGGGCGATGTCGGGATGGCGCAGACCCGGCTCGCCATCATCGACTTGGCGACGGGCGATCAACCGCTCTATGAGCCGGGCGGTGCTGCGCTGATCGCCAATGCCGAGATCTACAATTACATCGAGTTGCGCAGTGAACTTGCCTGCGCGCGCCGCGTGGCCTTCACGACCCAATCGGACTGCGAGCCGCCCTTGCACCTTTACCGCAAGTATGGGCTCGACTTCACCGCGCACCTGCGTGGCATGTATGCAATCGCGCTGCATGATCCAGGTGCGGGGCGGCTCATTCTGGCGCGCGACCCGTTTGGCATCAAGCCGCTCTATTACACGGAAACGCCGCGCGTCTTTGCCTTCGCCTCTGAGCCGAGCGCGCTCATCGAAGCTGGCCTTGTCGCACCGCAGCTCGTCAGGTCGGCGCGTAACGAGCTCGTGGAAATGCAGTTCACTACTGGTCGCGAGACGATTTTTGAAGGAATCAATCGGGTCCTGCCGGGAGAGACAGTGGTAGTGCGCCAGGGGCGGATCGTCGAACGCCGGCGCTGCGCTGCGCTGCCCGAGGGAGGGCCTTTGGCGATCGACGAAGAGGAAGCGTTGGCCCGGCTGGACACCGCCCTTGCGGAGAGTGTTCGCATTCATCAGCGTTCCGATGTGCCGTTTGGAATGTTCCTCTCCGCCGGCATCGATTCGACCGCCGTGCTGCTGACAATGGCGCGGCTGGCCGAGCGTCCGGTTAAGGCGTTCACGATCGGTTTCGCTGCAGACGACGTCCCCGACGAGCGGCCAGCTGCCCGCGCCGCAGCCCGGGCGGTCGGGGCCGACCATGTCGAAATTCTGTTTGACGAGGCGGATTTCTGGCGATTGCTGCCTGAAATCGTCTCGGCGGTCGACGATCCCGCAGCCGACTACGCAATCCTGCCGACTTGGATGCTTGCCCGTGCGGCGCACGAAGCCGGGATCAAGGTCATTCTCTCGGGCGAGGGTGGCGACGAGCTGTTCGGCGGATACGGCCGCTATCGCAGTGCGATGCGCCCGTGGTGGGTGGGCGGCCGCACACCGCGCGCCCGCGGCGTGCTGGACGGCCTCGGCATACTGCGCCGCGAGATTGCCGGCTGGCGCGACGGCATCGCTGCGGCGGAGGCGCGCAACAGCGGCCACCACCGTACCCTTCTGCAAACTGCGCAGGCGGTCGACTGCGCCGATTGGTTGCCGAACGATCTGCTGGTCAAGCTCGATCGCTGCTTGATGGCCCACAGCATCGAAGGCCGCACACCCTATCTTGACAGCGAAGTGGCGGCGCTGGCGTTTCGCCTGCCCGACGATCTCAAGGTCAGGCGGGGTCTAGGGAAGTGGCTGTTGCGCCGTTGGCTCGCCGAGCGTCTTCCCGACTCCCAGCCGCTCGCCCGCAAGCGCGGCTTCACTGTGCCGATCGCGCGCTGGATCAGCCGGCGCGCGGATGAGATCGGGCCGCTCGTCGCGCGCTCAGCCGGCGTGCGCGAAATCTGCCAGCCCGACGCCGTCGAGCGCCTATTCGCCGCCGCCGCCAACAAACGCGCCGCTCGCGCCGCCTGGAACCTCCTATTTTACGCTCTCTGGCACCGTCGCCACATCGAACGCGCCGTGCTGCCGCCGGATATTGCGGAAGCGCTGGCGGGGGGCGGATAAGATTTCCCGGTTTTTCCCGTTGAACCGGGAATTTCTTCGATTTCTCCTCCGACAGCACCGTTCGGCTGCGAAAAACGGTAGGTAAATCAGTTCCTTGCAGACAATTCCCGTAGCGGTGCGAAACGGGAATTTATTCCGGCCTAATCGGGAAAATAACTCGCCTAACCGGGAATTACCGTGAAGACCGTTCTGGCCTCTGCAGCTGTGGTCGAGGAGGGGCCTATACCTCACCAACCGTCCCCTGCAGCGTCAGTGTAGCTCTGCCATCTTGAATGGTTTACAGAGGCGCGGCCGGTCGGCGTACGCGTGCGGCAGTCCGCCCGCGCCGTAGCCGGTGACGAATGCGAACGGGACGTTGCGCCGAAACAGGGCGTCGGCGACCGGATCAATCCGGTCGCCCGCCAGATTGACGTCGAGGACGGCGGCGTCATAGATCCCATGATCGACGGCATCGAGAGCTTCCGCAAGTCGCGGAATGGGGCCCGACACCACGCAACCCGCGGCTTCGAGCATGTCTTCAATCAAGGCCGCAACAAGAAACTCGTCTTCGACCACCAATACTCTGATCCCTTCGAGCGCCGCGGTCATGACGCAGCTTCCTCTCTTAACGGTCTCTCGGGTGGCGACCCGAAGGTCATGTATTGAGGATGTCCCGGAATCACGATCCGACAATGAAGGCCGCCATCGACTACATCGAGCTTTGCTTCTCCTTGTAATTCGAAACGAATGCCGCGTTCGATGAGTTCCGTACCAACGCCGCGTTTCGGCAACTCGTCGATTTTTGGTCCGTCCTGCTCAGCCCAGGTCAATTCAAGGCGTGTCGGTTGGTCGCCGGCAATGGTCCAAGCGACATCGACCCGGCCGCCAGCCACCGACAGCGCGCCATATTTTGCCGCATTTGTCGCGAGCTCGTGAATAACCAGCGCCAGAAACACAGCTGCTTGCGGTTTCAGCATGACCGTCGGCCCGTCCACGGTCACATTGGCGCTGTCGTCTGCGGTATGCGGGGCCAGCTCCGTCAAAATTAACTCACGCAATCCCGCCTCAGTCCAGCCGGCTTCCGACAGCAAGTCGTGAGTATGGCCGAGGGCGTGAAAGCGGCCGAGCAGGTGAGTTTTCTCCTCACCATCGGGCAAAGCGCGTTCGGCGATCGACGAGACTACCGCGAGCGTGTTCTTGACGCGGTGGCTGAGCTCGGAGGTCAACACCTTATGCTGCTCCTCCGCTGCCACAATATTTGTCACATCGACGAAAGTCAGAAGCACACCATCGATTACATCATTGGCGGTCCGATAAGGTAGGAGCCGCGCGAGGTAATGTTCGCTACCGTCCGGCAGGCTTAACGGGCGCTCGATCATTTGGCCGTTGAATACCATGCGGATATCGTCTTCGAGATCCGGGTAGGCGAGCCGCCCGGAGAGGTCGGTCAGCGGCCGACCCTGGTCGCCGGGAATGAGATTGAACAATTTGGTAACTACCGGCGTGAAGCTGCGGATCACCAAGTGCTTATCCAAGAAGATCGTCGCGATCTGGGTACTCTGAAATAGATTACTGAGGTCGCTGTTAGCCTGGTCCAGCTCGTCGACCTTGTTGCTCAGCTCGCTATTGACGGTCTGCAATTCCTCGTTGACCGACTGCAGCTCCTCCTTCGAAGTTTCGAGCTCTTCGTTTGTCGATTGCAGCTCCTCGTTGACCGAGAGCAGCTCCTCATTGGACGAGCGAAACTCCTCGTTTGCCGTTTCGAGCTCCTCGATCGTGGATTGCAACCGCTCTTTGGTCTCCTGCAGCTCCGCCTCGATCTGCCGGACGGTCGCGTCCTCAGGGTCCGGTAGCCCCGGCGTGGCTGCTTCGTCCTGCGTTCTGGGAGGACCCCGATCGATGAATACGATGCCGTAGACGGTCTCTTTTTCTTCGCTGATCGGTTCGACCGCGAGGCTGATCATCTGCGTCCCGCCATTGAACTGCACGGGGACGCGATCGCGCACGACCCGCTGTCCCGTCGCCTTCGCGCGGTGAAGCGCGGCCCGCAAATCGGCACGCAAGCCCGAACGGGCCATAGCGACGACATCGCGATCGGGCGGGCCCGCGGCAGCCTGAAGATATTTCCCCGTCCCCGATGAAAAATAGAGTGTCTGGCCGGCTTCATCGACGACGACGTAGGTCGGGGCAAACCGCTCCACTATCGTATTTGCAATCGTCCGCAGCATGTCGGAGCGCTGCAGCAAAGTGCTCTGACCCTCCGCGGACCCCGTCCACTCGCGCCGAGAGTGCGGCATGAACTGACGCAATGGCAGGGATGGGCGCGCGACCAAGTCGCGGCGGCGAAAGACACGGTTTTTTCTGTCTAGCGAGACGAAAAGCTCTGTATGCCGTGAAAGATTCTCCGAGCTTCCGAGGAACAGATATCCTCCCGGCCGCAACGAGTAGTGAAACAAAGGAATGATCTGCGTCTGTAGTGCGGGCTTTAAGTAAATTAACAAATTCCGGCAGGAGATCAGGTCGAGGCGCGAGAACGGCGGGTCGCGAATAACGTTGTGGGTCGAGAAGATGCACATGTCGCGCAACTCCTTGACCACGCGATAGGCGCCGGCTTCGTGGACAAAAAAGCGCCTCAGCCGCTCGGGAGAGACTTCTTTCACGACGCTTGCCGGATAGCGCGCCGCACGGGCTACGCCCATCGCCACCTCGTCGATATCGGTGGCAAACACCTGCACTTTGGGCGCGGCTATCAGTGTTTCACAATATTCGCGCAATAGGATCGCGATCGAGTAGGCTTCCTCTCCGGTCGAACAACCGGCGACCCAAACCCGCACCTCGTCGTCCGCGCCCTTCCCCTCGAACAGTTTTGGGACGACCAATGTCTCCAGGGCGCGAAACGCTGCCGCATCGCGAAAGAAATCGGTGACGCCGATCAAGAGGTCGCGAAATAAGGCGTTGACTTCATCAGGCTGCTTTTCCAGCCGCTCGGTGTATTCCTCCAGTTTTGTGGTTTGGAGCACCTGCATGCGCCGCTGAACGCGGCGCTGAAAGGTTCGCTCCTTGTAGTCGCTGAAATCGTGCCCGGTTCGGTTACGCAGTAGCGCGTGGATCTTTGTCAGGGCATCGCCGGGACGCTCCGGATCGAAGGCGCCCCAATTTCGGACATAGGCTATGATCCGCTCAGCAATGTCCTCGACCGGCAACTCCAGATCGACAAAACCGGAAGCCACCGCGCTCAACGGCATCTCCGCAAAACGCGGCCGGGTCACGTTCGACCCCTGCGCGATGGTTAGTCCCCCATGCTCCTTGATGGCTTTGAGGCCGAGAGTGCCGTCAGTCCCGCCACCCGACAACACGACCCCGATCGCGTACTCGGCCTGATCGTCTGCCAATGAGTTGAAAAAGACATCGATCGGCGCGCGCTCCCGATCGGCACGCCCGGTGCGCCGAAGCTGAAGGCGTGCGTCGCGAATGGTCAGGATGGCGCTGGGCGGCAGGACGTAGACATGCTCTGCTTCGACCCTGTCGCCGTCTTGAGCCTCGACAACCGGCATTCGGGTGGCGCGGCCCAAGATCTCGGAAAGCATGCTGTCGCGGTCCGGCGGAAGGTGGGTGACGACGACAAAAGCCAACCCGTTATCGGCTGAAACCGATTTGAAGAACTGCTCCAGCGCCTCGACGCCGCCTGCTGAGGCACCGATGCCGACGATTGGAAGATTGGGCGCCAAATTTCTCACCCGCCGGCTGTTCATATTATGGTTAACCGTCATTTAACGACGAAAGCTCCGCGATTTCCAATACCCATAATAGGAACGCCGGAGAAGCCGCGTAGTTTGCTTGATTAGCATCCCGGAGGCACGCATGACCGAACCACCAACCAATTCCCAATCGGCCCATGGCTGCGTCTTGGCGAAGGCACGCGAACTCGCCGAGCAGGTGCGGCTGACGGCTGAACGTGTTCATCGGCAAGCACTCGAGGCCCATCGCCTCACCGACATCGCCCGCCGCGAAGCCGAACGAGGGCGGGAGCTGTCGCGAGCGGGCCGGGGAGAAGCGCGCTCGGTAAACGGATCGATAGAGTGGAGCGTCGACACGGCCCCGCAAACAGGCCGTCATCTGTCGGACAAAAACGAGGATTGAGTCCCGTTACCCTAATCTTCGTTTTACAACGGCGATTTGCCGCGCTGCCGTGGCGATTTAATTCGTGTTCCGCCGATTAGGAAATCCGTCTTCACGATTCGTTAGTCCCAATTGCACCCGAACACCGGAGCGTCCGGGTCCGGACGGCCTTTTGACGGTTAATGGATAGCATTTTAGCGGTTCCGTTCAGCATATTAGGAAGAAAAGATGCCGAAAGAAACGCCTGCTGCCTTGCTCCATATCGAGCTGGCGGAGCTCTACCAACGGGCGCGACGAGCGATCAGCGAAGCCCATGACCTTGCCGCAGATCGTGAGTTCATCCTTTGGTGGTGTGGGATGCGGTCGCGACACAGACGACCCCCATCCGCAATGCTGGACGATTGAACCGCTATCGCGTGCCGGCCGGTGGGCCGACCGTCCGGCGCGGCGCCATCGGGGCGGCAGGGATGCTCGTCAGGTCGATTTCGGGCATCGGCAGGTCGAGGGCGCGCAGCACCCCGTTGGCGAGCTCGTTGTAGCGGTCGAAACTGCGGCGCAGCCGGCCCCGCCAGGCGGCGACGCCGCCGCTGGCGTGCAATTCAAATGCCGACTCGCGGCCGTCGAGCGCCGAGGAGACATGGTCCCAGGCCAGCTGTAATAGCGCTGCCCGCTGCTGTGCGGTGTAGCCGCCGCCGGCGAAGGACTCCTCAAGTCCCGAGGCTAATTCGGGTGTTGCGAGATCGCGGTCCGACGGCGCGACGACGAGCGAGGAGCCCGGCACAATCCGCAGGATTTCAGCCAAACGCTGGCGCGCCTTTAGGAGCGCGAGCCCGCCCGGCATCAGATGCGTGTGGTTCGGCATGCAATAGCCGGCGGGGGTGAATTGCGGGTCGAGCTCGGCAGCCGTCTGGCAGCTCCGTGCCGTCTGCACCTCGGCGATCAGATCGACGAGATATTCTATCGTCGGCTCGTGCCCCTTGAGGCCCATCGCGTCCGTCAAGGCGAGAGCGAGGCCCAGGGTGAACTCGGATTTCGCGAGCCAGCCATAAAGATGATGCCATAAGAGCCACCGGGCGATCGGTTCGGGCGTTGCTTCGACGAAGAAGACCTGCTCCCATGGGATGAAGACCTCATCCAGCCACATCTGGCCGTCGAGTTCGTCGTAGCGGCTGCTGAGCGGGGCGACGAAGGGATTTGCATCGCGCACAGCAACCTTGCGGCACAAAGTCGTAACACCGGTGCCGGCGATCGGTACGATAAAGCTGACATGATGCCCGCCGATTTCGATGCCGTTGAGGGCGCCGACATAGACATCCTCGGCATAGGCCGGGCTCGTATGCATGCCGATCTTGCCGCTGATCACAATGCCGGCATCGGTCTCGCGGACGAGCCGCAACGCATTGCGCTGCTGCGGGTCTTCGCGGAGCCGATAGCCGATCGTCGCGGCGCCGCCGCAGAATGTCAGAAACCGGCCCGTGGTAGCGATCTGCTCGCGATAGGCCAGCGCGTTAGCGATGTGCTGCGGCGAGGCGTTGCAGTCCTGCACGGCCGTCACGATACCGAGCGCGATCAGATGGCCATAGGCCGGGGTGTGAGTGATGTTGCCCGCGCTCAAAAATGTCGTCTTCGAAAAGCTCCGACCCATCCCGCGGAGATCCTCGGAACTCTGCGGGACGACATAGGCCCACGGCCACCGTTTGCCCTGAGCGTTGGCCGGCGCGAGAAGGATATCGGCCCATTCGGGATCGAAATGCAAATCGTACCAGGCGACGTATTCGTCGACCATGGCCCGCGTCGCAGGGTGCTTTGTCACGTCGTCGACGAACCCCTCGCCCATCACCCAAACTCGCCTGCCGTCCCGTAACGACTCGCGATACTCCGCCCCTCTTCTCATCTCTTGCTCCACGTTACCAAACGTTGAGTTCCCCGTGGCCGGGCTTGACCCGGCCACCCACGCCTTCAGGCAAGTCGGCCGTAAAGATCATCCCAGTTTGGATTGTCGCGCAGGATCAGTCGCACCTTCCAAGCGCGCGGCCAGTGCTTGATATTCCTCTCATGTTGCTTCGCGATCAAAATGTCCTCGTATCGCTCGGCATAGACGAGGCGGCTCAAGCCTCCTTGCTTCGTGAACCCCTCGACAACTCCGTTCCGATGCTCCCAGGCGCGTCGAGCGAGGTCGGCCGTGGTCCCGACATAGAGCGTGCCGTTAGGCCGATTGGTCATGATGTAAACCCAGCCGCCCTTCATCGTGCCAGTGTTGTCGAGGATCGCATCGCTCGCAAACGCTTCGTGGGTGGCCGGGTCATGTGTGGATGGCCCCCGGCTCGCAAGGACTTTTCCGCGTGTCGGCAACTGAAGGTCGCTTGCGGTCATGTGTCCGGCCTGTCGTCGCGGCCAGTGGCCGCAGGCCCTGATGGGATCCGTGGATCGAGGCCTAATCAAGCCCGCGAGGTCGCATTGCCCCATGGCCCGGCGTAGGTCTGTCTCGATCCGTCGGTCGACCGACGATGCCATCACGCGTCTTCACCCTCGCAAGTCTTGTTGGTTCAAAGACCAGTTTCTTTGTTCGATCACCGCGCCGTTTCCCCGTCCCGACCTGAGTTCCGCATGGCGCCGCGCGCCGCCGCGGTCAAGGCTGGCCGCAGGCCACCGCCGCAGGCGGCGCGAAGCGGTCTTGATGGCGGTGAGCACGGCGTCAGGCTCAGGCCAGGTCGGGGCACAGCTGATCCTGCCGCGGCCGGCGATAGTCTTGCTGGCGCATCATCAGCGCCCACCCGGTGCGCGCCAGTTTGTTGGCGAGCGCACAGGCGACGACTTTGCGCTCCTTGCGTTGCAGCAATTTGACCAGCCACGCATCGTCCTTGGCCCGCCTGCTGCCCAACACCGACATCGCGCCATTGACGAGCAGCCGGCGCAGATAGCCGTTGCCGCGCTTGCTGATCGGCCCGAGCTTGGCCTTTCCGCCGGTGCCGTCCTGGCGTGGCACCAGGCCGAGCGAGGCCGCAAAATGCCGCGCACTAGTGAACCCCGCCGGGTTGACAACCATCGCCGTCATGGCGCTGGACAGGATCGGCCCGTAGCCGGGGATGGTGATCAGGTGGCGGCAGGTGGCATTGGCGCGGCCCCAGCCAACGATCTGCTTCTCGACCCGTTCAATACGTTGCTCGAGACCGCGCAAGGTTTCGACGATCGCCATCAGGCCGTGGTGCGACGGTGCCGGAATGCGTGCATCCGCTGGATCGGCCAGGATCGCCACCAACTCGCTGACGTGGCGCGGCCCCTCGGCGACAATGATGCCGAACTCCGCCATCAGCCCGCGCAAGGTGTTGATCAGCATCGTGCGTTGCTTGATCAGCAGTTCGCGCACCTTGTGAATGCCCGCGGCGGCCTGCTGCGCCTCGGTCTTGACCGCGACAAAGCGCATCGATGGGCGGCTCACCGCCTCGCAAATCGCCGCCGCATCAGCCGGATCGTTCTTGTTCCGCCGCACATAGGCCTTGGCGTAGGGCGGCGGGATCAGCCGCACGTCGTGACCCAAGCTGGCGAGCTCGCGCGCCCAATAATGTGCCGTCGCACAGGCTTCGATGCCGACCAGGCAACGCGGCAGCTTGGCAAAGAACGCCAAGACCTGCTGGCGACGCAGCGCCCGCCGCACCATTACCACCCCCGCTGCATCAACCCCATGCACCTGAAAGACCCGCTTGGCCAAATCCAGCCCGATCGTTGTAACCTCTGCCATGGATGGCTCCCGTCCGTTGGCGTTTTCGACAACCCAACTTTGGCACACAGATGCCGTGAGGGGGCCATCCACCCCATCAAGCCCGGCCACGGGGAAGGGCAGCCCTTTTCAGACGGCGAGGCGCCAGCGCAGAGTTTCGCCGGCACGGAAGGGGACGACCGTAATTTCGCCCTCGCCAATCCGCTCCGGCACGGGAAAGGGTTCTCGCGTCAGGGTGACCCGCGTTTCGTTTGGCGGCAGTCGATAGAATGCCGGGCCGTTCAGCGAGGCGAAAGCTTCGAGCCGGTCGAGCGCCGCTTCCTCCTCGAAAACCTCGGCATAAATCTCGAGGGCGCACGGAGCAGTGAAGATGCCGGCGCAGCCGCAGGCCGCCTCCTTGGCTGGAATGGCGTGCGGTGCGCTGTCGGTACCGAGGAAGAACCGGTGATCGCCGGAGGTCGCGGCTCGGCGCAGAGCGCGACGATGCTTCTCGCGCTTGGCGATCGGCAGGCAATAAAGATGCGGGCGGATCCCGCCGGCGAAGAGGGCGTTGCGGTTGATCACGAGGTGATGTGCGGTAATCGTCGCCGACAGGTTCGCGCCGGTGGCCGAAACGTAGTCGACGGCCTCTTCGGTCGTGATGTGCTCGAGCACGATCCGCAATTCCGGTAGGCGGCGACGCAGTGGGTCGAGAACGCGGTCGATGAACACCACCTCGCGGTCGAAAACATCGACGGCGGGGTCGGTCACCTCACCATGGATCAACAGCGGCATCCCAAGCCCCGCCATGCGCTCGAGCACTGGGCAAATTTGGTCGTAGTCGGTAACGCCTTCGGCCGAATTGGTGGTCGCCCGCGCCGGGTAGAGTTTGACCGCCGAGAAAACCCCTTCGTCATACCCGCGCGCGACCTCTGCGGGGTCGGTCTTATCGGTGAGATAGCAGGTCATCAGCGGCGTGAAATTCGTCCCGGCGGGGAGCGCGGCGAGAATGCGTCTGCGATAGGCCTGCGCCGCGGCGACGGTCGTGACCGCTGGCAGCAAATTCGGCATCACGATCGCGCGGGCGAATTGGCGCGCGGTGAAGGGGAGAACCGTGACGAGCATTTCCCCGTCGCGCAGGTGCACATGCCAGTCATCCGGACGCAGCAAGGTGATCGTTTCGATGCTTTCTGCCATATCTCATGACCTCTTCAAGCCATCGAAATCTATGAAATGCCCTTGTAAAAGACGGCACCGCGCCCGATGTGGATAGCACTCTCGAACGAAGAGTGCTAATCCTGTCATCGGGATATTCCTCGTTTGCTTTCGCTCTCCTTGCGAGGGCACCCCGATTCCAGTGGGCAATCAAGGGAGGATTTTCATGAAATTCAGACCTTTGCACGACCGTGTGGTGATCCGGCGAGTGGAGCAGGAAGCGAAGACGACGGGCGGGATCTTCATTCCCGACACCGCCCAGGAGAAGCCTATGGAGGGCGATGTCATCGCGGCCGGGCCGGGTGCCCGGGGCGAGGACGGCAAGGTGCACCCGCTCGACCTCAAGCCCGGCGACCGCGTGCTGTTCGGCAAATGGTCGGGCACCGAGATTCGCCTCGACGGCGAGGAACTGATGATCATGAAGGAATCCGACGTCATGGGCATCCTCGAACGCGGCGCCGCCGCTGTAAAGACCAGCTGAAAGGACAATAATCATGGCTGCTAAAGAGATACGGCTCGGCACCGATGCGCGCGAGCGCATGCTGCACGGCATCGACATCCTCGCCGACGCAGTCAGGGTGACCTTGGGGCCCAAAGGCCGCAACGTCGTTCTGGACAAGAGCTGGGGCGCACCGCGGATCACCAAGGACGGCGTCACCGTCGCCAAAGAGATCGAGCTTAGCGACAAGTTCGAAAACATGGGCGTGCAAATGGTGCGCGAAGTGGCGAGCAAGACGAGCACGGTCGCCGGCGACGGCACCACGACCGCGACCATTCTTGCCCACGCGATGGTGCGCGAGGGCGTTAAGGCGGTGGCCGCCGGGATGAACCCGATGGATCTCAGGCGCGGCGTCGACATGGCAGTCAATGCCATCGTCAGCGACATCCAGAAGCGCTCGAAGAAGGTCTCGACCAACGACGAGATCGCGCAGGTCGGCACCGTCTCGGCCAATGGCGACACCGAGATCGGCCGAATGCTGGCCGAGGCTATGAAGAAGGTTGGCAACGAGGGCGTCATCACCGTCGAGGAGGCCAAGTCGCTCGAAACCGAGCTCGACGTCGTTGAGGGAATGCAGTTCGACCGCGGCTATCTGAGCGCCTATTTCGTCACCAATGCCGAGAAGATGCTGGCCGAACTCGAAGATCCATACATTCTGCTGCACGAGAAGAAGCTCTCCAGCCTGCAGACGTTGCTGCCCATTCTCGAAGCCGTCGTGCAGAGCGCCCGGCCGTTGCTGATCGTCGCCGAGGACATCGAGGGCGAGGCACTTGCCACCCTCGTCGTCAACAAGCTGCGCGGCGGCCTCAAGGTGGCGGCGGTCAAGGCGCCCGGTTTTGGCGATCGCCGCAAGGCCATGCTCGAGGACATCGCGACCCTGACCGGCGGTCAGGTCATCTCGGAAGACCTCGGCATCAAGCTCGAGAACGTGACGCTCGACATGCTCGGCCGTGCCAAGCGCGTGCGCATCGACAAGGAGAACACGACAATCATTGACGGCGCTGGCGGCAAGGAGGACATCCTCGCCCGCACAAATCAGATCCGGGCGCAGATCGAGGAGACCACCTCCGATTACGATCGCGAGAAGCTGGAGGAGCGTCTTGCCAAGCTGGCGGGCGGCGTCGCGGTCATCCGCGTCGGCGGCAGCAGCGAGGTCGAGGTCAAGGAGCGCAAGGACCGGGTCGACGACGCGATGCACGCGACAAAGGCTGCGGTCGAGGAAGGTGTCGTGGCGGGCGGCGGGGTGGCGCTGCTGTTTGCGAGCAAGGTCCTGGCCGGGCTCAACCCCGCGAACAACGACCAGAAGGTCGGTATCGAGATCGTCCGCAAGGCCATCCAATGGCCGGTGCGGCAGATCGCCGAGAATTCCGGTGCCGACGGCTCGATCGTGGTCGGCAAGCTCACCGACAAGGGCGACCCGAATTTCGGCTATGACGCGCAGTCGGGCGACTACAAGGACATGGTGGCCGCTGGGATCATCGATCCGACCAAAGTCGTGCGGGTCGCATTGCAAGATGCTGCCTCCGTCGCGGGGCTGTTGATCACGACCGAGGCGATGGTCGGCGACCGGCCGGAACCGAAGAGTGCGCCCGCTATGCCACCGGGCGGCATGGGCGGCATGGGCGGCATGGATTACTAAGCTCCAACTGCAGCGTGCCCAGCGGGATGGTCTGTTCCTCGGGGAGGCAATAGCCCTCGGTATCGCATCAAACACGAGGTGGACGGACACGAGCGGATGGTCGGTGAGAGCGAGCTTGGTCCGCGGTAAATCCCGGGGCCCCTGCCTCGTTTCGAACCATCTCACCTTTGTCGACTCTCAACCCAAGCCGCTGCCTCGCCCCGTGGCGAGGAATGTCTTTCCATCATCGCGGCAGGCTCAAACCCGCACCATATCAGGATAGAGCAGAGCGGGCGGTCTTGGTATGGTCCGCAGACGGTCGGAGGGCGGCATGAGCGGTTGCATCGTCGGTTGGGCGCACAGCAAATTCGGCAAGCATGAGGGCAGGGACATCGAGTCGCTTATCGTCGAGGTGTCGCAGGCCGCGCTGGCCAATGCGGGGGTCGCGGCGGCCGATATCGACACGATTTATCTCGGCACGATGAATGGCGGCTTTGTGCGCCAGGAATTCCCAGCCTCTTTGGTCTTTCAGGCCGACCCGGCTTTTCGCTTCAAACCGGCGACGCGAGTCGAGGACGCCTGCGCGACCGGTTCGGCGGCGATCCATCAAGGCTTGAACGCAATAGCCGCTGGGAAGGCGCGATTGGCGCTCGTCGTCGGGGTCGAGAAGATGACTGAGATCTCCGGCGCCCAAGTCGGCGACATCCTGCTCGGCGCCAGCTACCGCAAGGAGGAGGATGCGATCGAGGGCGGCTTTGCCGGTATCTTCGGCAAGATCGCGCAGAGCTATTTCCAGCGTTATGGCGACCAATCCGATGCCCTCGCACGGATCGCCGCCAAGAACCACAAGAATGGCGCCGCCAACTCGCTGGCCCAGATGCAGAAGGATCTCGGCTACGAATTCTGCCGCACCGTTTCCGACAAGAACCCGATCGTCGCGGGTCCCTTGAAGCGGACCGACTGCTCGCTCGTTTCGGACGGCGCCGCCGCGGTCGTGCTCGCCGATACGGCGACGGCGTTGAGCATGAAGAAGGCGGTCATTTTCCGCGCCGCCGAGCAGGTCAACGACTTCCTGCCGATGAGCCGGCGCGATGTCGTCGCCTTCGAGGGTCCGGAACTCGCCTGGAAACGGGCGCTCGCCGCCTCCCGGCTCGAGCTCGACGATCTTGATTTGGTCGAGACCCATGACTGCTTCACGATCGCCGAGCTGATCGAATATGAGGCGATGGGTTTGACGTCGAAAGGCGAGGGGGCACGCGCCGTCCTTGAAGGTTGGACCGAAAAAGACGGCAGACTGCCGGTCAACCCCTCGGGCGGGCTCAAATCCAAGGGCCACCCGATTGGCGCCACCGGTGTATCGATGCATGTGCTAGCGGCGATGCAGGTGACCGGCCAGGCCGGCGGCATTCAAGTGCCGGATGCCGCGCTCGCCGGCGTTTTCAACATGGGGGGCGCCGCCGTCGCCAACTTCGTCAGCATCCTCGAACCGCTGCGCACCTGATCAAGCGGCTGCCCCTCACCTCAACCCTCCCCCCGCGCGCGGGGAGGGAGGGACCCGGGTCAGCGGGAGGGTGAGGGCGGCGAGCGAAGGAACCTTGAAGGAGGCGCAATGACCGAATTCCGTGCGCTCGTCCTCTACGAGGAAGGCGGCAAAGTCATCCCCCGGATCGAGGCAGTCGACGAAGCTGGGCTACCGCCGGGCGAGGTGACCGTCGCGGTCGAATATTCGACCCTCAACTACAAGGACGGAATGATCCTGCAGGGCCTCGGCCGACTGGTGCGGAATTATCCGCATGTTCCCGGGGTCGATTTCGCCGGCACTGTCGAGCGCTCGGAAGCGCCGGAGTTCAGGCCCGGTGATCCGGTCATTCTGACGGGCTGGCGGGTCGGTGAGGCGCAATGGGGCGGCTATGCCGAGAAGGCACGGGTCAAGGCCGCCTATCTGGTGCGCCGGCCGGAGGGGCTGAGCGCCCGGCAGGCGATGGCGATGGGCACCGCCGGGTTCACGGCAATGCTCGCGGTCATTGCGCTCGAAAGGCACGGCTTGCAGCCCGGCGCCGGTGATGTTCTCGTCACCGGTGCCGCGGGTGGTGTCGGCAGTGTCGCAGTAGCGCTCTTGTCGCGGCTCGGACATCGCGTCATCGCTTCGACCGGCCGCCCCGACCAGCGCGCCTACCTGACCGAACTCGGCGCTGCCGATCTGATCGATCGCGCGAGCCTCGCGGCGAAACCGTCGCGACCGCTCGACAGCGAGCGCTGGGCAGGTGCGGTCGATGCCGTCGGCGGCACCACCCTGGCGACGATCCTGACGCAGCTCAAATATCGCGCGAGCGTTGCCGCCTGCGGTCTTGCGGGAGGTAGCGACTTGCCGGCGACCGTGATCCCGTTTCTGCTGCGCGGGGTCAATCTGCTCGGCATCGACTCGGTGATGTGCCCACGCCAAGAGCGGATCGAAGCGTGGCAACGTCTGGTGTGCGACCTGCCGCTCGAAAAGCTCGACCGGATGACCGAGACGATAACGCTTTCCACCTTGCCCGAGGCTGCGCCTAAGATCCTCGCGGGCCAAATACGCGGCCGCGTTGTCGTCGACGTGACCGCTTGATCTAAAGGGAATTTCGCATGCGCCTGCGCGTTCGTGGAGCATGAGAAACCCTCCCTCAATCAGCATTGCCACACGAGCTCAGATCATCCAGCGCGTTCTCGTCGATGGTTGGACGACGGCGCAAGCCGCGGCTGCTTGCGGCGTCCCGAAACGCCTCGTCGACAGCTGGGTCACCGATTTCCGCAAAAACGGCATGGCGAGCCTGCGGCAGGGGCTGGACGACACGATCGCGGCTGGGGTCGCGCGATCACTGCGCACGGCTTTGCGCAGGATCTCGGTCGGGCTGCGCCGACCGTTCACCGCAGAGCCGCCCGTCGAGCCTCTGCCGCTGCGCCGCACGAGCGAAGACAGGCCGCGATAACGCGTGTCAACGGTTGCGGAAGGTGGGCTTGCGCTTGTCGATGAAGGCGGCCATGCCTTCCTTTTGGTCTTCGGTCGCGAAGGTCGAATGGAACAGCCGACGCTCGAAGCGCACGCCCTCGGCGAGGGTTGTCTCATAAGCGCGGTTGACGGCTTCCTTGACCATCATCGCGATCGGCCGTGACATCGCGGCGACCCGTTCGGCGATCTTCATCGCTTCGGGAAACAGCTCGGCTGCCGGCACGATGCGGCTGATGAGGCCCGCGCGCTCTGCTTCCGCAGCATCCATCATTCGCCCGGTCAGACACAGATCCATCGCCTTCGCCTTGCCGACAAAGCGGGTGAGGCGCTGAGTGCCGCCAGCCCCCGGAATAGTACCCAGCGTGATCTCCGGCTGTCCGAACCGCGCAGTATCGGCGGCGATGACGATGTCGCACATCATCGCGATCTCGCAGCCGCCGCCGAGCGCAAACCCCGCGACCGCTGCGATCACCGGCTTGCGGCATTGCGCTATGCGCTCCCAGCCGCGCGTGATGAAGTCCTCGCAATACGTTTCGGGGTAGCTCTTCGACACCATCTCCTTGACGTCGGCGCCAGCGGCGAACGCCTTTTCGTTGCCGGTCAGCACGATGGCGCCGATCGCCCCGTCCGCTTCGAGACCGTCCAGCGCCGCGGCGAGCTCGGAAATCAATGCCGCGTTCAAGGCATTCAGCGCCGCCGGCCGGTTGAGCGTGACGACGCCAACCGCGCCGCGCCGCTCGACGAGGATGTTCTGGTAATTCTGCTGCTCGCTCATCCATGCCTCTCTAGCGCTGCCGTTTCGCACAGTAAAAGGTAGACCGGCCGGCTTGAACAATCCGTCGAACGCCCGTGGCGCAGTCACAGCCGGGACATGGGCCGCCTTCTCGGCCATAGACCGCCCAATGGTGCTGGAAATAGCCGAGTTCCCCGTCCGTCTGAACGTAATCGCGTAGCGAAGACCCGCCGGCCTCAATGGCCTCGGTGAGGACGGAGCGAATCCCGGCAACGAGTTTGCCGGCACGCCCCCGGCCGATCGTAGCAGCGAGCCGTTGCGGTGAGACACCGGCTCGGAACAGCGCTTCGCAAACGTAGATGTTGCCGAGCCCGGCGACGATCCGTTGATCGAGCAGCGCCGACTTGATCGGCGTCATCTTGCCGGCAAGCGCCCCGGCTAGATAAGCGCTGTTGAATTCGGCTTCGAGCGGCTCGGGGCCAAGTCCCGCGAGGAGCGGGTGCTGTGCGGCTTCGCTGCGTTTCATATAATCAATGAGACCAAAGCGCCGCGCGTCGTTGAAGCGGATGACGGTGCCGTCGTCGAGCGTCAGCACCACATGGTCGTGCGGCGCGTCCGGCAGTGCCGCCCTGCTCGCGGTAACCCGGCCGGACATGCCGAGATGAAGCAGCAGAAGCCCATCCGTGTCGAGCTCGATCAGGATGTACTTGCCGCGCCGGCCGAGCGCGCCAATCCGGGCGCCGCGAAGCCGCACGGCGAGCGCTGGCGGGAACGGCCGGCGCAGATCGGGCCGGCGCACCTCTGCCCGCGTTATGCGCCGGCCGCTCATCTTCAGTGCGAGCCCTCGGCGGACCGTCTCGACCTCAGGCAGCTCGGGCATGCTAGTTGAGCATCTTCCGATGTGAGCGGGCAGGACGTGGCACGCACGACTCTTTGAGGCTATCTTCCTGCCTGATGAATGGCGAAGAGACAAGCGGCAGCACCAATTTCGGCTTCCGCCGCGTACCGGAAAGCGAGAAGGCGCCGCTGGTGCGCGCGCTCTTCCACAGTGTTGCGGCGCGCTACGATCTAATGAACGATTTGATGAGTGTCGGTATCCACCGCTGGTGGAAAGCGGAGATGGTGGCCTGGCTGAAGCCGCGTGCGGGGCAGCGTCTTCTCGATGTCGCCGGCGGTACCGGCGATATCGCACTGCGCGCCTTGCCGCGCCTCGTTCCGCACGAGGACGCCGAAGGCGCTGGCGTTCTCGTTTGCGATGTCAGCGAGGCGATGCTCGCGATCGGACGCGCCCGGGCTCTCGACCAGGGGATTCTCGGCGGGATCGAGTGGTTGTGCGCCGATGCCGAACGGCTTCCGGTGGCCGACCGCAGTGTCGATCTCTACACGATCGGTTTCGGGTTGCGGAATGTCACCCGTCTCGATTTCGCGCTCGCCGAGGCGAAACGTGTGCTGAAGCCGGGTGGGCATTTTCTTTGCCTGGAATTCACCCCCGAGATTACCCCCTTCCTTCAACCACTTTACGACCTCTACAGCTTTCAAATCGTTCCGCTGCTCGGCCAGATCGTCACCGGTGACCGTGACGCCTATGCCTATCTCGTCGAAAGCATCCGGCGCTTCCCGCGGCAGAGTCACCTCGCCGAGATGATCGCCCAGGCCGGACTCGACCAAGTCAAGTTTCGCAATCTGACGGGGGGCGTCGCTGCGCTCCATTCTGCTTGGCGCCTCTGACCCGCTCCGACCCAAATTCGGGCCTCTGCGCAGCCTCCGCAACTTGGCGCGCCTCGTCAGGATCTGCGTGATCCTGGCGCGGCACGATGCGTTGTTTCCGCTGGCTGACATTCCCGCTGCCGAGCGGTTCGTGTGGCTCGGTCGGCCGTTTGCGCGGCGGCACGTCCCACTCCGGCCCCGCCCGGGCCAGCGGCTCGTCGCGGCGTTCAACGAATTGGGGCCGAGCTTCATCAAGCTCGGTCAGCTGCTGTCGACCCGTGCCGATTTGCTCGGCGAGGAGATGGCGATCGATCTGGCGAGCTTGCAGGATCGGCTGCCTCCATTCCCGGGCTCTGATGCCCGGGCCCTGATCGAGGCCGAATTCGCGTGCCCGCTCGAGACGTTGTTCGCGTCCTTTGATGAAACGGCGGTGGCGGCCGCTTCCATAGCCCAGGTCCATTTCGCTCGCACCGCCGACGGACAGGATGTTGCCGTCAAGGTCTTGCGGCCAGGGATCGCCAAAGCGTTTGCTCGGGATCTCGATCTCTTCCTGTGGCTCGCAGGCCTTGGCGAGCGTCTTCGGCCGGCGTTGCGGCGGCTGAAGCCGGTCGAGGTGGTGCAGACCCTCGCCCAGGTGGTCACGTTCGAGATGGATCTGCGCCTCGAAGCCGCAGCGGCCGCAGAGCTGGCCGAGAATTTTGCCGGGGACCCGAATTTCCGCGTGCCACAGGTTGATTGGCCGCGCACCGGCCGAACCGTACTGACGCTGGAGCGGATAAACGGGATCCGCATCGACGACCGCTCCGCCCTCTTAGCCGCCGGCCATCGTATCGATGATCTGTTGACGAAAGCGGCGGTCGCCTTCTTCAACCAAGTGTTCCGCGATGGTTTCTTTCACGCGGACCTCCACCCCGGGAACATGTTCGTCGATCCTGATAGTGCGATCGTCGTTGTCGATTTCGGCATCATGGGGCGCCTCGACCGCGCTACCCGCTTCTATCTCGCGGACATGCTTTTGGGCTTTCTCTCCGGGAACTACCGGAGGGTGGCCGAGGTCCACTTTGCCGCGGGTTACGTGCCGCCCGGCCGTTCGGTCGATGCCTTCACGCAAGCTTGCCGTTCGATTGGCCAGCCCATCCTCGGCAAGCCGCTGCAGGAGATCTCGGTCGCTCGCCTTCTCGCCCAGCTCTTCGAGATCACCGAGCAATTCGATATGGAAACCCAGCCGCAGCTCCTGTTGCTGCAAAAGACGATGGTGGTGATCGAGGGCGTCGGGCGCCGGCTTGACCCGGAAATCAATATCTGGGCTCTGGCGACGCCGCTGATCGAGGGCTGGATGCGAGACAATCGCGGCCCCGAGGCGAGAGTGCGCCTCGGAATGGAGACCGTCGTCGATCTCGTCGAACGGCTGCCGCGGCTGGTTCGCAGTCTCGAAACATTGGTCACCGACTGGTCTCGTGAAGGCGTCATCCTCCACATGGAAAGTCTGGCGGTCCAAGCGGCCCACCGCGCTCGGCACCTGGCCATCGTCCTCGTTCCGGTATGGATCACGGCTGCGGCGCTGGCCGCGATAGCGTTTGCGCTGCTGTTCCGGCGGTAGTGCCGAGGACCATCACTCTTCCGCTGGACGCCCCACGAACGCTGCTAGTGCGCGGGGTTGACGAATCTCCGACGGGGAGGAGCCTGCTGCCGCAGGCGTTAGACTACGCTGGCGGCGACCTCTCCGATACCGTCGAACATCGCCTCGATCCGATCTCCGCGGCCGAGCGGGAACTGCCGGGTGAACGAACCGCTCATGATGTAATCGCCCGCGCTGACCCGTTCGCCGAACTGCGCCAACTTGGAGGCGAGCCACACCACCGAGTTGTAGGGGTGCCCGAGCACCGCATCGCCGCTTGCGGTCGCTACCTCGGCGCCGTTGATCCGCACTCGTACCCTCACCCCGCTCAGCTCGGGCAGGGCGTCTTGGCTTACCGCCGCCCCGAGCACGAACGCCTTTTGCTGCCCGTTATCGGTCACCGCCAAGGCAAGCTGCCCCGAGAGGTCGCCGCGGGTTTCGATGATCTCGAACGCCGGATGCACTCGGCCGACCGCGGCGGCTACATCCGCACGCGTCGCATTGGCCGGCAAGTCGCGATCGAGAACGATGCAGAGCTCATTCTCGAAGCCGGGCTCGATCAGTGCATCCCGGCGAAAGACATGGCCCGATCTGACTAGGCCTTCCGCCAGCAAACAGCCGAAGACCGGCTCGTGCAGGCCGAATTGCTGCTGGATTACCTGCGCGGTCAGGCCGATTTTCCAGCCGATGCGGCGCGCGCCCTCACCGCGGCGGCGAACAATCCGTGCCAGCAGTATGCGGTAGGCATCATCGAGGGTGAGCCGATCAAACCACGCCCTAGGAAAATATTCGCCCCGCGCTTGCGCTGCCTCGAATTCTTGCACCGCCGCCGCAATTTCGCTCCGGTCCATCGTGCCCTCCGATCGGTCGCGACATCGCCACACTGGCGACAGCCGACTTATTTAGACGAAGCGCTGCGCCGGTCATTATCGGCTGCTCGGTTATGGTTTGGCTCGTCGTCGCCTGCATCCATGATGGGCGTCGCGCGCAGCGGCGGTCAAGAACGGCCATAAGTGAGCCCGCAGAGCTAACGGTATTCCGCCAGCTCTTTGCGATTACGCCACGTCCCGATCCTCGTCGGCACCCCGAGGGCGAGGACTGATCCGCCTCGGGAAACCTGGTTAAAAAAAATCTGCGCAAATGTGAACTGCTTCACAGGGTGACGGGTCCCGGACACCTCAGACTGCATAGCGGTGGACCAGCTGAGCTCCTGGCCTCCCGAATATCCACTGGAGCAAAAAAATGTTTAAGATCTCGGGCTTTGCCGTGACGGCAGGATCAATCTTGTGCGCGGTGCAGGCCGCTACCGGGCCTCCCGCCGCGGCATTAGACCGGCAAATCCAACTCACCAACAATACCAGGATGGCGATCGTCGAAATCTACCTTGCGCAAGTCGGAACCGGGCGCTGGCAAAAAGATCTTTTGGGTGATGAGATGTTGCTGCCCACAGAATCCGTGCTTGTGGATGTTGACGACGAAGCGGGATACTGCCGGTTTGATTTGAAGATTGTCTATGACGACGGGACCGGTGTGATACGGCGCGATGTCAACATCTGCCGGATGGAAGGTTATGCCATCTCCTATCGATGACGAGCGGGAGAGAGGCTGGGCATTGACCGATAGCTCTCGCCCTTGCCCGCAGGCAGTAGCATATTGATCTAGGCTGACAGGCTTGGAGGGCCCCGACTTGCTTCAGGACCGACGCATTCTGCTGATCATCTCCGGCGGGATCGCCGCCTATAAGAGCCTCGATCTCATTCGCCGGCTGCGCGAGCGCGGCGCTGCCGTGCGCTGCATCATGACGGCCGGGGCAAGCCACTTCGTCACTCCGCTGTCGGTCGCCTCGCTGAGTGAGGACAAGGTTTATGACAACCTCTGGTCACTAACCGACGAGAGTGAGATGGGCCATATCCGGCTGTCGCGCGAGGCGGATCTAGTGGTCGTGGCGCCGGCCAGTGCCGACCTGATCGCGCGCATGGCGGTCGGACTTGCTGACGACCTCGCGACAACGGCGCTCCTCGCTGCAGACAAGCCGGTGCTGATCGCGCCGACGATGAATTTGATGATGTGGGCGCATCCGGCGACTCAGGCGAACTTGGCGATCCTGGAAAAGCGCGGCGTGAAGCGGGTCGGCCCCGGCTCGGGCGACCTCGCCTGCGGCGAGGTCGGTTCGGGTCGCATGGCCGAGCCGTTGGAGATTGTTGCTGCGATCGAGCGGGTGCTTTTCGGGGACGCCAAGCTTTCCGGCCGGCGCGCGCTGGTCACCAGCGGACCGACCCGCGAGCCGATCGACCCGGTGCGCTACCTCTCGAACCACTCATCGGGCAAGCAGGGTCACGCGATCGCGGCGGCCTTGGCAGCGCTGGGCGCCGACGCGGTGCTCGTCTCCGGACCCACGCAGGAGCCTGCGCCGGCCGGGGTCAAATTGGTGCCGGTCGAGACCGCGGCTGAGATGTTTGCTGCGTGTGAGGCCGCGCTGCCGGTCGATGTGGCGGTCATGGCGGCCGCCGTCGCCGATTGGCGGGTGGAGAGCGCCTCTCTCCACAAGCTGAAAAAAGACGGAGGTGGCCCGCCAGTGCTGCGCCTGGCCGAGAACCCTGATATCCTCTCCCGCATCGCGCAACGCGGCAATGACCGGCCTGAGCTCGTCATCGGCTTTGCGGCGGAGACAGACGACGTCGTCGACAACGCCCGCCTCAAGCTTCAGCGCAAACGCTGCGATTGGATACTCGCCAATGATGTATCGCCGGGGACCGGCACCTTCGGCGGCGATCGCAACACGATCCATTTGGTGGACAAGGGGGGTGTCGAGGACTGGCCGGTCATGACAAAGCGCGAGGTCGCCGCCCGGCTGGCCGAGCGGATCGCAGCTTCGTTCGGACCGCGGCCCCTGCCGTCTTCGTGAAGATAGAACTGAAGATCCTGGACCCGAGGCTTCCCGCCTGGGGGTTCCCGAAATGGGGATCCGATCAGGCGGCAGGGCTGGACCTCCACGCCTGTCTCGACGGACCCGTCGTGCTGCAGCCGCAAGCCCCGGCCATCCTGATTTCCGCCGGCATCGCCTTTCGCATCGGCGACCCGGAATGGTGCGCGCTGGTTCTGCCGCGCTCCGGCCTCGGCCATAAGCGGGGATTGGTGCTGGGCAACACGATCGGCGTGGTGGATGCCGATTACGAGGGACCTTGTCTGATCTCGGCATGGAACCGCAATCCCAACGTGGGCGGTGAGACCATCGAGATCCATCCCGGTGACCGTATCGCCCAGCTCGTCTTCACCCGCATCGCGCGGCCGGAATTTGCAATTGTTTCGGTATTTTCCGAGCGCGGGAGCCGCCAGCAAGGAGCTTTTGGCTCGACCGGCGTAGAGGTCGCTTGTCCCGACCCGCTTCCCGGGTGACAATCACCGCAACAAACCCGGAAATACGGGATGGCGGCGCGGGCGACATGATAAGGTTATCCAAGAAACTGCTGTTTGCCATCGAGGCGGTGCTGGATATTGCCTACAATGGTGGGCCGGCACCGGTGCGGTCGTCTGAGATCACCGAGCGCCAAGGAATCCCGCGCCGCTATCTCGAGCCGGTGCTGCAGGAGCTCGTCCGGCACAAGATCCTACTCGGGATCCGCGGCCCGAGCGGCGGGTACCGGCTCGCCCGTGAGAGACGACGGATCAGCCTTGGGGACATCGTTCGCACGGTGCGGCGGCTCGAGACCTCGGAAGACCCGATCAGCGATCCCGCCGGGAGTGCGCTTGGCCACCAGATAGTCCGCCCTGTATGGCTCGATTTGGAGCAGGAGATGATGCAGCGGCTCGACTCGCTGACCCTCGAAGACCTTTGTAGTCGCGCGCATCGCGCCGGGATCACCGGCCGCAGCACGAAGTACGCCGACTTCGAAATCTGAGGGTTAGCTGCGAAATCGCCAAACGGTCGTTGTTTCAAGCCCGTTAGGCCCATCCTGGTATGACAAGGGTTGGGATGAGAGCCCTCTGGCCAACGCGACTTGCGCGCCATCCTCGATTGCAGGAGAGCAGCAATCCGCCTAAATCAGCATCGGATAGCCAAGGGAGAAGGCCTGATGAACACCACCGGCGCCACTGGAACGCTCAACGCAGAGTTTCGCGGCCGCGTCTACGACAGCATCATCGACACGATCGGTGCGACCCCGCTGGTGCGCCTCCACCGCCTTGCCCAGAAGGCCGGAGCCAAGGCCGACATCTTGGCAAAATGCGAATTCTTCAATCCGTTCGACTCGGTCAAAGACCGCATCGGGGTTTCGATGATCGCCGCTGCGGAGGACGCTGGTCGGATCAAACCCGGTACCGTGCTGGTCGAGCCGACCTCGGGTAATACCGGGATTGCGCTCGCCTTTGTCTGCGCCGCAAAGGGTTACCGGCTAATCTTGACGATGCCGGAGAGCATGTCGGTCGAACGCCGCAAGATGCTGAAATTACTCGGCGCCGAGCTCGAGCTAACCCCGGCCGCGCAAGGCATGCGCGGCGCCATCGCCAAGGCTGAAGAGATCGTCGGCTCGCTTCCTGATGCATTCATTCCGCAGCAATTCCAGAACCCGGCAAATCCAGAGATCCATCGCCGCACTACGGCTGAAGAGATCTGGAAAGATACGGACGGCGCGGTCGATGTCGTGGTCAGTGGGATCGGCACCGGCGGCACCCTGACCGGGGTCGGCTCGGTCCTCAAGCCGCGCAAGCCCGAGCTCAAGATGATCGCGGTCGAACCTGAGGACAGCGCCGTACTGTCCGGTGGACCACCGGGCGCGCACCGGATCCAAGGGATCGGTGCGGGCTTTATCCCCGATATCCTCGACACCAGCCTGATTGACGAGATCATCCGGATCGGCAACGAAACCGCCTTTCAGTGCGCGCGGGAGGCTGCCCGGCTCGAAGGTCTCGCGGTCGGCATCTCGTCGGGCGCGGCGCTCGCGGCTGCCCTCGAAGTGGGAGCGCGGCCCGAGATGGCCGGCAAGACAATTGTCGTCGTGTTGCCCGATTTTGCCGAGCGCTATCTGTCGACGCCGCTGTTCGACGGGATCTGAGCGCGCCTCATGGAGCTCAGCGAAGAGCAGTTCCAGCGCTACGCCCGCCACCTGATCCTCGACGAGGTCGGCGAGGAGGGGCAGATGCGTTTACTCTCCTCGCGCGTCCTCGTGGTCGGCGCGGGAGGCCTGGGCTCGCCTCTGCTGCTCTATCTTGCCGCCGCGGGGGTCGGGACGCTCGGCATCACAGACGCTGATCGCGTGGACATCACCAATCTGCAGCGGCAGATCGTGCATGCGACCGACCGGATCGGCTCGCTCAAGGTCGACAGCGCGCGCGACACGCTCGCTGCGGTCAATCCGGAAGTGCGGGTCGAAACGCATCCGTTGCGCTTGGGACCGGGGAATGCAGAGGCACTGATCGCAGAGTATGATCTGGTCGCGGATGGCAGTGACAATTTCGAGACCCGCTATCTACTGACGGATCTTTGCTGTCGCCTCGAGAAGCCGCTCGTGGCGGCGGCGCTATCGCCCTTCGAGGGTCAGATCTCGACCTTCAAGCCCTATCTCGGCTCCGGTCATCCCTGCTACCGCTGCCTGTTTCGCGATCCGCCACCTCCCGACCTCGTGCCGCGCTGCGAGACCGCCGGTATCCTCGGCGCCGTCGCCGGCGTCCTCGGCACTTTGCAGGCGGTTGAAGTGCTCAAGGAGCTTCTGCAGCTAGGTGACAGCCTCGACGGAACCCTCCTGCTCTACGATGCGCTGCGCGCCCGTTTCCATTCAATCCGCATCGCCAAGGACCCCGACTGCCCAACCTGCGGAGCCGCCGCCTGATCGCATTTTGACGCTGCAGACGCTATAGTGTGAAATTAATAATTGACAATTAGTTAATTACGATATAATCGAAGTCAGTTTTTAGCGGTCGCAAGGGGCGAGTGTTGTGGTCGCAGATTACGATTTCAGGCTCGGAAAGAACCACCTCCGAGGAAGTGGTTGGCGAGGTTTGGTCGCCCTAGGGTTCATAATGGCGCGGCGCGGGACAATCCTTGCGGTGTTGGTGCTCTCGGCCAAGCCTGTCAGCGCTTGGCTGCTCCAAATTGCTCGGTTCCTCCGACAATTCTTTGGAGCCTGAAGTTTTCGGCGGGGCGGGATTTGACCGAAAATTTCGTCAAGCAGATCTCTGCCATAGATCGATGAAACGAGTGGCGACGACTTTGTCGTAGGGGATCTCACTACGGAGGATGCCAAGATCGCGGGCGAACTGGTTCATCTCGGTGACAAAAGCCGGCGAAATCGAGGGGTCGTAGTAGGGCAGATCGCGGCGGATCAGCTCGGCGATCAGCGCAGCTTCGGACGGCGGAAAGAGTTTGCTGCCGACCTCCGTGGCGCGCTCCGGATCTGCCTTGAGTGCGGTTTGGGTCTTGATGATGGCGCGGACCACCGCCGCAGCTGTCTCGGGCGAGCCGTCGATCAGCCGGTCGGTCGCGGCCAGCGAGGCCATGGTGTAGTTGAAGCAGGATTTCGGCCCGTCGCCGCGACGCACATCGAGAACCACGGCGCCGACACCGCGGCGCACCGCGACCTCGGTTCCCATGCCGTTGGCCCAAAACCCGTCGATTTTCCCGTCCTCAAGCGCCTTGGCTGCGGTCAGGCCAAAGTTGACGCTCGCCCCGGAGGCCCCTGGCACCGGGGCGATTGTAACCGCGTCGCGCCGTAGATCGATGCCGGCTTCGATCAGAAGCCGGCGAAGACCCATCTCGACCCAGGGGGCGGCTCCGATCCGCCGCCCGCGAACCGCGCCGACATCGCCGCGGGTGGCGCCGATATCGGCGCGCATCACGAGAAACCAGTACATTCCCTGCGCCTGAGCGCAGAGCAGCTTGGCGCCCTCCCATTCGGGAAAGGCGGCGAGCGCCGAATGCGCCGAGCCGCCGACAAAATCGACCGCCCCGTCGCGCATTGCCTCGTAGGCCTTGTCCACCGGGAAGATCAGCTCCAGCGAAACGTCGAGCCCTTCCTCTTTGAAGAATCCGAGCTCGACCGCCGCGGCGGCAGGGAAATAGGAATTCGAGATCAGGTCGGGCACGGCGAGCTTCATCGGATCACCCGCGGTTTGTCGGAACCAGCAACATCAGCAGTATCGCAATAGCCAAGCCGATCACGATAGAGCTTTCAACGACCGGGAGCGGCACGGGAAGCTCCTTCAGCTCCGCTCGATCTCTCCCGCGGCGCGGTCGAGCGCCGCAGTGATCATGCGCACTTGTTCCGCATCGAGCGGACCTTTGCCGAGTCGGATCGACAGAGAGAGCTCGAGGTTGTGCATCGCGCGCCGGATTTCAGGCGCGGGGCCCCCACCCATGGCTCGGCTCATCTCGGCCATCCGGTCAAAGATCGCGTCGACGAGAAGCCGGTTGGCCGTGAGAAAGGCGGTGCCCTCCTCGGTGATCGAATAGAGCTTTTTGGCGCCGCCGCCGGTTTCTGGGCGCAGATGGCCGAGCTCTTCCAGGAGGATCAAGGTGGGGTAGATCACTCCTGGGCTGGGGCTGTACATGCCGCCGAACTTCTCCTCGATTGCCTTGATCAATTCGTAGCCGTGGCGGGGTTTTTCGGCGATCAGCCGGAGCAGGACATAGCGCAGATCGCCATGGTGGAAGACACGGCCAAACCGTCCGCCTCGGCTGCCGCCGCGGCCTTGGCCGCCGAACCGCCGGCCGCTGAAGCCGAAAGCGCCCCTCGCGTGGCGCCTTTCACCGCGTCCATTTCGATGGTTGAACATGATATAGATCTCCTTTCGATATATCAGAATTTAGATATATCGAGATCGTATCTTATTCAAGGTCGGAAAACGCGGCTGTTGAGAGAGCTCCCAAGGGACCCATATCCTTTCGAGGCTAAGTGAGACGGGACAGCGACATGAGCGACCGACACGACGAGGTCGATTGGAAGACGCACGGCGTCAAAGTGATCCCGGGCGATCAGCTCGACCCGAACACTGCCCAGACCCCCGGCATGGACCGCGCTGCGGCGATCAATTTCGCCCGCGTCGGGGCGCAGAAGATCTGGGCGGGCACGGTCAAGATCCACGCCAACGCAAAGACCGGCGCCCACCACCATGGGCACCTCGAAAGCGTGATCTATGTGCTGAAAGGACGAGCCCGGATGCGCTGGGGCGCGCAGCTCGAATATGTCGCCGAAGCCGCGCCTGGGGATTTTATCTTCGTGCCGCCCTACGTCCCACACCAGGAGATCAACGCGTCGACCGACGAAACCCTCGAATGCGTGCTGGTACGCAGCGACAATGAGGCGGTCGTCGTCAATCTCGATATCGAACCCGTCGAGCGACCGGAACAGGTTCGCTGGATCGATCCGATCCATCGGGAGGGCTGACGGAAAGCCCCTCACCCCGACCCTCTCCCCGCAGGCGGGGCGAGGGAGGAATTAGAACCCCTCGCCCTGCCAGTAGCAGGGAGAGGGAGGGGCCGCGCAGGGGGAAGGTGAGGGGCGGCGCGCGACAGTACTTGGCGATTGTGCTTTGATGGCGGTACATGGGCAGTGGAACAACATCTTCGCCGGAAAAGACTGTCGTCGTTCGATGTCGGGAGAACTGAATGATGCAGATTAATGGGCCGATTAACGGGCCGAGCGTCTGGACGCGGCGCGATGTCAGCCCCGAGGAATACCGGATTGAGCTGTCTACCGCTTGCGTCGATGAGATCCGCCGGGCGGTTGACGAGATCCGAGCCTTCCCATTGCCGATTGTGCTTCGCAGGCCGGACGATTTGACGATGCCGGCCTGCCGCGAGGCGATGAATCGCGTTCGGCATATTCTCGATCACGGCCGACGTTTCGCAATCGTCGATCGCCTACCCGTTGCCGAGATGGACAGTGAGGAAGCGACCGCTATTTATTGGCTGCTATCGAGCATGATTTCGCGTCCGGTTGCTCAAAAGCTGGACGGCACGATGATTTATGATGTTCTGGACACCGGGCAGCAGGCGCTCCCGGGATCGGGCATCCGTCCGGACAAGACCAATACCGAGATCCGTTTTCACAACGACAACGCCTATAACGACACGCCGCCCGATTATGTCGGCCTCCTCTGTCTGCGTCAGGCGCAGAGCGGCGGTCATAGCCGCGTCATCAGCTTCCACACCGTCCACAATGCATTGCTCGCCCGCAATCGAAACCAGCTGGAACGGCTCTATCGGCCTTTCTGGTTCGACCGCCAGCGCGAGTACCACGCGGGCGAAGATCCGGTCTTCTCGGCGCCCGTTTTCGAGAACACTAGACACCTCGGCGCGCGCTTCAGCGTGCACCAGATCAACGGCGGCTATGCCCTTAAAGGAGAGCCGATCGACCGGGAGGGAGAGGCGGCGATCACTGCGATGCTGGATCTTTTCGACGATGATGATCTCCCGGTCGATTTCGATCTCGAGCCGGGACAAATCCAGTTCGTTCACAACCGGGCACTGGGGCACAGCCGCACGGCCTTTGTCGATCACCCCGACGCCGACAATAAACGCCATCTCGTCCGCCTGTGGATGCGCGATCACGGCCGCCGCGCCTATCCGGGCTGAGCACGGTGCGTGAAGGCTAATGACGACGACCCATCCGGCGAACATCGACATCGGAGCCGCGCTCGCGGAGGCGGAGGAGCTTTACCAGGTACGCAACCCGAAAAGCGTTGCTCAGCACCGTGAAGCCTGCGCCGCGATGCCCGGCGGCAACACCCGCTCGGCGATCCATGTCGACCCGTTTCCTTTGACGATGGCGCGCGGCGAAGGGGCGCGGCTGTGGGACATCGACGGGCACGAATACATCGATTTTCTCAGCGAGTTTACTGCCGGCATCTACGGCCATTCGCATCCCGCGATCCGCAAGGCCATCGAGGCAGCACTCGATGGTGGCCTCAATTTCGGGGCGCACAATGAGATCGAGGCGCGGTTTGCCGCGGCGATCTGCGCGCGCTTTCCGTCGATCGAGCTGGTGCGCTTCACCAACTCCGGGACAGAGGCCAATTTGATGGCCGTCAGCGCCGCGCGCGCGATTACTGGCCGGCCCAAGATCCTGGTCTTTACCGGGGGCTACCATGGCGGCGTCTTCTATTTCCGCGGCCATGGCAGTCCGCTCAACGCTCCGTTCGAATATTTGCTCGGGCGCTACAACGACCTCGCGGCGGTCGAGGCATTGGTTCATGCGTATCGGGCCGAGCTCGCGGCCATCCTTGTCGAGCCGATGCAAGGAACCACAGGCTGCATCCCGGCTGAGCGCGCATTTCTCGCCGGTTTGCGCGCACTGTCGAATGATACTGGAGCACTACTGATCTTCGATGAGGTGATGACCTCGCGCCTGGCGCCCGGCGGGCTGCAGGAGGCGCACGACATCCTCCCCGACCTGACGACGCTCGGTAAATATGTCGGCGGCGGCATGAGCTTTGGCGCTTTTGGTGGCCGCGCTGATCTGATGGAGCGCTTCGACCCGCGCCGGCCGGACGCCTTCCAGCACGCCGGCACCTTCAATAACAATGTGCTGACGATGAATGCCGGTCTCGTCGGGCTGACCGAGATTTATACCCCCGAGCGCGCCTTTGCCCTCAATACCTTCGGCGATCGTCTGCGCGAGCGGCTGAACGGGATTGCACGCTGGCGCGGGCTCGCAATGCAGTTCACCGGGCTGGGCTCGATGCTGGCGGTCCATATGACCGACGGCCCGATCCGCTCGCAGGAAGATGCCGAGCGGGGCAATGCGGCGCTGCGCGACCTCTTCTATTTCGACCTTCTCGCGCGCGGCATCTGGTTCGCCAAACGCGGCATGTTTGCCTTGTCGATCGCCCTCGAGGAGCCCGACGGTGACAAGCTCATCGAGGCGGTCGAGGAATTCGCCCAAACCCGCACCCCGCTATTCACCGCGGTGAACGCGGGGTAACCCGACATTCCTAGAGGTAATAATCTAACGTTTAGTGCCCGTCACGGCAGACAAAAATGATCAAAGACGATAGCAAACTCTCGTCGTCCCGGGACCCAGTTCTGCCGTGGATACCGGCCTTCGCCGGTATGACGCCGCGACGGTGGGCAACCTCAGGCACGGGTATCGTCTGTTTGGCTTCTGACCACTAGAGGTCAAAATCGAACGGATAGTCCCCATCCTAAACCCCGTGCCGACTGTCGGGGGGGGCGCAGCCCTAGATCATCCCCGCCGATGTCGAGCAGCTATGCCTAAACGGCGAGTTGGGCCGCTCGGACATGGGCAGCGAGGAGCGAGGGCAGCCGCGCCGGATCGCCGCGCGCCATTCCGCACTCCGTGCTGACGCCGTCGACGCGGGCATGGCGCCGTGCTGCGGCCAGCCGTGCCGCATCGCCTTGCGCGTTGTCGTGATGGATGAGGCCGAGATAGAGCGCGGTTTCCGGGCCCAGGCGCAGATTTTCGAGTGGCGCAAAATAGCCGTCATCGCTGCGGTTCTTTGGCACCGGCATATGGAAGAACTGGATCTGGCGTTTGACCCCACTGCCGATCGCATTGGTCATCTCGACCATGATGCCCATGTCTTTGGGCTGAACGCAGTGCTCATCGGCTGGGCTGCCGTAGCAGAGATGGTAGCCGAACTCGATAGCAGCCGGCACCGCATCGCCGATCTCGGTCAAGACCGTTAGTGTTTCGCTGCGGAAATCGACGGGTCCCGCTTCGTAATAACCTTCCCAGGCGAGAACTTCCTGGCAGACATCCCATTGCACCGTGAGGCGATCATTAGGGATTGCGCCGGCGATCGTTTCGACTTCGCCGATCAAATGCTCCGTGAGTGCGGGCAACAGCATCGGCCGGTCCGCCGGCACCATGTTGTTGTAGGTTGGCGCGATCGGCGTCGGCAGCGAGACCTGGAATTTTACATTCGCGGGGATGACAGCTTCCTTCTGCAGCCGCTCGAATAACTTCCAGGACGCGATCGCCATCTCGGCATAGCCGGTTTTGAACGTGCCGGGATCGGGCTTGGCGCCGGGCTTGATGCGAAGACGTGGGATTTCGCGCAGCAATTTGCCGTCCCATTGCGTGAACTTGAAGGGCGGCACGTCTTGGGCCAGCTCGATCGCCGGGTTTTCAGCAAGCACACCCTGCAAAAAGCGGATCCAGGTCTTGCGGACGCCGGTCTCGCCGTCGGGCAGACGCAAGAGATAGGGCCCGGCTGCTTCGGCGAGAGTGCGGAACACGGCCTCGGCATCCGGCAACGGGATGCTGCCGACGAAATGGACGATCGGATGGTTGCTGCGGTCAGCGGCCATGGCGCCCTCCCCGGCGGTGGTACCGTTCGCGCGCTATCTTAGCCCAATTGCTGCCTCGCGCGAAGCCGGCTGCGGCGGGAGCAAAGTGCATCGCGATGACCGCGCTTTCCCAGCGCGAAAACGGCCGCGGCGGCGCCGACGGGGGTTACCGCACGGCGCTGGTGGCGGCTCGCTCCGGTGGTCTACACTGGTCGCGCGGCTCACCTACAAGGGCCGGGCGACGGAGGAGACGCATGGAACGAGTGTTCAATGCCGGCGAGGAGCCCGGGCAGGGCGGTGGTACGACTGACCCGACCCGGCGCGACATTCTTGCTCTTGCCGCTCTGGGTCTGCTCGCCGGTGCCCCCGGCTCGGCCCTTGCCGCCGGACCGGAGGGGCAGCTGACCTGGGGGATACATGTCTCGCTCGCCCCGGTCTGGTTCGACCCGGCGGACATCTCGGGGATCATCACGCCGTTTATGGTGCTTTACGCGCTGCATGACGCGATGGTGAAGCCGATGCCTGGCCAGTTAATCGCGCCGAGCCTTGCCGAGGCCTGGTCCGCCTCCGAAGACGGTCTCGGCTACGAGTTTACCCTGCGCCAGGGCGCGCTGTTCCACAATGGCGACCCGGTGACGGCCGAAGACGTCAAGTTCTCGTTCGAACGCTATCGCGGCACCGCCCACGATTTGATGATGGAGCGGGTGGCGGAGGTGGAAATCCCCGATCCTCGCCATGTCCGTTTCAAGCTCAAGCGGCCGTGGCCGGATTTTCTGACGTTTTACGCGAGCGCCACTGGCGCGGGATGGGTCGTATCGAAGAAATACGTCGAGAAGGTTGGTGACGAGGGCTTCAAGAAGGCGCCGGTCGGCGCCGGGCCCTACAAATTTGTCTCCTTCAACCCCGGTCTCGAGCTCGCCCTGGAGTCCTTTGACCAGTATTGGCGCAAACCGCCGAGCGTAAAGCGCCTTGTGTTCAAGGTGATCCCCGAAGAGACGACGCGGCTGGCCGCATTAAAACGCGGCGAGGTCGACGTCGCCTATTCGATCCGCGGCGAACTCGCCGAAGAACTGCGCGCGACGCCCGG
>Ga0310914_10000150_pt1 | contig 36176 bp, 34 predicted proteins | sample GREbulkMGAN108_FD_203450 | JGI IMG/M metagenome (GOLD analysis project Ga0310914, IMG submission 203450) | Lab enrichment of tropical soil microbial communities from Luquillo Experimental Forest, Puerto Rico - GRE.bulkMG.AN108 | ecosystem: Environmental > Terrestrial > Soil > Tropical forest >... | reverse complement strand
GCCGCCGCCACCTCTTCCCGCCCGGTGGGGATTTCCCGGCCGGCACTTGCCTGACGCGTAGTCACATGACTACACTAGCCCATGTAGTCAACTGACTACACCTGACTTCCCCAAAGAGGACGAAATAGATGACACACGCGGTGGGCGTTACCAAGCTGGGCAGCCGAATCGGCGCCCGAATCGACGGGGTGAAACTCGGCGGCGACCTCGACCCGGACACCGTCGACGAAATCCGCGAGGCGTTATTGGCCCACAAGGTGATTTTCTTCCGCGGGCAGGACCACCTCGATGACGATCAGCAGCTCGCGTTCGCCGGCCTGTTGGGGACGCCGGTCGCCCACCCGGCCGCAGCCGTGCTGGCCCCCAAAGGCGCACCGATCATCACACCGATCGACTCCGAGCGCGGCAGGGCTAACCGCTGGCACACCGATGTCACATTCGCGGCGAACTATCCGGCGGCCTCAATCCTGCGCGCGGTCACCCTCCCCAGCTATGGGGGCTCCACGCTATGGGCCTCAACCGCCGCGGCCTACGACGAACTGCCCGAACCGCTCAAGTGGCTCGTCGACAATTTGTGGGCGGTGCACACCAACCGCCGCGACTATGTGATCCCCGAGTCACTGAATGAGAAGCAGCGGGAGTTCCGGCAGGCGTTCGAGAAGCCCGATTTCCAGACCGAACATCCCGTGGTGCGCGTGCACCCGGAGACCGGGGAACGCACCCTGCTGGCCGGAGGCTTCGTGCGCAACTTCATCGGCCTGGACAGCTACGAATCGACCGTGCTGCTGGAATTGCTCCAAAGGCGAATCACCCTGCCCGAGAACACCATCAGCTGGAACTGGGAGCCGGGAGACGTCGCAATCTGGGACAACCGGGCAACGCAGCACCGGGCGATCGACGACTACGACGATCAACCCCGGCTCTTACACCGGGTCACCTTGATGGGCGACGTGCCCGTCAACGTGCACGGGCAACGCAGCCGGGTGGTCAGCGGCGCACCGCTCGAGGCGATCGCAAGCTAGCCGACGTCAGCCGCGCTGCTGACCGGATCGGTCGGCAGCCATCGCAGCGCGCCCGGTGCGTCGAGGGGTACCACCGGGTGCGCGGGCGGGATCGGGTCCAGCCTGCGGTAGCTGTCGCCCTGCAGCGGTCGCTCGTCGTTCTCGCCCTTGTTCGGCCACAGCGAGGCGGCCCGCTCGGCTTGCGCGGTGATGGACAGCGACGGGTTGACGCCCAGGTTCGCCGAGATCGCCGCGCCGTCCACCACGAAGAGAGTCGGATAGCCGTAGACCCGGTGATACGGGTCGATGACGCCGTGCTCGGGGCTGTCGCCGATCACCGCTCCGCCGAGAAAGTGGGCGGTCAGTGGGATGTTGAACAGCTCGCCCCAGGTGCCGCCGGCCACGCCGTCGACCTTGGCGGCGATGCGGCGGGTGACCTCGTTGCCGACCGGGATCCACGACGGGTTCGGCTCGCCGTGCCCCTGCTTGCTGGAGTACCACCGGATGCCGAGCCTGCCGCGCTTGGTGAACGTCGTGATCGAGTTGTCCAGGTGCTGCATCACCAGTGCGATCAGCGTCCGCTCGCTCCACTGGTGGACGTTGAGCATCCGGACTATGCCGCGCGGATCTTCGCGGGCTTGGCCCAACAACTGCTTCCACCGCGGCACATCGGTGCCCTCCGGGCCGTGCCCATCGGTCATCAGCGTCTGCAGCAGCCCCATCGCATTGGAACCCTTGCCGTAGCGGACGGGCTCGATGTGGGTGTCCGACGTCGGGTGAATCGACGACGTGATCGCCACCCCGTGGGTCAGGTCCAGATCGGGCGAGACCTCCATCGTCGCGGCACCGACGATCGACTCGGAGTTGGTCCGGGTCAACACCCCCAGGCGCTGCGAAAGACGAGGCAGCCGACCGCCATCGCGCATCCTGAACAGCAGATGCTGCGTCCCCCAGGTCCCCGCGGCCAGGATCAGGGATGCGGCGGTGTACGTGCGCCGGTCCCGGCGCAGCCAACTTCCGGTGCGCACGGTGTGGACCTCCCACAGCCCGTCGGAGCGTTGCTCGAAGCCCTTCACCGTCGTCATCGGAATAACTTGCGCGCCTCCGGATTCCGCGAGGCCAAGGTAGTTCTTCACCAAGGTGTTCTTGGCGCCGTAGCGGCAGCCCGTCATGCAGCGACCGCACTCCAGGCAGCCGGTGCGCTCGGGCCCCGCGCCGCCGAAGTACGGGTCGGGCACGGTTTTTCCCGGCGCTTTGGTGCCATCCGGACCGAAGAACACCCCGACGGGGGTGGGCACGAAGGTGTCGCCGCACCCCATCTCGTCGGCGACCTGCTTGACGATGCGGTCGGCGTCGGTGAACGTCGGGTTCTTTACCACGCCCAGCATCCGTTGGGCCTGCTCGTAGTGCGGCATCAGCTCGCTGCGCCAGTCGGTGATGTGCGACCACTGCTGGTCTTTGAAGAACGGCTCCGGCGGCACGTACAACGTATTGGCGTAGTTCAGCGAACCGCCGCCCACTCCGGCACCGGCCAGAATCATCACGTTGCGCAGCGGATGGATCCGTTGGATGCCGTAGCACCCGAGCTTCGGCGCCCACAGGAACTTGCGCAGGTCCCAGGAGGTCTCGGCGAACTCCTCGTCGGAGAAGCGGCGGCCGGCCTCCAACACGCCTACGCGATAGCCCTTTTCCGTCAGCCGCAATGCGCTGACGCTGCCCCCAAAGCCTGAACCGATGATCAGGACGTCGTAATCCGGCTTCATCGCACCAGTATGGCCTTACCCGCCGGTAGGGCACCAACCCGAGTACCCCAGCACCAGCGTGCGGCTAGCTGCACGTTCGGCATCGAGCGTGCGGCTGGCTGCACACTCGCCGAGAAGTATCAGCTCCCGGTGGTCAGGCCGACCTTCTGGAACTCCTTGAGGTCGCAATAGCCGGCCTTGGCCATCGATCGGCGCAGGCCGCCCACCAGGTTCAGGCCGCCGAACGGATCGTCCGACGGACCGCCCAGCACCTGTCGCAGCGGCGGGCGCTCATCGACGGCGATCTGCAGAAACGCCCCGCGCGGCAACGACGGGTGCGCCGCCGCCGCAGGCCAGAACCACCCACCCCCGAGCGCCTCGGCGCATTCGGCCAGCGGCGTGCCCAGCACCACCGCGTCGGCACCGCAGGCGATGGCTTTGGCCAGCTCGCCCGAGGTGTGGATGTCGCCGTCGGCCAGCACGTGCACGTAACGGCCGCCGGTCTCGTCGAGGTATTCGCGGCGCGCGGCGGCGGCGTCCGCGATCGCGGTGGCCATCGGCACGCTGATGCCCAACACCTCGTCGGTGGTGGTCACCCCCCTGGTGGAGCCGTACCCGACGATGACCCCAGCGGCGCCGGTCCGCATCAGGTGCAGCGCGGTGCGATGGTCGAGCACCCCGCCGGCGACCACCGGGACGTCGAGCTCGGAGATGAAGGTCTTCAGGTTCAGCGGCTCACCATCGCTGGCCACCCGCTCGGCGGAGACAATTGTTCCCTGGATCACCAGCAGGTCGATGCCCGCCTGGAGCAGCACGGGCGTCAGCGCCTGGGCGTTCTGCGGGCTGACCCGCACCGCGGTGATCACACCTGCCTCCCGGATGCGGGCAACGGCCGCGCCGAGCAGGTCGGGGTCCAGCGGCGCCGCATGCAGCTCCTGCAGCAGCCGGATCGCCGCGGAGGGTTCGGGCTCCTTTTCGGCGGCCTCGACCAGTTGCGCGATCTTGGCCTCCACATCGGCGTGCCGGCCGATCAGCCCCTCACCGTTGAGCACGCCCAGCCCGCCGAGCCGGCCGAGCTCGATCGCGAACTCCGGTGACACCAAGGCATCCGTCGGATGCGCCACGACGGGGATCTCGAACCGGTAGGCGTCGAGCTGCCATGCCGTCGACACGTCCTTCGACGAGCGGGTGCGGCGCGACGGGACGATGCTGATTTCGCTGAGTTCATAGGTCCGACGGGCGGCGCGGCCCATCCCGATCTCGACCATGGCCGGTTCGCTGCTCACCGCGCGTAGTAGTTGGGCGCTTCGACGGTCATGGCGACGTCGTGCGGGTGGCTCTCTTTCAGTCCGGCCGGCGTGATCCGGACGAATTGCGCGTGCTGCAGCACCTCGATGGTGGGCGAGCCGGTGTAACCCATCGCCGCCCGCAGACCGCCGACCAGCTGATGGATCACCGACGACAGCGGACCGCGGAACGGCACCCGCCCCTCGATCCCCTCGGGTACCAACTTGTCCTCCGAGAGCGCGTCGTCGGCGAAGTAGCGGTCCTTGGAATACGACCTACCCCCGCCGCCGGCACCCCTGCCCTGCATGGCGCCCAGCGAGCCCATGCCCCGATAGCTCTTGAACTGCTTGCCGTTGACGAAGATCAGCTCGCCGGGCGCCTCGGCGGTGCCCGCCAGCAACGACCCCAGCATGGCCGTCGACGCGCCGGCGGCCAGCGCCTTGGCGATGTCGCCGGAGTACTGCAGCCCGCCGTCGGCGATGACCGGCACGCGGGCCGGTGCGCACGCGGCGACCGCCTCCAGGATCGCGGTGATCTGCGGCGCGCCGACGCCGGCCACCACCCGCGTCGTGCAGATCGATCCCGGTCCCACACCGACCTTCACCGCGTCGGCGCCGGCGTCGACCAGGGCCGCGGCCGCCGCCCTGGTGGCCACGTTGCCCCCGATCACCTCGACGCGGTCGCCGATTTCGGCCTTGAGTTTGCCGACCATGTCGAGCACCAGCCGGTTGTGCGCGTGCGCGGTGTCGACAATCAGCACGTCAACCCCGGCGTCGACCAGCATCATCGCGCGGACCCAGGCGTCCCCGCCCACGCCGACGGCGGCGCCGACCAGCAGCCGGCCGTCGCTGTCCTTGGTGGCCAGCGGGTGCTGTTCCGTCTTGACGAAATCTTTGACGGTGATCAGCCCGGTCAGCCGGCCGTGACCGTCCACGACGGGCAGCTTCTCAATCTTGTTGCGGCGCAACAGCCCCAGCGCGGCGTCGGCGCTCACGCCCTCCTGGGCGGTGATCAGCGGTGCCTTGGTCATCACCTCGGCGACCTGTTTGGACTGGTCCACCTCGAACCGCATGTCGCGGTTGGTGATGATGCCGACCAGCGCGCCGGAGTCGTCGACCACGGGCAGCCCCGAGATCCGGAAGCGGGCGCACAGCGCGTCCACCTGAGCCAACGTGTTGTCCGGCCGGCAGGTGACCGGATCGGTGACCATGCCGGCCTCCGAGCGCTTCACCATCTCGACCTGGCCGGCTTGCTCGGCGACCGGCAGGTTGCGGTGCAGCACGCCCATGCCGCCCGCGCGGGCCATCGCGATGGCCATCCGCGACTCGGTGACGGTGTCCATCGCCGAGCTGACCAGCGGCACCTTGAGCCTGATCTTCTTGGTGAGCTGGCTGGAGGTGTCCGCGGTGGCGGGAACCACATCGGAAGCCGCGGGCAGCAGCAGGACGTCGTCGAAGGTCAGCCCCAGCATCGCGATCTTGTAGGGGTTGTCGCCCCCGGTCGGCACCGGATCATCGGCCAGGCCTTGAATGTGTGGGTCGCGCACGTAGGGACCAGCGACCAGCGCGGAGCTGTCTTCGAGGTGGGACGTGCCACTGGACATCGGCGGGGCCCTCCATACGCATGCGGAGTGAGAAACCCATCCTATCGGCTCGGCCGCCCCGCGACGCGCTTGCTCGGGCGTGCCTCCTGCTGGCGTTATGACGGCCCGCCTGCGTAGGCTAGGGGCGTGCGCGACCACCTCCCACCGGGTTTGCCGCCCGACCCATTCGCCGACGACCCCTGCGACCCGTCGGCGGCGCTGGATGCCGTCGAGCCGGGCCAACCCCTGGATCAGCAAGAGCGCATGGCGGTCGAGGCCGACCTCGCCGATCTCGCCGTTTACGAAGCCCTGTTGGCGCACAAAGGGATTCGCGGACTGGTGGTGTGCTGCGACGAGTGCCAGCAGGACCACTATCACGACTGGGACATGTTGCGCGCGAACCTGCTGCAACTGCTGATCGATGGCACCGTGCGTCCGCACGAGCCCGCCTACGACCCCGAACCGGACTCCTACGTCACGTGGGATTACTGCCGGGGCTACGCCGACGCCTCGCTCAACGAAGCGACGTCGGACGCCGACGGGTTTCACCGCCACCACTGAGCGCCCCCAAGGTTAGGGTGTGACGCTTGGCACCTCCGACGGCGACGTCTGTCCATGATGGCGGTGCCGGCCGGACGACGGACTCGGTGACGGAGTCGTCGTGCTCGCAGGGCTCGTCACGCTCGGACTGACCGCCGTGGGCGGTTTGGTGGTCGGGCTCGGTGAGACCGGCGGAGTCGTCGAGGCGGCGGGAGCCTTCGGCGGCTTGGTCGCCGGGGCGGGCAGTGCGTTCGGGTTGCGTGATTCAACCCTGGTATTCAGCAGATTCACCTCGTCCATCAAATCGTGCCTGCTGGCCCCGTCGTTCATGGACTGCACCGTGCTGCTGACCTCGGCCAGCTGATTCTGGGCCTGGGTCCATCGGCCCTCGTCGATCATTTGCTGAACCTTCGCCAGATCGGCCTTGGCGGATAACACGATCTGATCGTCGTTGACCCTCGGCTGGTCGAAAAACATCGCGTGCAGGCCGTAGAGCGTGCCTCCGGGACGGGCCTCGACCACCATGGCTCCGAACCCACTCAGGACCAACAGCGTCGCGGCAAGCGATCCGATCGCGGCCACACCACGACGAGCGCGCCGGCGTTCGGCCATTCCCGTCCGCAGCGCTTCGACGGCCTCCTGCGGAGAGACCAGCGCACTCGCCGGTGGCCACCTCAAGTCGTCGCGCCAATCCTCCAGCAGCACGGCAAGCGCTTCAAAATTGGGGCCGTTGGCGTCGTCCAGATCGACCGGGCGGCGTGCGGCGAGCGCGTCGAGAAGCAGATCGGTGCGGGCCATTTCGTCCAACCCCGATTGGTCGCCGAACGCATAACCAGACTCAGGCATAGTCACCTGCCGCGACGATTTCGGACTTGAGCCGCGACAGCGCACGGTGCTGGGCCACTCGGACCGCTCCCGTGGTGCTGCCGACGGCCGCGGCGGTCTCCTCGGCGGACAGGCCGACGACCACGCGCAGGATCAGGATCTCGCGCTGCTTGGCGGGCAAGATCTCAAGCAACTCATTCATTCGACTGACCGAATCGGCTTCGATGGCCCGCTGCTCGGGACCGGCGTCGGACGACCAGCGCTCGGGAACCGACTCGGCGGGGTAGGCAAGGTCACGGCCGGCGGCCCGATGCGCGTCGGCGACCTTGTGGGCCGCAATGCCATACAGGAAGGCCAGGAAGGGGCGTCCGCGATCCCGGTAGCGCGGCAGTGCCGTGATGGTGGCCAAGCACACCTCCTGTGCTACGTCGTCGGCCGACAGGCCGCCCCGGTCGGCGGTGCCGACCCGCGCGCGGCAATATCGCACGACAATCGGACGGATGGTCTCCAGCACGTCCCGTAGTGCGTTCCGGTCTCCCGCCACGGCGTCCGCAACCGCGGCGTCGAGATGTTCCGCTTGAATTGTCATCGGCGGCGGTAGCTCCAACGTTACGAATGGGACACATCGCGGGCTAACTAACGAAATGACCATAACGGCCGGAAGGCCGTTTCAAGCGGAACGCCACGCGCCCCCGGCGCGCCTAACCTGGCCTGCGCAGATATCCCGAATTTCGCGCAGCTTTCGTACTGGAAGCGAGACGCTTCCGATATCGATCAGCAATGAAGCCAAGGCCCAGCGAAGAGGCAGCAGTCGCAGTCGGCCGGTGGCCTCGAGCGCCGCCTCGCCGACCGCACGGGCGCGCTCGATGCTGCCCGCGCTGCACAGGGCGGCGGCCAGCACCATTTGGCTCTTCACCCGGTGTCGTGCCGAGGCCCCCATCGGACCAAAGGCCATCGCCTGCGCCAGCTCGACGGCTTCCTCGGCGTGCCGCACTGCCGACCCGCCGTCACCGGAGGCCATCGCCAGCTCGGCGGCTACCCACCGTCGGCGCACCGCGAGCCGGTCCGGCACAGCCGGCCCCGGCACCGCGTTCTCGCGAGCCAACAACGTTGTCGCGGAGGCGAAGCGGCCGATACCCAGCGCGTCGGCCGCCAGCCCGATCAGTGCGTCGGAACGGGCCTCGGAATCCGCGCCGGCGAGCGCCAGGGCGCGCCCGTCCCAGCCCCGCGCCAACGTGTGCCAACCGAGCTGCCGCAGAAACGATGCCTGGGTGCTGTGGGCCAACGAGACCAACCGACCGGCCGCACCCGTACGGCGCAGCTCCGCCAGATCGCGATAGGCGCTGCCATAGCGACCTTGCCCGCCCGCCGCGACGGCCCGCAACCACAACTGCTGTGGCGTGGTCGCCGTCGGCAGCGGCCAGCTGCCAGGTATGTTCCCGAAGGCAGCGTCGGCCAACTTTTGGTCAACCGTCGAAGTATGCCGAGTTTCAATCACGGTGATAGTAGTAAACAGTTCGTGGTGCCCGTGTTACCGAGCTGTTAAACACGATCGGCTGCGTACCAATTGCCGGGCCCTCTTCCCTGGGTCCTGAGCTGGGAAATCTCAGTTTGGTCTAGTGCCTGGTAGCACGGTTCTCTGTCGCCTAAAGCATGGCAGATGAACGGCGAGTTAATTCTGCCGCAACGCTTATATACTTTGTCACTCTAAGTGGCTATTGACGGAAATTCGCCGTCGCCCCTAAGTTCTACGAGTGACGGGTAGTCATCGGTGACGCCACCCCAAAATCAGTTGAACCATCGCTTCGCGAACCTGACCTTCTGGGCGTGCCGTGTAGAGAGGGAACGATCTAATGCCACAGCCGGAGCAGCTACCTGGACCCAACGCCGACATCTGGAACTGGCAACTGCGAGGGCTGTGCCGCGGCGTTGACTCATCGATGTTTTTCCACCCTGACGGCGAGCGTGGCCGCGCCCGCATGCAACGCGAGCAGCGCGCCAAGGAGATGTGCCGGCAATGCCCGGTGATCCAGGAGTGCCGTTCCCACGCGCTGGAAGTTGGTGAGCCGTACGGGGTTTGGGGCGGCCTGTCCGAATCCGAGCGCGACCTACTGCTGAAGGGCGACATCGGCCGCAGCCGCGGCATCCGCCGTTCCGCCTGATTGGCGGTCAAGCCAGTCGAAGATGGTTTGGTGCAGCCGGGACATCGCCCCGACGTGGCAGTGCTCGCCCGCGCCCTCGCTTTCCTTCAGCGTGACCAGCGTGGTGTCGGCGTTGATCATCGCGGCCGCGGCGCGTTGCGGTTCGCCCTTGAGGAACTGGTCGTTGTCGGGGTCGAGGACCAACGCCGGCGCGGTGATCCGGTCGGCGACACCGGCGAGCGTGTAAGCCTTAAAAGCGCGGGGCACGTCGACGATCGAGTCCACCCCCATCACCCACTTGCCATTGCGCAGCGCCCAGCGCACTTCGGTGTTGACGGCCATGAGCAGTTGCATGACCGGCATCGCCACATCGTCTTTGCCCTGCTCGATCCACTCGCGGAGAAATGGCGGCATCGCCTTGGCCACCGCGGCGTAAAAGTCATAGATGCCGTCGTCGAGTATCAGGGCGGCAACGCGCGAATCGAACGCCGCCGCCCTCGCGACTAGGTAACCACCCATGCTGTAGCCGAACAGGATGATCCGGTCGTCGGCGATTTCCGGGCGAGTGAGCGCATAGTCGATGACCGGGCCGATCACCGCCTCCCAGTCCGGGCGGAACGCCAGACCCTGTTCCCGCAGTGCGCCTCCCTGACCGGGGCCGTCGAAGGCCAGCACGTTGTAGCCGCGCGCCAACGCGGCCGCGGCGATGGCGAAATAAGACTCTTCCAGGGTGGAGTCAAATCCGTTGTTGTAGATGATCGTTGGGCGAGCCCGCCCCGAGTCGTCCACCCGGTATAGGTAGCCCGGAAGGGTGGTCCGCTGGTAAGGAATGGACACGCGCTCGAAGCCGAACTCGAACAGGGCCATCGCGGTGACGAACGTGTCGCGACTGCGTGCTGACAGCACGGTCACCTCCGGGTCGCGCTGCGGATCGTCGCGCCGGTAGAACTCGGCGGTGCGGTAGTAGTTCGAGGCGCGCAACAACGCTTCCCGGGCGCTGACGCGGTGACCGTCGGCCAGCGACTTGCGACCTATTTCTTCCACGCGCTCCGCGGTGGCCTTCCACTCCCGATGCCAACTGTCTTCGTCTCCGTCGGGAATGGCTTGCGCGGTCGCCAACACTTCGCCGAGGTCCGCGCCCGAGTAGTTGGCGAAGCCCGCCGCGCGCAACGCTTCAAAGGAGAACGATGCGTCGTCAAACAGGAATTTCATCGGGCCTCCCTCGGGCCGAAACGGAACAGGGTCGTATCGCTACGATAGACCCAGCGCTATACGAAACGCAACAGTTCCGTCTCGTGTTACCCTGCCGGTATGGCGACGAACACCGCGCGACGCCGGACATCGGCAGGGCCGGTCTTGCAGTCCGAGGTGACCGATGCGATACAGGCGGCGTTCTTTGAAGAACTTGCCGAGGTGGGCTACGGCCGGCTCTCAATCGACGCGGTGGCCAAGCGTGCCGGTGTCGGCAAGGCCGCCATCTACCGGCGCTGGCGCTCCAAGCTGGACATCACCGTCGCCCTGACCTCGGCCGTGGCGGTGGCCGCCATCGACGTGCCGGACACCGGCAGCCTGCGCGGCGACATCCGCCAGTACTTGGAAAACGCGTGCGAGGCGCTGACCCACCCGCTGGCCCAGCACATCGTTCCCGACCTGCTCGCCGAGGCGACGCGCAACCCCACCCTGGCCGACGCGTTGCTGCACACCGTGCGAACCCCGCGCCGCGCCAAGGCCGCAACACTCTTCCAGCGCGCGGTGGAGCGCGGGGAGCTGCCGGGCGAGAGCGACCTGGAAATGTGCATGGACATTCTCGCCGGGCCGCTGTACTGGCGGCTGGCGGTCGTGCGCACGCCCACCGGCGATGATTACCTCGACCGGCTTACAGACAGAATCATGGCCGCGCTAACCCTGAAGGCTTGAAGCGGCTTTACCGCGCTAGGGTCAGCCCTGATTGCGGGCGGCGCGGATTCGTTGGTAGTGGCGCGCGGCGCGGGCGCGGTTACCGCAGGTTTCTGAGCACCATTCGCGACGGGGCTGGGATCTGACGAAGTAGAGCAGGCACCGTGGGGCGTGGCAGGCGACAAGCTTTATCCCGCTGGGTCCGGTGAGCATGTCGATCGAATCGTGTGCGAGTTCAGCCAGGGCGACGCGGGTCGGCGAGGCGGACGCGGGGCGGTCGCGGCGGAGCAGACCACCCTGGAGGACAAGTTCGGTCTGGGGCAGGTGGGCGGCCGCCCGATTAACGGCGGCAACTCCGCCGTCGACGCTCTCGACCGGGGATTGCGCGGCCGGCCGCGCATCGTCGGTCAAGAAAGCCGCCAGCCGGCGAAGGGAGTCTCGCAACAGCTTGGCCTCGGCCAGCTCGTCAGGACAGGGGTGTTCGACGGCGTCGGCGGCGTATCGCTGGTCGACGGCGACTAGCCAATGGTGCAGCGCGGCCGGGGTCGTCAAGTCGTCGTGGACACCGGCGGTGTCGGCCCAGATCGTGTTCATCAACCGCACGGGCGCGGGCTCACCGGGCAGCAGCAACGCGGGTGTTTCGTTGGTCACAGTGAAATATTCTAATGGATGATTTGGTTTTCGCCCATTAGAAGTCTTGAAGGCTTCGGCTCATGACCCGGCATCAGGAAGGAACCACCATGACGAACTTCGCCCCCGTTCACCCCGACTCCGCGACGGGCAAGGCCGCCGAACTACTCGCGCAGGTACAAAAGTCCGTGGGGCAGACCCCCAACATGACCAAGGTCATGGCCAACAGCCCCGCCCTGCTCAAGGGCTATCTGGCACTGTCTGCGGCAGTGGCCGGCGGCACATTGCCCCCGGCGGTGCGCGAGCGCCTCGCCATCTCCACCGCCCAGCTCAACGGCTGCGAGTATTGCCTTTCCGCGCATACGTACATCGGCGCCAATATCGCCAAGGTGGAACCCGCCGAGCTCGACAGCGCGCGCAAGGGTCAGTCGCACGACCCGCACGTGGCGGCGCTGCTGCAACTGTCCAACGAAATCGCCGAGAACGCCGGCGACGTCGATGACGCCGACATCGAGGCCGCCCGCGAGGCAGGCGTGACCGACGAGGAGATTGGCGAACTTGTGGCCAACCTCGCCCTCAACATCCTCACCAACTACTTCAACGTGTTGGCTCACGTCGACAACGACTGGCCGGTCGTCTCGTTGTGACCCGGGGACATTGCTGACTCACGATAGCCAAGCGCCGCCCCGCCGCAGTGGGATTCCACAGCGGTGGGGCGGCCGCCCAAGCAAGGGTCAGACGATTGGCTGGTAACACCCAGCCGTGGGACGATCCGATCCGTCGCTGTTCGGCGTTCAAACCGCCCTCAAACAGCCGTAAACATCCAAGGAGAGAGGCATGACAACGCAGGAGTCCGGCACTAACGCGGCGTCGTCCGAGGGCACGGTGACCGTAACGGAGACGGGTACGGGGACTTATACGCAGCAGATTACCGCCGGGAACCACCAGCTCGCCGCCGACGAGCCAGAGCCGATCGGCGCCGACGCGGGTCCATCACCCTACGATCTGCTATTGGCCGCGCTCGGGGCGTGTACCTCCATGACGGTGCGAATGTACGCCGACCGCAAGGGCTGGCCACTCGAGCGTGTTCGAGTGACCTTGCGACACTCCCGCATTCACGCCGAAGACTGCGCCGACTGCGAAACCACCAGCGGATGGATCGATCACATTGACCGCGACGTCGAATTGGCCGGCGACCTCGATGACGCTCAACGGCAACGGTTATTGCACATCGCCAATCGTTGCCCCGTTCATCAGACCCTGACCTCGGAGGTCCAGATCGCCACATCCTTGCGTTGAGCGGCCGGTCGGCTCAGCTGACGGCGACCCGCAACGATGTGAAGCCGCGCAAGACGTTGTTGAGTCGCGGCTCCTCCTCCAGGATCGTAAAGCGCCGAACGCGTTTGGCCAGTGCGGTGAACAGGGCCTGCATCTCCAGGCGGGCGAGATTCATGCCAACGCACGCGTGCGGGCCGGCACCGAAACCCAGATGATCGCCCGGACGCCGACGTACATCGAACCGATCTGGGTCAGAATACTTGCGGTCGTCCCGGTTCGCCGCGCCATAGAACACGATGGCGCGCGAGCCCGCCGGCAGCACGACACCGCCCATGTCCACGTCGCGTGCGACATATCGGGAGAAGTCCTGGATCGGCGAATCGTAGCGCAGCACTTCGCTGATCGCGCTGGGCATTAGCCGCGGATCCGCACGCAGTAGGTCCCACTGTTGGGGATTGTTCGCGAACAACCACACCGCGTTGCTGATCGCCGAAATCGTAGTGTCCAGACTGGGACCGACATAGTCGATCATCATGGCCGGGCACGCCTGCGCGGGCACCTCGCCGCGCGCCACCGCGTCGTGGATCCCGTCCGCCCAACTACCGGGCTTCAGCTTGCCGGGCACGGCCTCAGCGGTGGCATAGTCCATCATCTCCTCCAGGACCGAAAACGACGCAATGGTCCTGTCGTTGATCGGCCCGAAGCAGTTAAACATCTCCTCGGCCCAGACCAGCATCCGCTCGCGACCCTTCTCGGGTAATCCGACCAGACTCGAAACCACGGCCACCGGAAGATGATTCGCTAACTCGGTCGCGGCGTCGAAGCTGCCTCGCTCGACTAGTTTCTCCACCACGCTCTCGGCCTCCGCGGTGATCTGATCGCGGACCGGGCGCAACGCCCTGGGCTTCAGCGGACGAGCGAGCACGCTGCGCAGCGCGTCATGATCGGCTCCATCGCTACACAGCGTGTTGCCGCGCAGCACTCGGTTCATCTGGTCGCTCATCATCACGCCGTAACGGGATGGGAAGGACTCCCAGTCCAGCAACGCACGCCGAACCGCGTCGTACCGAGTGAGGGCAAACATCCGATACTTGGTCAGCCACACGGCGGGACCCGCATCGCGTAACCGCTTGTACCCCAACCACGGATCGAGCAGCGCCTCATCGGTGTAGGGGTCGTAGTCGGACTGAGGAGCCGCACCGATCATCTCGCTCGCACCCATCCCTCGCCCACCTTCCCAATCGCGAAGAGACGCGCGCTGCGCTGCACCCGATAGCGGATGAAACGGTCGAAGATCGACGACGGTTCACCGGCCGCACTGTGACGCCCGTCACCGGGTTGGCGACTTCAGTTCCCGGACTGGATATCCCGCCGTTGATGCGTCGGTCTCATCGCCGACGGGTTCAATGCACGCGCAATGCGCGACACGGGTAGCTACCGGAGATCGGTCGGAGGTCGCCACATGGCGTAGATGGCCGGGGAATCCGCGACCGTTAGCTCACGCAGCGTTTGAAAACCATGGCGCTCGTATAGCCGTTGATTCTCAGGAGACGACGCCTCGAGATAGGCCGGCATCTGATCACGATCGGCCTGAGTGAGCACCGCCGCCAGTAACCTGGTGCCGATTCCTTGGCCCTGGGCCGACGGGTCGACACCCATGAAAGCCAAGTACCAGCAAGCGTCCACCGGGTGGTTGTCGTCGACCAATTGGAACAGTTGCGCCATTCGTGCGGAAGCGGCGTCGTCTCCGGCGCTCTGCACAAGTTCACGACGGAAGGTCTCAGCCTGTTCGTCGGGAACCAACTGCTTGCCCGGCGGAACCCACAGCGCCGCGCCGGCTCCAGCACCCGCCGCGTACACGCCGCCATGCGGCCAGCATGCATCGACGAAACGCGAGTAGAAGATGGCTGCGCTGCGGCGGCGCTGGGCGTCGTCGGGAACCAGCCACCGGTAAATCCGGTCATCGAAGAAGGCGTTGCACAATGCAGTGACGACCTGGGGCCGCTCGCTGGAGGTCGCACGATGAGCGTCCCTCACCCCTGCCGCTGTCATGACGCTCTCCCTCCTAGCGCTCGGAACTAGCACAACCGTAGACGTCGAGACAGCCATCGCATAGTCTGCCCGGCCTTCATGTCATACGGAAACCACACTGCCCCAACAGAGTTGTGCCATTGGTAGTGGTCGGGCGAACAGTGTTGAGCAAATTCGCTCTACTGCTCGCCCGACCCCTGGGAATTGACTAGGTGACACTCACCGGTTCGTGTTCGACACCCCGGCCTGCTTCACAACGTCCTCGACCGTGGGCCACGCCTGCGAGTTTCCGGCGCCGTTGGTTGCGTTGTCGGCGGCGCCTTGCGGCTTGGCCCCGAACATGCTCGTGACCATCTGATAGATCGGGCCAAGAGCACCGACCAACTCGGCCAGCCCCGCACCACCGTTGAGGATGTTCAGGTTTGCGCCCTGCAACCCGAGGCCCTGAGCCAACTCGCGGGCGATGGCAGGCATGACCTCGACCCGCTTCGCCTCGATCTGAGCGTTGTTGTTGGCAGCCAGCGCCTCGGCCTTCTTCAGCGCGCCGGCAGCCTCGGCCAGTTCGTAGGCTTGCTTTGCGGCGGCTTCGGCTTCACCCTCGGCCCGACGGGCAGCGGCTCTCGCCTCACCCTCGGCGCGGGTGGCCTCAGCTTTGAAGGTTGCGGCGTCACGTTGGGACTCGGCGTCGAGTTTGACCTTGGACGCGGTGGCCTGGGCCTGCTTCACCTCGCGCGTGGCGGCCGCGTCGGCCTCAAACCCGGCGCGTTTGGCGGCAGCCTCCGCTGCACTCGTCTCGGCGTCGGCCTCGATACGCACCCGCTTGGCTGCGGCCTCGGCGGGCTTGATCTGTTCGGCGATCAGCTCGCGCTCGCGTAGCGCGGCGTTGGTGTCGGCCACCGCCTGCCGGCGCTCCAGCACCTGTCGCTCCACGTCGGCCTCGGCCAACTGGCCCGCCGCGTTGGCCTCGGCGTTGGCCTTGTCCACCTCGGCTTTGATCGCGGCCTGCTTGAGTTGGGTCTCGCGGATCTGGTCGTTCTTTTTGCGCTCGGCCTCTTGCCGGGCCTCGGCTGATTGCTGATCGGCGCGAGCGGCGGCGATGGCGGCCTCCTTGGCGGCTTCGGCAAGGTGGGGCGCGGCGAGGTTGTCGAGGTAGCCGGACCCGGCGTCGTCGAAGTGCTCGATCTGCAGCGAGTCCACCGTGAGTCCGAGCTTGCTCATCTCGAACTGTGACTGCTTGAGGATCTCCTCGGCTAACGCGTCACGGTTGCGGTGGATGTCGACGACCTTCATGGCCCCGACGATGGAGCGCAAGTGCCCGGCGAAGATGTTGCGGGTCATGTCCTCCATCTCGCCCTTTCTCTGCTCACCGAGAAAGCGCTGAGCGGCGGCGTTGACAGCGGGAATGTCGCCCTGGACTTTGAAAGCCACGACTGCCTTGAGGTTGAGCAGGATGCCCTCGGTGCTGCGGCACGTCTCCTCGATCTCCACCTTGTGCAGGTCGAGACCCAGAAATCTCACCTTGCGGAAGCCGGGCATCACCCACGCGCCGTGGCCGATCACGACCCGGAACTGCGCGCCTTCGGTCTTCTGCTTGCCGCCCGAGATCAGCATGGCCTGATCGGGACTCGGCACTCGGTAACCGAGCATTTGTTGTTCTCCTTTTCTCGTGGTTTTGTGCTGATCTTCGTTCGCTGCCAGCGCTTTTAGCCGCCACCGGCGAAGTGTTCTAGGTGGTGTCAGCCCAAGCGCCCGTGTTCACGGATGCTGTCGCTTGCCGCCTCCGTTGGCTTTGGCGGCGGAGTTGGTTGTCAAAGAGCTCGGCGTCGGGCGTGCGTTGAGGGCGTCGGGTGTGCGCGTAGGGCGGGATTTCGCGCGATTTTCCGCCCTCAGCGCACAGTCGATGAGGCGTTGGGCAGGTTCCGCGAGCCCCCGGGAACAAGATTTGGCGGTGGTACACGCGGCCGACACCCAAGTCCGCGCGCGAACGCATCCCCGTGCTCATGGTGGTCCTTAAGTTCGAGCAATAGGGTCCTAGATTATCGCCTGCCATTTGCGAAATTCTTGCGTCCGCTTCGACTACCGATCCCAACAATTTTGGGCCTCCGATGCCGTGTCGGTTCCGGTCGAAAGCCCCGCCGCGGGACCCATTTCAACGAAAACGATGCGCCCCGGGCCGAGCGGACCGGAGGCGGGGAAAGGTCACCGTGCCTGATGGTGGATGCCCTGCCATGCGCTACGCCTCAGCCAAAAACTCGTTGAGGATGGCGACCATCTCGTCTACGAGCGCTTCTAAACTCAGGGTCGCTCCTTCGCGGGCCAGAGACTCGTAGCGCCGGTCGCCTAGCGCGGCATGGGCCTCGTTGACGGCTTGGTCGAGCCACGCGATGTATCCGCCGTAGGGCCCGAAAAATAGGCCGTCCTGTTGGCGGCTGCTGCGCAACGCGCCGTCAGCGCGCGCCACAAGGTCAGCGCGACCGATGCGGCAGAAGACCGCCATCGCGCCGAATATCGCGCCAATTCCAAAGGCTGGAGGATCGTTGCCGCGTTGAAAAGATGCGAGTAGCTCGTGCAACTCAGCGGCCGCGCGCACCGGTTCGCCATGGAAAGCCTCCAGATAAGCCAACGCCCCGGCGGCGCTGATGGACTGCCAATTCGAGTTGATCTCGCGTGACAGCTCGCGTGACTCGCGCACCATCGCCAGTCCCCGCTCGGCCTCTCCGCCGATCACCAATACCTCCCCGAGCGCCAACAAGCCCATCGCGATGAGCGCGGGCTGCCCCAGCGCGCGTGCCTCAGAAAGCGCGCGCTCTGCGCTGTCGCGAGCGTCGGCCCAGCGGTCTGTCGCCCACCCGATGAGGGTGACTGCATGGGCAGCGCGAAGCGCAATCGCGCCGACAACGTCGCCCGCCTGCTCGGCCCGCGCCAACGCTTCCTCGGCACGCGCAATCGCGATCTCGGTGCGGTCGCTGTCGAGATCGAACAACGTTGGTGCATACGTCCACACCGAGGCGGTGAATCGAGCACCGCGGCGCTGGGCTTCGATGGACTCCTCGATGAGCGCCCGCGCCCTGTCCATGTCACCAATGCGCGCCGCCGCCCAGGCCGCCTCGCCCATCGCGATGGCCCGCAAGGGATGACTGTCGGCACCGGGTGCCGTGAGGGCCTGCTCGGCGATCGAGGCCGTCGCCCAGGCGGGTCGTTCCACGGCTTGAGTCACCAGCGCGGCGGCGATCCGCATGGCCAGATCGGTCTCTCGGGCGGCGACCGCCCAGGACACCGCGGCGCGGACGTTGTCCAGGTCGGCTTCGACGCGTTGCGCCCATGCGATCTCGTCGCCCGACCACAGTCCTCGTCCCGCTTCGCGGGCGAACGCCGCGAAATGCCGGGCGTGACGTTCCCGGACGGCGTCGGCCTCCCCGGAGGCGACGAGGCGCTCCTCGGCGTACTGCCGGACGGTTTCCAGCTGGCGGTATCGGGTGGCGTGCTCGGAGCGATCGGCCGCGAGCAGCGACTTGTCGATCAGGCTCGACAACGCCTCGACGACATCGATCTCGTCGATGCCGTCGCCGCAACAGACCGCCTGCGCGGCGGCGAGTGTGCATCCGCTCCAAAAACACTCAACCGATCGAACACTGCTCGCTCGCCGGCCGCCAGCATGTCGTAGGACCAGTCGATCGCCGCCCGCAAGGTGTGGTGGCGCTCTACCGCGCCGCGGCCACCGGTGAGGAGTCGAAAGCGTTGATCCAGATGCTCAGCGAGCTCGGCTGGAGAGAACATGCGCACCCGTGCGGCGGCCAGCTCGATCGCCAACGGGATACCGTCGAGCCTCCGGCAAAGGTGCGTCACTTGCTCCCGATCGGCATCACCGAGGATGAACGACGCGTCGACCGCGACCGCTCGCTCCGCGAACAGACGCACCGAGGATTGCGAGTTCAGCGACCGCAACGGCACAACCTGTTCACCAGGTGCACCGAGCGGCTCCCGCGACGTGGCGAGCACGACCAAACGCGGGGCGGCCCGAACCAGCTTTCGCACCACTCGTCTCGCCTCGTCCAAGAGGTGCTCGCAGTTGTCGAGCACCAACAAAATGCGGCTCCCCTCCACCTTGTCGAGGATCGCCTGCTCGATCGTCTTGCCCGGTATCGGTTCGACCGACAATGCGGCGGCCAACGCCTCCACCACGCGGCTCGGCTCCCCCAAAGGAGCCAGCTCGAGGAGCCACACACCGTCGGGGAAGTTGTCCAACGCTTCAGCGGCGACCTGCAGCGCCAGCCGGGTCTTCCCGACACCGCCCACGCCGGTGAGGGTCACCATGCGGTGCTCACCGAGGAGCGCGTCGACCGCCTTCACGTCCTTCTCGCGGCCAATGAAACTGGTCAATTGCACCGGCAGGTTCGTCCGCGCTGCATCCAGCGACCGCAACTCCGGGAATTGCGTGTCGCAACCGGGCGCGCGCAGCTGGAAAATCCGCTCGGGCCGGGACAGATCGCGCAATCGATGCTCCCCCAGATCCACCAGCTCAAGGCCGGTAGCTAGCGATTCCTCGATGAGCTGCTCGGTCGCGTGCGATACCAGTACCTGCCCGCCGTGGCCCATCGCCATCAACCGGGCGGCCCGGTTCAAGGCCGGGCCGAAGTAGTCGCCGCCGCGTTCGATCGCCTCGCCGGTGTGTACGCCCATCCGCACCCGGACCGGCGCACTCTCAGGCCACGCCTCGGCTGTCAGCGCCGCCTGGGCTTGTGAGGCTGAAGCCATCGCGTCTGCCGCTCGTGCAAACACGGCCACGAGCCCGTCCCCGCCGGTCGAAAACACATGTCCGCCATGGGCATTGATCGCGTTACGAACGAGAGCGTCGTGACGCTCGAGAGCCGCGCGCATCCCGTCGGGCGCGCTCTCCCAGAGACTGGTCGAGCCCTCGATATCCGTGAACAGGAACGTCACCGTTCCCGACGGCAACCCCATCGTCAGAGAATTCCGCTCGGTAGCGCTAGGCATGTGCTATCGATTCCATCCCGACGGTGACACGCCCCGTGAGGAACTTCGGATCGATGTTGGTGAGCGCGTACGAGATCGCTTCGTCCATGCTCATGGCCGCGCCGTGGGCGCGAAGTTCCTGGCGGCGCTGATCACCGAGCGCGGCGGCTACGATGTCGCCTGTCTCACGCAGCGCCGCGAGGACGAAGTTGAGGTTGGAATCGACAGGCGCGCTGCCTTCTCTGGCGGTGTTATCGGGAATGCTCCCTCGGTGAAAGGCCGCATACGCCGCCCCACGCAAGACACCGGCGACTTGGGGCCGCTCCTCGGCCAACGCTCGCCCGCACAATGCCAAACAGGGCGCTACTTCCAGAGGCGAATTGACCCAGCGCCACAAGTGCAAATCCCGAGCACTGAGCGCGAGCGCAAGTTTCCAATCCCGCAGACGGGCGGCTACCAGAGCCGCCATTTGGACCGCCTGCCCCAGTTCTTCGCCGGGCGTGAGACTGCGGTCAATGCTCTCCTGGAGGAGGGCTCTAGCACGCGCGGGGTCCCGTCTAACCAGCGCCAGGGCAAGGGCGTTGGCAGTTGACGCAATCGCCGTCGGAGTCCCGGATTCCATGGCGATGGTGACCGCCTCCTCAGCCGTTGCGATTGCCTGCTCAACGTCGCTACCGCCCAAGGACGCGCTATTCGCGCCATACGCCAGGAAAACGGCAGCCAGCCCTAGACATCCATCGGCGCGAGCCAGCTCAGCCGCTCGGATGTAGATGGAGACGGCGTCGGCGTAGGCACCCGACGAAAGCGAACTAAGTGCCTGCAGTGCACACACGGAGGTTTCAATCCGCCGGCCCGGTAGCGCAGACGGCAGACGTCGCTCAGCCTCCAGCGCCTGCCGGCACAAGTCATCGGCGCCGTCGTGGTCGCCCCGATGGAAGGCTTGGTGCGCGGCCACCATCAAGACTTGGGGATATCCGGGCTCCTCGGCTGCACCGGCCAAGCCGAGGACGCGCGACGCGGGCAGCAAGAACACCTCGCCAACATGCAACACGTCCTGGCTCGCGCCGTCCGGGTTGTCGGCCACCAACCGCACGGCCAGGGCCGCATTGCCTGCATCGATGGCGGCATTAAGCGCCGCGTGAACGTTGTCCCGCTCCGGGGTGACCTTGCGGGCCCAACTGGCGTGTTGGGGCGAATACACATACTCGGCCGCATGTTGCAGTAGGTCGGCGTAAAAGCTTGCATGCCTTAGCTGCAGCGTCTCGGTCTCGCCCCAATGCGCTAGCCGTTCCTCGCCGTATTGGCGAATGGTTTCCAGTAACCGGTAGCGGGTGCCTAGACTGTGGTCTTCGGCGATCACCAGCGAACGTGCCACGAGATTCGTGATCAGATCCAGGACCGACTCGGGGTCGACCGCATCGTCGCTGCAGACCGTTTCGATCGCCTCCAAGGTGCAGCCCCCGGAGAACACGGCCATGCGGGCCAACAGCCGCTGCTCGTCAGGCTTTAGCAGCTCGTAGGACCAGTCGATGGCGGCTCGCAGCGTCGCATGCCGCCCGACCGCGCCGCGGCGGCCGCCCGCCAGCACCTTGAATCGGTGATCGAGGCGTCGCAGGAGTTCGGCTGGATTCAACGCAATCACCCTGGCCGCGGCCAACTCGATGGCCAGCGGCACACCGTCGAGGCGTCGACAGATCTCCACCACCGCTTCGGCGTTGCCATCGCTCAATCCGAAGTCGGCCTTGATGTTTCGAGCCCGTTCGACAAACAAGGACACGGCGTCGGTGTGCGCGAGGCGTCCGACGTCGTCGCCCGGCTCGCCGACTTCCATTGGCGGCAGCGCGATCAGCTGTTCGCCATCGATCGCGAGACCCTCCCTGCTCGTCGCCAGCACGGTCACGCCGGGGCATTCGCGTTCGATTCGAGTCACCAACCGGGCCGCCGACTCCAGCACGTGCTCGCAGTTGTCCAAAACCAGCAGTAATTGCTTCGGAGCGAGCATCTCGATCAACGAGTCTTCGACCGAGGGCCCCCCTCGGCCGGCAAGGTGAAACGCAGCAGCGACTGCCTCGGCCACATCGGTGGGACCACGCACTGCCGCGAGCTCGACTAGCCAAGCACCCTCGCGGTAGCGGGGAAGCAGGTCGGCGGCGACCTGAATTGCCAAGCGGGTCTTGCCAACTCCGCCGAATCCAGTGATCGTCACGACCCGCCGTTTAGTCAGCGCCGCAGTGGCGTGCGCTACCTCTGATTGGCGGCCGATGAAGGAGCTGACCTGAGCCGGGAGATTGCCCGGGAACGATTCCAAAGTCCGCAGCGGTGGGAAATCCTCACGATTGCCTTCACCGATGAGCTGAAAGATCTTGACGGGATGGCCAAGGTCGCGCAGGCGATGTTCGCCCAGATCGATCAACCCCGTGCCTTCGGGAAGCTGGCCACGGATGAGCACCTCGGTGGCACCGGACACGACGATCTGCCCACCGTGGGCGGCAGTCATCAGTCTCGAGCAGCGGTTCACCGGCTGGCTGGCGTAGTTGTCATTGATGACGACGCCCTCATCGGTATGCAGTCCGATCCGAGCCCTCAGCGGGCGCGGTGTATCCCACGGCTCGTCCGCCAGCGCCCTCCTGATTGCGTCCGCTGCCGATATTGCATCCTTGGCCGTGCCGAACGCGGCGGCCATCCCGTCACCCATTCGCGCGAACACGAACCCCCGGTTGCCGGCGATCGTATTTTCCAGCAGATCGTCGTGGCGGGCCATGGCCGCCTTCATCGCGTCGGGATCCTGCTCCCACATCCGCGTCGAGCCCTCAAGGTCGGTGAGCAGAAAGGTCACCGTGCCTGATGGTGGATGCCCTGCCATGCCCCAACCCCACCCGATCTCGCGTCGCGATAGCTAAGCATAACGTCGATCCGGCAAACACAGTCCAACAGATTCACGCTGACGAGATCGAGCAGGTGACATCCCGCACGCGAATCAGGCCCGGTGATTACGAGTTAACGATCCGTCCTCGAAATACGGCAACCGAACAAAGGACGCCCGGTTATGTCGTCTTTGCGGTTTGACTCCGATAGAAATTTATCCACGTCATGCTTGGTGACCGAGTAGGCCGGGTCGCATGCCTTCGCCTGAATCGCCCACAGCGTTCCATCGCGGTGCTCAGCGACGAGGTCGATACCGCCTTCTCTCTTCGCGTACCAGCGACCAGGCCAGTCCTTCCACAGCCACACGCGGGCAAGCTGACTCGCATAGAACGGGTCGTGCTCCAAGTACCACTTGCAGATGCGTTCGAACTGCTTGCCTCGCCGCCAGCGCCGCCGAGCCGGGCCGGCTGCGCGGAGCTGACGAGGGGCTAAGATTCCAGTGAACTGACCCTGTCCGGGACGAATGTTTGGAGGGGCCGTTGACAGCCGAAGCGCCCCCGCTGGGAGAACTCGAGGCCGTTCGTCCGTACCCGGCCCGGACCGGTCCCACAGGGAACCTCGTCTACAAGCTGATCATCACCACCGATCACAAGCTGATCGGCATCATGTACTGCGTCGCCTGCTTCATCTTCTTCTTCATCGGCGGTCTGTTGGCCCTGTTGATGCGTACCGAGTTGGCCGCGCCGGGCCTGCAGTTCCTGTCGAACGAACAGTTCAACCAGCTGTTCACCATGCATGGCACGATCATGCTGCTGTTCTATGCCACCCCGATCGTGTTCGGTTTCGCCAATCTGGTGCTGCCGTTGCAGATCGGCGCACCCGACGTGGCATTCCCCCGGCTGAACGCCTTGTCGTTCTGGTTGTTCGTGTTCGGCGCCACGTTGGGGGCGGCCGGTTTCATCACGCCCGGCGGGGCCGCCGACTTCGGCTGGACCGCCTACACCCCGTTAAGCGACGCCATCCACTCGCCGGGTCTCGGCGGCGACCTGTGGATCATGGGTCTGATCGTCGCCGGTCTGGGCACCATCCTGGGCGCGGTCAACATGATCACCACCGTGGTGTGCATGCGCGCACCCGGGATGACGATGTTCCGGATGCCGATCTTCACGTGGAACATCCTGGTGACGTCCATCGTGGTGCTGATCGCGTTCCCGCTACTGACCGCGGCGCTGTTCGGGCTGGCCGCCGACCGTCACCTGGGGGCGCACGTCTACGACGCGGCCAACGGTGGAGTTCTGTTGTGGCAGCACCTGTTCTGGTTCTTCGGCCACCCCGAGGTGTACATCATCGCGTTGCCGTTCTTCGGGATCGTCACCGAAGTCATCCCGGTGTTCTCGCGTAAGCCGCTGTTCGGCTACACCACATTCGTCTATGCAACACTGTCGATCGCCGCGCTGTCGGTCGCGGTATGGGCGCACCACATGTTCGCCACCGGAGCCGTTCTGCTGCCGTTCTTTTCGTTCATGACGTATCTGATCGCGGTGCCGACCGGGATCAAGTTCGTCAATTGGGTCGGCACAATGTGGAAGGGCCAGTTGACCTTTGAGACGCCGATGCTGTTCTCGGTGGGATTCATGGTCACCTTCCTGCTGGGTGGTCTGACCGGTGTGCTGCTGGCCAGCCCGCCGCTGGACTTCCATGTCACTGACACCTATTTTGTGGTCGCGCACTTCCACTACGTGTTGTTCGGCACCATCGTGTTCTCCACCTTCGCCGGCATCTACTTCTGGTTCCCGAAGATGACCGGCCGCCTGCTCGACGAGCGGCTGGGCAAGCTGCATTTCTGGTTGACGTTCATCGGCTTTCACACCACGTTCTTGGTGCAGCACTGGTTGGGCGACATGGGTATGCCGCGCCGCTACGCCGACTACCTGCCGACTGACGGCTTCCAACCGCTCAACGTCGTCTCCACGATCGGGGCCTTCATCCTGGGTGCATCGATGTTCCCGTTCGTGTGGAACGTCTTCAAGAGCTGGCGCTACGGCGAGGTCGTGACCGTCGACGACCCGTGGGGCTACGGCAATTCGCTGGAGTGGGCGACCAGTTGCCCCCCACCACGGCACAACTTCACCGAGCTGCCCCGGATCCGGTCGGAGCGCCCAGCATTCGAGTTGCACTACCCGCACATGGTGGAGCGGCTCCGCGCCGAAGCGCATATCGGGCGTGCGCACACGCCTAACAGCGGCGACGTCGCCAGGGCCGACGACGTAAGGGTTCGCAGCTAATGGGCGGTAGCGGCCGCAGTCGCAGGTGAGCACCCCATCTAAGGGTGTACGCCACGGCAGCGCAACGCGTCAACGCAAGATGTTCCGTCGCTATGGCATCCGTGGAGACGAACGCAAAGCTCAACCGATTTCAAGCGATGTCCGCGACAAGCACACCCATCCGCCGCCCGGCCAACCGGGCAATCCACGGCATCCCTTCTGCGCCGGTCCCGGCGGGCACGATCCGCGGGTTGGTTATACGCAGGTCCCTCCCGTTAACGCGGACATCGGCCTCACCCGCGGCCAATATGTTCTTGACCCAGTCGGCTTTGGCGTGGCCCAACAGGATCGCCAGCACGCGCCTTTTGCGGTAGACGTTCACGACAGTCTCGTACTGTCTGCCCGACTTGCGACCGCGGTGTTTGACGACGGCGAACGTTGGCAGGAAGCGGGCGACCCGCCGGACCACCGGGTTCATGTACTTGATCTGTATGCGGTCCACCCAGGCGGGAAACAGCATCGGCACGCCTGGAGCGCTGTTCGGATGATCTTTAGGCACAAGGGCTCCGTTCAAGAACGAGTGCGGCATTGGTACATCACAGTACCAAGGCGTCGTTCCCGTATTCCGGCGGCCGAGCGGTGCGGCCGTACCCGGCCGATCTGGTGCTGTCGATCACCGAAAATGACAATGAAGATTGGTCATTCGAGTACGGGCGGGCACAGTTCCCTACTGACGAGCTGCAGGGCTCGTAGCCGCGGAGAGGTTGACAGATGGCCGGATTGCCGATTCTGGTGTTGGGCGCTACCGGCGGACAGGGCGGCGTGGTTGCCGACGCTCTGCTCGCACACGGGGCACGGGTGCGTGTGATGGTGCGCCGGCTCGGCGAACCGAAGGCTTCGCACCTAGCCGAGCGGGGCGTCGAGGTCCTTGCTGGCTCACTTGACGACCGCACCGCACTGGCCGCGGCCATGCGCGGTGTCGACGCAGCGTTTGCACTGACAACTCCATTTGAGGCCGGGGTTGACGCTGAGATTGCGCAGGGGCGCGCCATTGTGGCAGCCGCCGCCGACGCGCAACTTCCCCACCTGGTATTTAGCTCCGTCGCGGAGGCGAATCAGCACACCGGTGTGCCGCATTTCGACAGCAAAGCCATCATCGAAAACGAGCTGGCGGCAAGCGGTTTGCCCTACACCATCACCGCTCCGACGTATTTCTTCGACAACGCGCTCGGCGGCGGCGACCGTATCCGGGCCGGGATCCTTGATCTGCCACTACCGCCGGACCGCCCGCTGCAGCAGTTGGCACGGCCCGACCTCGGTGCCTTTGTCGCGAAAGTGTTGTGCTCCCCCGGGCCCTACGTCGGGCAACGGATCGAGTTGGCCAGCGACGCCGTCACGCCGGAGCAAATGGCCGAGGCACTCAGCGCGGCGGTGGGCCGACCAGTGCGGCTTGAGCAAACGCCGCTTGAGTCGATTCGTAGTCCGGACATGTACGCGATGTGGCGGTTCCTCAACGGCCCCGGCTACCGCGTCGACATCCAAGCTCTGCATCGAGCGAACCCCGACATCGCATGGACATCGTTCGCCGACTGGGCACGGCACAGCTTCCAACCCAGCGAACCGGTCCAGCGATGAGCGGTTTTCTCGCTCCGCGCTTGAACATCACCTACTCAGTGTTATTGAAGCCTTTCGCCCAGGACCAAGCCGCCAAGCGCCACTCGTCGCCAACCTTCCGAAGCGCTACCGTGAAGAACGCGTCCGTCTGCGTGACCTGACTGCCCTTCACCTTGTAGGAGAAGGTCACCGGGGCAACGACATACGCGTAATCGCCGGTGACGTCGACATGCCGCGGCTCGCCGAGAACGATGTTGTAGTCCGAGACCCCTAAGTGCTCACCTTCGGCAAGAGCATCCCGCCACCAATCTTCGGCGGCCGTCGGCCCCTGCCATACATGAGGAGACATGCCATCGAGAATTTGCATCGGATCAGCGCATGCCGCGGCCATCGCCTGGGCATCACCCCTGTTGAAGCCGTCGATGTAGTGGAGCACCGTCTCCATCGGATCATTTGAGCTCGACACACTTTTCCTCTCGGCCGGTCGACCTTGGTCGCAACGTCTTGGGCATACCGCCCACTCCCGATTGCAACCATGCCACCAACGCTGACCGCACCCACACCGACACTTGCGCAAACGCACGGTCACTCATTTCGCCGCCAACCTTTGCCAGCAACACCTAGGATCACGACAACCATGCTCGGCGCTGGAAGTCTCAGCCGCCGACAAACCTCATCGGAGAGGACAGCGCGATGAGCCTCCAGCCCACGCCGCGACGACCGGTCCACCACGACGACAACCTCGCTCCGGACTACGTTGCCCACTGGGTGGTCAAGACCGCGCGCAGCAAAGAGATGATCGCCTGGTACCAGACCGTCTTCGGTGCCCGCGTCGTCCATGAGGACCAAAGACTCGCGTTCTTAACCTGGGACGCGGAAAGCCACCGCCTCGCACTAGTCAAACTTCCCCGGTTCCTGCGTTACCTGTTCCCGTTGTCTCGGTTCCGCCGCAAGATGTATGGAATTGACCATGTGGGCCTCACCTTCAAGTCCTTGGATCGTCTGCTGTCGACTTACGAGCGGCTGAAGAAAGCCGGAATCACACCGGTCTGGTCGATAAATCACGGTCCAACTACCTCGTTGTATTACGAGGATCCGGACGGCATCCGACTGGAGTTTCAGACCGAGAACTTCCCGACGGCTGAGGCCACCGCAAATTACATTCAGGGCAACGCGTTCGCCGAGAATCCCATCGGGGTCGACTTCGACCCCGACTACCTGCTCGAGCGGCTGCGGAGTGGCGCCGAACCCACCGAGCTGCTCCACCAAGGAGCTGGCACCCGGCCAGGCACTGCTGCACGGGCCAACAGTCGAGCGGTCACCTGGAAAACGCTCTGACCCTTCATCTGGTGTCTGCGTCTCCGTCATCCGGTGCGAGACCTGCCTGCCTGAGCATCCGGCGCAGGTCCACGATCACCTGCTCATCGATGTCTTTCCCACGCGGCGCCTCGAAAACTTCAGTCTCGGGACCCAACGTCACTCTAAATTTGCCATTGCGCTCTTCGGTAGTCGTTCCGACGTTGTCGAGCAGCGACAAAACTTCACGCCACTCGATATTGCCGCTGGTCGGATGGCGGAAGATTTTCCCGAGAGTATCCCGGTGATGACTACTGAGGTGCACGTCCCTGAGCCGTCCTGTCGAGCTGGATAGACGAACTCGATCGTGTCACATTCCCACGGAACCGGCCGCAGAAGTCTCGCCGACCGCGGAATAGCCGCGCGCGATGGACCGGTTGGAAAAGCAATGACCACACCAGACACCGCGACAAGCAACCTCGGCCGATTCGGTTTCTTCGGACTGGGCGCCAGCCCGGAGCAGGCCCGGGAAATCGAGCGGCTAGGCTACGGCACGATTTGGGTCGGCGGTTCGCCACCGGCCGAATTGTCCTTCGTTGAGCCACTTTTGGATTCGACCACCACGCTGAAGGTGGCCACCGGCATCGTCAACATCTGGACGGCGGCCGCCAAGCCCGTCGCCGAGTCGTTCCACCGCATCAACGCCGCCCACCCGGGTCGCTTCGTGCTCGGGGTCGGGGTCGGACATCCCGAGGCGCAGGCGCAGTACCGCAAGCCCTACGAGGCGCTGGTCTCATACCTCGACGAACTCGACGAATACGGCGTACCTGCCGATCAACGTGTGCTCGCCGCGCTCGGACCGCGGGTGCTAAGGCTGTCGGCCGAACGCACCGCCGGGGCCCACCCGGCCAACGCCACGCCCGAACACACCGCACAGGCCCGCGCGATCATCGGGCCGAACGCGCTCCTGGCACCCGTCCACAACGTGGTGCTGACCACCGATCCCGAAGAGGCGCGCGCGATCGGCCGCACCGGTCTGGACCGCTACTTCAGCCTGACGAACTACGTAAGCAATTGGAAGCGGCTGGGTTTCACCGACGCTGACGTCACCCGGCCCGGCAGCGACAAGCTCATCGACGCCGTGGTCGCCTACGGCACGCCCGACGATATCGCCAAGCGCTTGGGTGAGCATCTCAGTGCCGGCGCCGACCATGTCGCGATCCTTGTGCACGGCGGGCCGGAGAAGGTGTTGCCGACGTTGTCGGAACTTGCTGGGCTGCTTGGCCTTTCGCGTTAATGCGAGGGTCCGGGACCGCGCAGCGACTCGAAGATGTCCCGGTAGTACAGGTGGGCCAGGAAGTGCCCGCCGGCTTGCAGGTGCAGCGTTGCGCCCGGGATGCGGCGCGCGAGTTCGCCCGGCCAAGACGGATCGAGGAGTTGGTCATCCATGCCCCCCCATACGTCCACCGGCACCGGGATGTCCTCGGGCGTGAACCCCCACGGGCGCACCATGGCGCGGTATTCCTCGACGACGCCCTGGGGCTGCCGTACCGCCTCCTGCGACATGCTGGCGAATTTCGTGAAACCGTCGGCCCTCAGTACCGCGGCGTCCGCTGTTCCGAGATCGCGCGCGGCAAGCCAACCGTAAAGTCGCGGAGCGTGTTTGGCCGCCAGCCCCATGGCGTGGAAGCACAGCCGCGCGGCCCACGGTGCGTGGCGAGACATACGGATGTAGTTGCGGTCGATCGCGGGCAGACGATCGAATGCGCCGGGTTCGGTCAGAGGTATCGCCCCAGCAATGATGGCGGCGCGCGTTACTCGCCGCGGCAGCGCGTAACCGACTGCCGCGGCGTACTGCCCGCCAAGAGACCAGCCCATCAAGGCAAACCGGTCGACATCGAGCCGGTCAAGCAGTTCGGTGACGTCTCGGGTCCAGTCCAGGATGGTTCGGCCCGGTTGCGGGTCCGAATGGCCGACGCCCGGTCGATCGGGTGAGACGAGCCGCACCCCGCACAGCTGGGCGGCCGCCGCGGCGCCGGCGACGTCGAGACGGCAGGCCAGCCCGCCGTGCGCGTTGAGTATCGGGAAACCGTCCGGGTCGCCGTATTGCGCGTAACTCAGCTGCCGCCCGTCGCGTAGCCGGACCACGTGGTATGCCTCGTCGGCGACGTATTCGGGCATGGCCTACCTTTGTGGTTGCTGACCGGCGGACCTGGCGCCCCGTCATCATGACACCGTGTCGTCCGCCGCCGCGGGCTTTGTCCTATACGGGTTTTCAGGTCGGTCAGGCGGGTGACCGTCTTACCCAACCGCGCTGCTTGAGCTCATCGTCGTCTACGAACACAAGCATCGGCTGCCCAGGCGTCATCATCATCGTCACGAGGTAGCGCAGCGGGATGTCGGTGCGATTGTTGCCGTCCTGATAGTGGACTACGTCCCCGCCGGGTTCCCAGAACGCCTCGCCGGCCTTGACCACCCGCGGCGGGTCACCGTCCAGTTCGAAGACCATTTCGCCCTCCAGCACGTAGCCGAAACAGGGCCCGCCGGGGTGGCGGTGCGGCGGGACACCGACATCGCCCGGCGGCCACTCGATGATCACGGTCATCACTTGCGCATCCGCAGGCACGAAGGCCGGGGTGACACTTTGTAGCTCGGTCACGGCGTTCTGCAACTTTTCGTTGAGGTCCTGGTTCGACATCGTTTCTCCTATCTCGCGCCGGTCGCCAACCACTGGTCCGCCGTCGTCGGGCCGATGCGGGCGTTCTCGCCTGGCAGCAACACATTGCCGGAGCGCCGCGTCCAAACCCTCGCCCGTGCCCGTCGCATGGTCGGCCTCCGTTCACACGCTAGTTGAGCCGACCGTGATCATCGAGAGAATGCACCGACGCGTGGCCGCCTCGGTGGTTTTCGATTTAAGCCACGCGTGTGCGCCGACAATGTTGTCAGCCGCCCGGGCATGGCCCCGGAATCCACATGTGCCAGCACATACCAGGCGGCGGCGGCAGGTAAGGCGCCCTAGGCGGAAGGGCCTGCGGGCCAGGAGGATTGGGGCCCTCCGAGATGTCTTGACCTACGTTGCCCGTACCCCTCGGCACGTAGTAATAGGTGTGGCAGGCATTCATGTCCCAATAGATCGGATTGGCCACGTGATTTTGGGTCAAATGGAAGAGCGAATCCCCTGGGCACCATTGATTTGGCCCGTAGCACACGTTGTTGACCATCGCGGCGCTCGAGCACCAATTCTCCGCGTGGGCGGTACCCGCGGCCAGTCCCAGGCCGGCCATCGCGACGCCACCGGGCACCAGCGTCGCGGCAACGATTCGCGTCAGCGTGTCATGGGTATTCATGGCCCGGTTCCTTTCGCTTGCCCCAGGGTGAGCGCTGCCGTAAGTGTTTCCCGGACCTCTCGCCAGATTCTTGCGTCGCGCCGACCGTGCGTCTGCGTCTGCTCATCGGTGGGACCCTGGGGAGGTCTGCAGGGCGTCTCTGGTGGCGGCCGATGACGTGACCGATCGGAGAGATCATGAGCAGCGACAACAACTCTGTGCCGAATAAGCGCGAACCCGAGCTGATGGGTCAGACTGTTGTCCTCATCGGTGGAAGCGCCGGCATCGGACTCGAGACCGCCCGCCGCGCCCGCAGCGAGGGTGCCGACGTCATCCTGACCGGACGCAACCCGGACCGGCTCAATGCCGCTGCCGCCGACATCGGCGCGCTACGCACCGCGGCGTTCGACGCCAATGACTCAGGCGCCCTCCGAGAATTCTTCCAAGCAATACCAGCACCGATTGACCACGTGCTCGTCACGGCCGGCGGCCCACGCTACGGTCCGCTGCTCGAAATGGATGTCGCCGATGTTCGTGACGCCCTCAGCGGACACGTCGTCCTCGGCCTCGAGGTTGCGCGCAATGCCAGGGCGAAGATGAGGCCCGGCGGATCGCTGTTGTTAATGGGCGGCACCGGTGGTCGCCGCATCGACCACCGCCTGGGAATCGTCTCAGCTGCCACCGCGACCTTGCCGCCCTTTACCGCAGCACTTGCGCTCGAGCTGGCGCCCATCCGCGTAAACCTAATTGCCGCAGGCTTCGTCGACACACCACTGTCGGCGTCGCTGCTCGGCGATCAACTCGACAACCGCCGAAACGAACTAGAAGCGACGCTGCCGATCGGACGGGTGGTCAAGCCAGAAGATGTCGCGGCGCTCGCGGTGCACCTGATGGTCAACACCGCGCTGACAGGTGCGACTTACGACATCGACGGGGGGCAGCAGTTCGTCTAGGAGGTCCTGCGCGCCAGGACGTCGGGTGGTCGCGGTCACCAGGCCGTATGCCGCGCGTCGCGTTGTGGCGCATCAGCGCCCGTTCCGCTCGACTCGTCGGCAAGGCAATACGTTTGGTGTTATATTCGGGCGGTGGACGCCCCGAGCGACATGGGCGGTCGTGCCGAGTTTTTTGGACCCATCGTCCGCGAGCAGGATGAGCCGGTGTTCCACCAGCCCTGGGAGGGCCGGGTCTTTGGCATCGCGTTCTTTCTGCTACCGCTGCTCGGCCGCAACCTCGACGTTGGCCGCTTCGCCATGCAGAAACTGCCGCGCGATGTCTACCTCTCGAGCTACTACCGACGGTGGCTGGGGGCTTTCGAGAACCTGCTTGTGGAGGCGGAGTACCTCGCGCCCGGCGAGGTCGACGCCCGAATCGCTGGCCGCAGCGCGGGAACCGGGCGCCGGCGCGTGTCTCGAGCGCGCCTCGCGGCAACTGCGGCAGGCCTGCATTCCCTCTCACGCCCCACGTATCCCCGCTGGCTCGCCGGTCAGGTGCTCCCCCGGCTGCTTGGGACGTCGCGGCCCGCGCTGCGACGGCGGCGCTTCGCGCCGGGGGACCGCGTCCGGGTGCGAAGCACCATCGCGGCGCCGTTCACGCGACAGCCGGCCTATGTGACGGGCAAGCCCGGCGTGGTGGTCGCCCATCTCGGCGCGACGGTGTTTCCCGACGCTGTGGTCGTGGGCAAGCGTGCATGGCCGCAGCATCTTTACACCGTCGCCTTCCAGGCGGCCGACTTATGGGGAGATGACGCCGAGCCCGGCACCGAGGTGCGGGTGGACCTCTACGAGTCCTACCTGGAGGGCGCATGACCGACGAGATGGCGGCGCGGGTCGAGGCGCTGGAATCGCTTCTGGTGGAGAAGAGAATCGTCGATCCCGACGTCATCGACGAGGTCATCGAGCACTACGAGACCAACGTAGGACCGCTCAACGGTGCCAAGGTGATCGCCCGCGCGTGGACCGATCCACAGTATCGCCAGCGCCTGCTCGCTGACGGAACACGTGCCGTCGCCGAATTCGGCTTCGGCGGGCCAGAGGCTCAAATGATCGTCGCGGTATCGAACACGCCGAGCGTCCACAACGTGGTGGTGTGCACGCTGTGTTCCTGCTATCCCTGGCCGGTGCTCGGGCTGCCGCCGTCCTGGTACAAGTCACCCGCCTACCGTTCGCGGATGGTTGCCCAGCCCCGGGCCGTGCTCGCGGAGATGGGGGTGCAACTGCCGCCAGAGGTAACGATCAGGGTGTGGGACAGCTCGGCGGAGGCACGCTACCTCGTGGTGCCCGAGCGGCCGCCCGGGACCGATGGCCTCAGCGAGGTCGACCTGGCGCGACTCGTGACGCGCGACTCGATGATCGGGGTGGGACTGGCGTTGTCCCCCAAACAAATCGGTGATGACTGATACGCCGGGCATCGACGCCGACCTGGAAGGGCCGGCCTCGCCGCCCCGCGACAACGGCGAGATCGTGTTCGGGGCGCCGTGGGAACGCCGCGCGTTCGGTCTCGCTGTCGCGTTGTGCCGTTCCGGGGCGTGCGAGTGGGAGGCCTTCCGCAGGCAACTCATCCGGCAGATCGCCGAGGATCCCGCACGGCCCTACTGGAAGAGTTGGGCCGCCGCCCTCGAGGATGTCCTCGCCCAGACGTCCAAGCTGATACCCGCCGAGCTCGACGCGCGCCACCAAAGCCTGCTCGCGCGCCCCGCCGGCCACGACCATCGCTAGTCGCGACGCTATTTCGACGGTGACGTTACAGCGACGCGGCCGGCCGAACTCCAAGCTGGGCAGTTGACTCCTGCGCGGCCAACCAGGTGGGAGGGCGCTTCTCAATGAAGGCCTGGACGCCCTCGAGCGCGCTTGGATCCATCATGTTGCAGGCCATCGTCGAGCCTGCGTCCTCATAAGCGGACTCGATGCCGACTTCGATCTGCCTGTAAAACAGGGCTTTCCCCATTGCGACGGCCACACCCGGCTTCGAGACAATGCGCGCTACCAGCGCCTCGACCTCATCGTCCAGCGCCTCGGGCGCCACCACCCTGTTGACCAGCCCCAGCACGCGGGCCTCCTCAGCAGAGACGAATTCGCCGGTGACGAGCATCTCGAAGGCGGCTTTTCGCGGCACATTGCGGGACACCGCAACTCCCGGAGTCGCGCAGAAGAGCCCAACGTTGATGCCGCTGACCGCGAACCGCGCGTCATCGCTTGCCACCGCGAGGTCACACATCGCGACGAGCTGGCAGCCCGCAGCAGTCGCGAGACCATGGACGCGCGCGATCACCGGAACCGGCAGGCGCTGGATCGAAAGCATCACGGCCGTGCATTGTGCGAACAGGCGCTGGTAGTACTCGAGCGAGGGCTCGGCCCGCATCTCCTTCAGGTCGTGGCCGGCGCAGAAGGCCTTTCCGGCTGCCCCGAGCACGACGGCGCGCACCGCTTCATCGTGGGCAAGCGCGTCAATGGCCTCGCCGAGCGCTGCGAGCATCGCCTCAGACAGCGCGTTGAAGGCCTGGGGGCGGTTCAGCGTCAGTGTGACGACGCCGCGGTCGTCGCGGTGTTGCAGGAGCAGCGGTTCTTCCATCGCGTTGACCTCACTAGATTGCCGCGGCGCTGATGGCGTACTCGCGAAGCTGGACTCCTCCGATCCTGCCAGTGTTCAGCTCGACATACACGAAAACGCCCCCGGCTGTTGCACCGGGGGCCGCGATGGTGAGGTGGTCGCGGATCGGTCCGCGACACTTAACCGACGCACACGACACGCCGAGACGAGTGTGCGTGGCTTCAGTCTCGAGGAGCGAGCCCCCCGCCACGGGACCGGGCGTGCTTCGTACTAGCTGCTCCTAGTGGTGATGGTGACCGTGGTGGTCGTGCTCGTCCCTGTCCGCGGGCTTCTCGACCACCGCCGTTTCGGTTGTCTTGAATTACAGCCATGCGCGTAACGATCGTTGTTCGGCCCGGCAGAGTAGCGCGGCAACGCGCTGTGTTCACAACGCATGAAGTGCGAGGAATTGGCCCAGCGTCGCATCGAGGCGCTGCGGCTGTTCCTGCTGCACCCAGTGCCCGGCTTCCTCGATGAAGTATGGCCCGGCGAAGGACGCGCAGGCCACGGTCATGGCCTCGAGCGCGCCGGGGCTCTGATAAGTGCCCCAGTCGCTGCGACCGGCAATGAAGCAGGCAGGCACTTCGATGCGGCGGCCTTCGAAGGCCTGCAGTTCGGCGATCGCGGCGGCATCGAAGGCGTTGCGGTACCAGTTGAGGCCGCCCTGAAACCCGGTTCGGCCGAATTCGCGGACATATACCTGAAGCTCCGCGTCGGTGAGCCAGGTGCAACTTTCGATTTCTTCGGGAGAGGGCGCCATGTCGGCCACTGTGGCCGCCATGCCCTTGTCCAGATCCATCACGTAATAGCGCGGCAAGGTTGCGAGATCATCTGCGCGCCAGGACTTCAGCGCGTGCGGCCGATTGTGTGGCCAGTCGTGGCTCTTGCAGTGAAAGTAAGCGCGCAGAAAGGCGCTAAGGCCCTGGGCACCTGTGCGCATGTCGGCATTCGCGTCGCGCGTGGTGTAGTAGCGCTGATAATGCTTGCGCGGTGGTTCAAGCGCGGCGAGGGCGGCGTCGATCTGTGGCCATGGATCATGGTGTGGGCGCGGCGGTCCGGCGAACGGCGCACTCAAGAGTGCTACGCACCGGAAGACGTCGGGATGGAGCAGAGCGCACCACGCGGCCACGGGCGAACCGAAATCGTGGCCGACAATCGCGGCGACGCGTTGATGTTGGAGCGCTGCGAGCAGGGCGAGGATGTCGCGGACCAGGTTGCTCAACCGAAATGAAGCCAGCTCGCCGTCGTAGTCGGCATCCCAACCGGTCGTCGCACCATATCCGCGTTGATCTGGCGCGA
>Ga0310914_10000146_pt1 | contig 36750 bp, 33 predicted proteins | sample GREbulkMGAN108_FD_203450 | JGI IMG/M metagenome (GOLD analysis project Ga0310914, IMG submission 203450) | Lab enrichment of tropical soil microbial communities from Luquillo Experimental Forest, Puerto Rico - GRE.bulkMG.AN108 | ecosystem: Environmental > Terrestrial > Soil > Tropical forest >... | reverse complement strand
CCATTCCAGATTGCCATGCTTGCCCATATGCACCAGGGCGTCGGCGCGGAAAGACTCCCGCAGCCAGGCATAGAAGGCGAGATAGCCATGCGGCGGCACCAGATCGGGATCGTGATAGCTGCTGGACGGATCGATGTTATAGCCGCGTGCGGGCTGTACTCCCACGGCGATATCGCCGAAGCGCAGGATGGAGAGGACGAAGCGACCGCAATCGACCTCGCCGGGCTTGAAATGCGGATCGTCGGTGGGCGCACCCCAGCGGGCGGTGACGCGTTCCTGCACCGAAGCCGGTAGCGAGTGGAAGAAGGCGTAATAGTCGGGCAGGGCCAGGCTTTCCCGCTCTTCGCGCAGATGCCGGCCCTTCAGGTCGTTGGTGACGCCCGACTGCACCAAATCCATCAGCTCGGCAGAGGTGGCGGGAACCGCGCCGGTGCGATAGCCGGCGGCGGCCAGCGCCTTCAGCACCTCGACCGTCCCGGCGGGGGTGTCGAGGCCGACACCGTTGCCCAAGCGTCCATCACGATTCGGATAGTTCGCCAGGATCAGGCCGATGCGGCGCTTGCCCTCGGGCTTGCGGCGCAGCTTCGCCCAGTTGGCCGCCAGTTGCGCCATGAAGCGCACCCGATCCGGTACCGGCACGTAGGAAACGATGTCGCACTGGCTGGCCTCGTCCCGCCGCGCCGCCGCCTTGAACGAGACGGCGCGGCCGATGATGCGCCCATCGACTTCCGGCAGCGCCACATTCATGGCGATATCCTTGGCCGACAAGCCGTTGCTGCCGGCCCGCCATGCCGCCTCGGTCCCCCCTGAGAAGATCACCTGCAACACCGGGCAATCAGCCTCGGCAAAGGGGGTGTCCTGCGCCCGGCCCGGCGCGGCGACCGCGAAGCCGGTGGCGTTCAGTACCACATCGGCCCCCTTTTGCCGCAGCAGCTCGGCGGTGGCGGCGGCGGAAACCGGATCTTTCAGGCTGGAGACGAAAATCGGCAGAACATTCAGCCCCTCATTCCGCAAAGCCTGAATCATCGCATCGACGGCGGCGGTGTTTCCCGCCTGCACCAGGGCGCGATAGAGCACCAGGGCGGCGGTGGGGGCGACCCCGGACCAGGGCAGGTCTTCCGGCGCGGTGCCGGGGGGATAGATGCCGGCAGGGGGGAGGGGGGTGGGCTCCAGCCAATCGCCCGCCGGCTGGCCGATCAGTTCGGCGCCGTAGCGCAGGAACTGCCCGGCATTGCCTTGCCCGCCATGCACCAGATATTGCCACAGCCGATGGCTGGCCTCGGGCGCAAGGCTGGTCCAGGCCGCCAGTTCGGGGTCGGGCTGGTCGTCGCCGGGCAGGAAAGCCAGGGGAATGCCGCGTTCGCGGCAGGCGGCGGCCAGTTGTTCGACGCCGTAAGACCAATAGCCGCGCCCGCCCAACAACCGCACCACCACCAGCTTGGCATGTCGGATCACCTGCTCGACATAAAGGTCTACCGACATGGGGTGGCCCAGATGCAGCAGGCTGGCGAGGCGAATGGACAGATCGGGGGTGGCGACGCTCCTCGCCTGAGCCAGACAGGCCAGCTCGGAATCGGCAGCCGACAACACCACCAGATCGCCGGGCGTCTGGCCGAGGTCGACGGCTTCCGATCCATCATTGATGCTGCCAGGGCTGGCGGCGAGGAGATGCATGTCAGCCGTTCATCCTTGCGCTTACATAAAAACCGTCATCCCCGGGCTTGACCCGGGGATCCATGCCATGGGGCGGCAAGTCTTCGTGGATGGCCGGGTCAAGCCCGGCCATGACGATTGAGAGGAATGGGGGGTGAAGCCGAATACCCATCCTCATCCGCCGATCCCGGCGGCAATCGCCGCGCGGTCCAGGCCCTTCAGCCCGATCACCACCAACTGGCCGGTCTTGGCTTCGCTGCTCTTCCAGGGGCGGTCGTAATAGCCGTTGATGCGCGCACCCACCGCCTGCACCACATGGCGCATGGCCTTGCCTTCGACGGCCAGGAAGCCCTTCAGGCGCAGGATGTCATTCGCCTCGATCACCGGCTTCAGCTTCTCCATGAAAGCGGCGGGATCGGTCAGCGGCGGTACCGGGACGGCGAAGCTTTCCCAATCGTCATGGTCGTGGCCGTCTTCGGTGTCGTGATGGCTGGGGCGGGCCGAGAGATCATCCTCGACGGCGGCTTCCAGCCCCAGCAGCACGGCGGCATCCACCTCGCCATGGCGGGTATGCAGAATCTTGACGCCGGGGCGCAGCTCGGCCTTCAAGCCGGCATCCAAAGTGGCGAGATCGGAGGCGTCCAAAAGATCGGTCTTGTTCAACAGCACCATATCGGCGCAGGCCAACTGATCGTCGAAGACTTCTTCCAGCGGATTGTCGTGATCCGGCTGGGCCATCTGTTCCGGGGTCGAGGCGAAACGGCCAGTGGCATAGGCCGGGCCGTCGACCACCGCCACCACGCCATCCACCGTCACCTTCGAGCGGATGTCCGGCCAGTCGAAGGCCTTGACCAACGGCTTGGGCAAAGCCAGGCCCGAAGTTTCGATGATGATATGCTCGGGCGGGTTAGGGCGATTGAGCAGCTTTTCCATGGTCGGCACGAACTCATCGGCCACGGTGCAGCAGAGGCAGCCGTTCGCCAGTTCGATGATGTCGTCTTCGGTGCAGGCAGCCGAGCCGCAGGCGGCCAGCAGTTCGCCATCGACGCCGACATCGCCGAACTCATTGACGATCAGGGCGATGCGCCGGCCCTTGGCGTTCGACAGCAGATGGCGGACCAGAGTGGTCTTGCCGGCGCCCAGGAAGCCGGTAATCACGGTGGCGGGAATCTTAGCGAAGCAGCTCATGGCGTGTCTTTCAGCATCAGGGGAAGGCCGGCGGCGACGAAGGCCACCTTTTGGCAAATCGCGGCCAGGGATTGGTTCAGGCGGCCCGCATGGTCGCGGAACGACCTTGCCAAGGCGTTGTCGGGCACGATGCCCAAGCCCACCTCGTTGGCGACGAACACCACCGGACAGGTAAGGTCAGTCAGGCGGGCGCACAAGTCATTGATGGCGGCGGGAACGTCCTGCCCGGCCATCATCAGGTTGGAAACCCACAAGGTCAGGCAATCCACCAGCACGGCCCGGCCCGGCTGAGCCTCGCGCAGCAGAGCCCCAGCCAGATCAAGCGGTTCCTCGACTGTCACCCAAGGGGCGGGGCGGCGGGATTGGTGGATGCGCACCCGCTCGGCCATCTCGTCGTCATAGATCTGGCAAGTGGCGATATAGAGCGGCTGTGTTTGGCCGGCCAGCAGTCCTTCGGCGAAGGCGCTCTTGCCGGAACGGGCTCCGCCCAGAACAAGGGTCAAGGGGGGCAACATGACAGGCGATCCTCCCTCCGAGGATGGTTGGCCGAAAGCGTTCCGGGGAGGTCTCCTGGCTCAGGACTATTGGCGGAACACAGCGCCTTCCCGGCCTTTGGGGCCAGTGGCGGAATGCCGTGTTCCTCGTCCTTCACAGTTGCGGGGGCAGCGCCGGATCGACCGGACTTCCCTGTCCTGGAACGGGATGGTGACCCTAGACGGTTTTGGTCAAGGGCTCAAGGATTTGTCGCCCCCTCTGCCGAAATCGGAAGAGGGGGGATAGCACATCACAGATAGCTCAGGCTCAAGGCCACGGTGCCGATCAGCAGCCAGCTGGCCACCGCCAGGATCAGCGGGCGCAGGCCCTTGGCATGCAGGGCCCGCAGGTCCATGGCGAAGCCCATGGCCCCCACTGCCGCCGCCAGCATGATGCCGGCGGTCAGGCCGGTGGTGCGGATCACCTCGGCCGGCACCAGACCGGCGCTGTTGATGCCGGCCAGCGCCAGGAAGCCGAACACGAACCAGGGCACCGGGATCTTGGCATGAGGCTCGTCCTCGGCCTTGCGGCCCTTATGCTGGCGATGCTCGTAAGCCGCCATGGCCAACACCATCGGAGCCAGCATCAGGATGCGGACCATCTTGGCGATGGTGGCGCTGCGCATGGCCTCGTCGCCCAGCTGACTGGATGCCACCACCACCTGGGCGACGTCATGCAGCGATGCTCCCAGCCACACTCCGGCCTGACCGGGCAGCATATGCAGCAGCAGGCTGATGGCCGGCTCGGTCAGCATGGCGACGATGCCCAGCAGGGTGATGGCCGCCAGGGCATAGCCGACATCCTCGTCCTTGGCGCGGGTGACGCTGTTGCCGGCGACGATGGCGGAAGCTCCGCAGATCGAGGTGCCGGTGGCGATCAGTCGGGCCAGTTTGGGTTCGACCCCTAAACGGGCGCCCAGCCAGACGGTGCCGAAGAAACAGACCAGCAGTCCGGCGATCACCGCCAGCAGAGTGGTCACGCCCATGCCGACGATCTGGCTGAAGGTGACCTGAAGTCCCAGCAGCACCACCGCCAGACGCAGCAAGGTGCGCATGCTGAACACCAGCCCGCCCCGCACCCCCGGACGCAGGCCGATGACCCGGCGCAGGGCGATGCCCAGCAGGATGGCGATCATCGCCGGGCTGAGATGTTCCAGCCCCGGAATCTTGCGCACGCCCATGGCTCCGGCGGCCAAACCCATCGACAGCAGCACGCCCGGCAGCAGCCCGCCGACACGGGCGGCGGGGGTGGGTCGGGGCAGGGCGGCGGTAGCGGCGGTATCCATGACGATGAACCTTGAAGCGGCAATTTCGATGGCCCAAAGCTGCGCCTTTCGCCTATCATCAGTCCAACGCATTGTTTTTGTGATTTCGATAAGGAAAATCGATCAATGACTCTGGAGCAGCTGCGCATCTTCGCGGCGGTGGCCGAGCGGATGCATTTCACCCGTGCCGCCGAGGCCTTGGGGCTGACGCAGTCGGCGGTCAGTTCGGCCATCTCGGCGCTGGAGGAGCGCAATGCCGTCAAGCTGTTCCATCGGGTGGGGCGTCGGGTCGAGCTGACCGAAGAAGGAGAAGCCTTCCTGGTGGAAGCCCGTTCGGTGCTGCGCGCCGCCCGTCATGCCGAAGAGACGCTGGACGACTTCGCCGGCTTGCGGCGCGGGCGGCTGTCGGTGATGGCCAGCCAGACCACCGCCGGTTATTGGCTGCCGCCTCTGCTGCACAAGTTCCGCCAGATCCATCCCGGCATTGCTGTCGATCTGGCCATTGGCAACACCACCCAGGTGGCGGCGTCGGTGGCGGCGGGCGAGGCGGAGTTGGGTTTCGTCGAGGGCGAGGTGGATCAGCCGCTGCTGTCCAGCCGTCCGGTGGCCGAGGACCGGCTGGTGCTGGTGGTGGGTGGCGAGCATGTCTGGGCGGCGGAGATTGCCCTGGGGGCGGATGAGCTGCGCCGATTGCCCTGGGTCTTGCGCGAACCGGGGTCCGGCACCCGTGCGGCGACCGAGGCTTTGCTGGCGACCAGAGGCCTGGGTCTCAGTCATGTGGACCTGGCTCTGACCCTGCCCAGCAACGAATCGGTGCTGTCGGCGGTCGAGGCCGGGGCCGGGGCTTCGGTACTGTCGATGCTGGTGGTGGGCACCGCCTTGAAGGCGGGCCTGCTGCAGGCCGCCGCCTGCGCCCTGCCGGGGCGGCGCTTCTCGTTGCTCTGGCACAAGGAGCGCATGCCCAGCCGGGCGGCGAAGGCCTTTACCGCTTTGCTGTCATAAGGGCAGCGACGGCGCTGTCTTCGGGCGAGCCCTTGCCAAGGGCGGCGGCGATGCCGGCCTGATCGGCCTCGGATTTGTTCTGCGACAGCTTGAACTTGCCGGTCAGGCTGGCGATGGCGATCTCGAAGCCGAGGATGCCGAGCTGCATCTTGGCGCGATAGTCGTCGGTCAGGCCGGCATAGCTCCAATCGTCTTTTTCATAATCGGCGGACAGGCGCTCCATCAGGCCGGACAGTTCGTCGGCCTCCAGCAGCCGGGCCGGGCCGGAGGCATGCACCACGGCATAGTTCCAGGTGGGCACTGCCGGAGCGCTGTCATACCAGCGGGGCGAGACATAGGCATGTGGGCCATGGAAGATCGCCAGGGCCGGGGCCTGTTCGATCACCTTGGCATGGCCGTTGCCGCGGGCCAGATGGCCCAGCAGCTTGTCGCCTTCCAGCCGCAAAGGGACATGGCTGACCCAGGGCTCGTCGCCGGCTGTGGTGATCACAGTGGCGAAGGGATAGGCGCAGATGAAGGCTTCCAGCGCTGTGCGATCATCTTCGGCAAAGGCGGCGGGGCGATAGATCACGGCTTGGCGGTTCCATAAAGCCCGACGATCAGGCGGGCGGCGCCGGCGGCCAGTTTCTCGATGGAAACACCCTCGGCGGCAGGTTGGCCGATCAGGGCGCGCAGATGCAGATCGCCCTTCATCATGCCGATGAACAGGTCGGTCATGATCTCCATGTCCGACTCAGGAATGGTCAGCAGGCCGCGCGCGGTCATGTCGCGGAACAGGTCCGAGATGCGGGCGCGGGCACGGGTCGGGCCGACGCCGTAAAAAGCCTCGCCGACTTCCGGCAGGCGGGTGCATTCGCCGATGATCACGCGATGCAGGGCCAAGGCCTCGGGCGCGGTGATCAGGGTCATGAAGCGCAAGGACAGCTCGTACAAGGCCTGATAGGCATTGTCGTAAGACGCCGGCAGCTGCAATCCCTCGAACGCCACTTCGCAGCGGTTCGAGATCATCGCCTCGAACAGAGCGCGCTTGTTCTCGAAATGCGCATAGATGGTGGCTTTGGAGACATTGGCCTTCGAGGCCACCGCATCCATGCTGGCGGCGGCATAGCCGGATTCCAGAAACACCTCTTGAGCAGCCGCCAAAACGGCATCCTGCTTCGATATGACCGGCTTATCGCCGCAACAAAGATTCTTTTTGGGACGCGACATCCTTGACCTCTAGGCCGTGACAGGCTATGTACTAAACCGTTCAGTTCAGTTTTTCAACGGGCAACATTACGGATTATGCCATGAACAAGCGCAAGATACTCGTAATTCTGGGAAGTGCCGCCGGATTGCTGCTGACGGGCGCCGCCTATGAATGGGCGACGTCCTGGCGCTTTCATCAATCCACCGACGATGCCTATCTGCATAGCGACATAACCTCGATCTCGCCGAAAGTGGCCGGTCATGTCGCCGCCGTCGAGGTCGCCGACAACCAGATGGTCAAGAAGGGCGATGTGCTGGTGCGCATCGACGACCGCGACTATCAGGCCAAGGTCGATGAGATGAAGGCCCAGGTGATGGCGCGCGAAGCGGCCTTGGCCAATCTCGACGCCCGTCTGTCGCAGCAGCATTCCACCATCAGCGCCTCGGACGCCCAGATCGGCAGCGCCTCGGCCGAACTGATGCGGGCCAAGGCCGATCTGGAACGCGGCAAGACCCTGGTGCGCGAAGACTTCGTCAGCCGCCAGACCCTGGACACCCGCCAGGCCGACAGCCTGAAGGCCTCGTCTTCCGTTCGTGCCGCCCAGGCCAATGCCGATGTCTCGCGCCGTCAGCTGTCGGTGCTGGAAAGCGAGCGGGCGATGGATGTGGCTCAGCTGGAAGAAGCCCGCGCTCAGCTGGCAGCCGCCGAGCTGGATCTGGAACATACCGTGGTCACCGCTCCTGCCGACGGCGTGGTGGGCAATCGCGGCGTGCAGTTGGGTCAATATGTCCGCACCGGCTCGCCGTTGCTCTCGGTGGTGCCGGTGGATCAGGTCTGGGTCGAGGCCAATTTCAAGGAAACCCAGGTCGGCCATATGCAGCCCGGCCAGTCGGTGGATGTCAGCATCGACACTTTCTCGGGCATCACCTTGCATGGTCATGTCGACAGCCTGTCGCCGGCCAGCGGCGCTAAGTTCAGCCTGCTGCCGCCCGACAACGCCACCGGCAACTTCACCAAGGTGGTGCAGCGCATCCCCGTCAAGATCGTCTTCGAACCCGGCAACTCCCTGGAAGGCAAGCTGCTTCCCGGCATGAGTGCCGTCGTGACGGTGAACACCAAGGGCACCGACGAACCCGGCATCGGATTCGTCACCAAGGCGAACGCCAAGGCTCCCTGATGTCCACCGATCCCGAAGTCCGCCCGGAGGCCCCCCCCTCCACCCCCAAGCACCCCGCGGAAAAGGGGGTCTCCGGGCGAGACTGGATAGGCTTCATGTCGATGGTGGTCGGCATGTTCATGGCCATCCTCGATATTCAGATCGTTTCCTCGTCTCTGTCGGAAATCCAGGCCGGCATCAGCGCCGGTTCGGACGAGGTGGCCTGGGTCCAGACCGCCTATCTGATCGCCGAAGTGATCATGATCCCGCTGTCGGGCTGGCTGGCGCGGCTGCTTTCCACCCGCACTTTGTTCCTGGCCTCTTGCGTCACCTTCACCCTAATGAGCGCCGCCTGCGCCTTCGCCTGGGACATCAACTCGATGATCCTGTTCCGTGGCTTGCAGGGCTTTTTGGGCGGGGCGATGATCCCGACGGTGTTCGCCACCAGCTTCATCCTGTTTCCCAAGCGCATGCAGGCCGGCGTTGGCGTGCTGATGGGCCTGACCGCCACCATGGCTCCGACTCTGGGGCCGACTATCGGCGGCTATCTGACCCAAAGCCTGACCTGGCACTGGCTGTTCCTGATCAATGTGCTGCCGGGCATCATCGTCACCGTGCTGGTCTATCTGTTCGTCAAGGCCGAGAAACCGCACTGGGAGATGCTGAAGGGCTTCGATCTGTGGGGCATTCTGCTGGTGGCCGGCTTCCTCGGCTGCCTGGAATATGTGCTGGAAGAGGGCAACCGCAACGACTGGTTCCAGGACGACGCCATCTTCTGGTCGGCGGTGGTCTCGGCCGTCTGCTTCGTCGCCATGCTGGTGCGCGAGCTGACCTACAGCCATCCGGTGGTGGATTTGCGGGCCTTCAAGAACCGTAATTTCCTGTTGGGCTGCACCTTCAGCTTCATCCTGGGCATCGGGCTTTATGGTTCGACTTATGTGGTGCCGCTTTATCTGGGCGAGGTGCTGCATTACGACTCGCTGGAGATCGGCCTGACCATGATGGTCACCGGCGGCTTCCAGTTCATGTCGGCTCCGGTGGCCGGCACGCTGATCAAGAAGATCGACGCCCGGCTGATGCTGGGCATGGGGCTGGCGCTGTTCGGTGGCGGGCTGTATCTCAACAGCGATCTGACGTCCAACTGGGGCTATTGGGACCTGTTCCTGCCGCAGGCGGTGCGCGGCAGCGCCCTGATGCTCTGCTTCATTCCCATCAATCAGCTGGCCTTGGGCATGCTTCCCGCCCATGAGGTGCAGAACGCCAGCGGCCTTTACAATCTGATGCGCAATCTGGGCGGCGCCATCGGGTTGGCGGTGATCAATACCGCCATCACCGATCGCACCAAGCTGCATGAGCTGCGTCTGGCCGAGCGCATCACCGATGCCCGTGCGGTGGTGACCGAGCAGTTCCAGGCCCTGACCGACCGTTTCGACGGCCAGTTCGCCACCAATGCCGAAGCGGCGGCCCGCGCAGTGATCTCGCAGCGGCTGGAGCTACAGGCGCTGGTGCTGACCTTCCAGGACGTGCTGCTTTTGATGGCCTCGGTGTTTCTAGTGGCTCTGCTGCTGATGCCCTTCATGAAGAAGGTGACGCCGGGCGGCGCCGGAGCCGACGCGGCGCATTGAAGGCCTGACGTTAATGTGGCCACCAGGGGCTGGTGTCGGGTGGCGGCGTGTCGGCCGGCAGCATCGGATTTTTCAGCATCAGTACTCGCCGATGCATGTTCTTGGCCTCCGCGATCTCGTCGGCATAGCTGGTCAGGAGCAGATGGCGGATCGAGCCGTCGGCCAAGGCGGCCTTCAGACCGCTGCTGATGCGCTCGGCCAAGGCTATGTTGTCCTGACGCACCCAGAAATAGACGGGATAGGGATAATAGAGCGCAAGCGTCTGATCGACCATCAGATCGGGATAACTGACGCGGCGCTGAGACAGCTCGCGGCTGGCCTCGTTCAACCCCCGTGAAAAGGCGTCGAACCGTCCGACCGATAGCATGGTGAACATTGCTTCGTAATTGGACGAGGTCATCACCGACAGCCCATTCGCCTGCATCAGCCCGACATCGGCCCATTGGCTGTTCATGCCGAAGGTCATCTTCTCGCGGAAGGTCTGCTCATCCATCTGATCGATGCGGTCCTGATCGATCTTGCGGATCACCAGCAGCCGATAACCCAGGATGCCATAGGAAATATCGATCCGGATCGGCAGGCTGGCTCTTTCCCGCTCGGGCGAGTAGGGCAGGGCGATGACGTCGATCTCGCCCTGCTCCAGCAATTGCAGAGCCCGGCTTTGCGGCACGGCCTGATCATAAGGCGTCAGATGCGGAATCGGGCCCTTGCCCGGCGCATGCTGCAGGGCCAGTTCCAGAACTTTCCAGCGATACTCATAAATATCGGCGGTCGGATAGGTTCTGAGAGTGGTCTCGGCCATCGCCGGTCCAGTGCTGCTCAGCAGTAGCAAAGTCAGACTGGTGAGCCAGGAAAACCGGGCTTTATTCGCCCTGTTGTTTTGAAGATGCATGGTTGGTTCGGGTCCGGCGGCTTTTGGGCTCGGATGAGCGCGTTATAAACAAGTAGTGCGATTTCGCTGCGATCAAACCCCTTCGAAGGAAGGAGAAGGATGGAATCCATCCGCCGTTCTGCGAACGCCTTCATCGGTATGAGAACCTTTTCGTGGTTTGACAATGTGTTTTGTCCATTGCCTCGCAACGCAGCTGCCGACAGAATAAGGATATACCGTCGGGACATGGGACTAGAAAGGCTTCGGGGGGCCTGGCGACCGTTCTTACAGGGGCATCACGGCCCTCGCCCTAAGTCTTGCGGACCTTCATGACCACGAACAACAAACTGCGGCAATATCAGCGCGAACAACGGCATGTCAGGCGGCAGATCATGCTGCTGGCGGTTTTGTTGCTGGCGTCGGTCTGGCTGGCCATCGGCCATCATGTTTATCGCTATCGGCAAGAGGTCTATGATCAGGCCGAGACGGCCACCGCCAATCTGGCCCGCGCCTTTGAAGAGGATCTGAAGCGCACCATCGGCGCAGCCGACCAGATTCTGATCTATTGCCGGCGTGATTATGAACGCCATCCGGCCAGCTTCAACCCGGCGGCCGCACTTGCCGATGCGGCGACCATGAAGGGGTTGGCGCTGCAACTGGCGGTGCTGGACGAAAAAGGGATTGTCGTCGACAGCTCGCTGGGCAAGCCGACCTCGGTGGTCGATCTGTCGACGCGCGAGCATTTCCGCGTGCATGTCGGCACTGGCGAGGATCGTTTGTTCATCAGCAAGCCGGTGCTGGGCAAGGTGTCGCGGCAATGGTCGGTGCAGTTCACCCGGCCGCTGCATCATCCCGATGGCAGCTTTGCCGGGGTGATGGTGCTTTCGGTCGATCCCTTCGCCCTGTCGGCCTTCTATTCCACCATCGATCTGGGGCAAGCCGGGCTGGTGGCGGTCTATGGCGCCGACGGCTATGTGCGTGCCCGCTCGAAGCTGGACGAGAAGGTGGTGGAGACCAATCTGCGGGAGTCGCGGCTGTTCCAGGAACAGCGGGAACGTCTCTCTGGCAGCTATATGACCACCAGCTCGCTGGATGGGGTGCGGCGTCTGAACTCCTATCGCACCTTGAGCGAATGGCCGCTGATCCTATTGGTGGGCGAAGGTGCTGACGATCTGCTGGCCAGTGTCAAAACGGTGGCCTGGCGCGCCGGCTTGCTGGGGGGCGGCGTGACCTTGCTGGTGCTGTGGCTGACTTCGACGGTGCTGCGCCGCTTCCGCCAGAATGGCCAGAATATGACCGGGCTGATCCATGCGCTGGAACGCCAGACCGTGGCCGCCGAGGCCGCCAGCCGCGCCAAATCGGAATTCCTGGCGACCATGAGCCACGAGATCCGCACCCCGATGAACGGCATCATCGGCATGACCAGCCTGCTGATGGATACGAAGCTGTCGGACGAACAGCAGCGCTGCGCCGGCACGGTCCACAGCTCGGCGGAAGGCTTGCTGACCATCATCAACGATATCCTCGATTTCTCGAAGATCGAGTCGGGGCAGATGGTGTTCGAGGAGCAGCCCTTCGATCTTTGCGGTCTGGTGGAAGGGGTGGCGGGTATTCTGCAGCCCAGGCTGGCCGAGAAACGGCTGGATCTGACCCTGGTCATCAAGCCCGAGGTCAAGGGCGCCTATCTGGGCGATGCGGGGCGCATCCGTCAGGTGCTGCTCAATCTGGCGGCCAATGCCGTGAAGTTCACCGAGCAAGGGCTGGTGGCCATCACCGTCGAACCGGCCGAGGGCCGCGACGGCAAGGCGGGCTTGCGCTTCATCGTCACCGACAGCGGCATCGGCATTCCCGAAGAGGCGCGGGAACGGCTGTTCACCATGTTCACCCAGGTGGATGCCTCGACCTCGCGGCGCTATGGCGGCTCGGGGCTGGGGCTGGCGATCTCGCGCCGGCTGGTGGAACAGATGGGCGGGGCCATCGGCTATGACAGTACGGTCGGCATGGGCAGCCGCTTCTGGTTCACCCTTTCCCTGCCGCGCACGGAGATGAGCCCGGCCGATATCGTGCGGGCTGGCGAGTCTTTGGAGATGGCGGTCAAGCCGGGGCGGCCCTTGCGGCTGCTGGTGGTGGACGACAATGCCATCAATCTGGATGTTGCGATTGGGCTGCTGGAGAAGCTGGGCCATCAGGTCACTACCGCCGGCGACGGCATCGAGGCGGTCAAGAAAGTCGCCGAAGGGGCGTTCGATCTGGTGCTGATGGATGTGCAGATGCCCGGCATGGACGGCATCGCCGCTACCAAGGCGATCCGCGCTTTGCCGTCCGGGAAGGCCAAGCTGCCGGTGGTAGCGATGACCGCCAATGTCATGCCTGGCGATCGCGAGACATTCCTGGCGGCCGGTATGGACGACTACATCGCCAAGCCGATCACCCGTAAGGGCTTAAGTCGGCTGCTGGAAGGTTGGGGGCGCAAGATCGATATCGCCAGCGCGGCTCCGACCGCCGATGACGGTGCCGTCCGGCTGGTGGACGAGGAAGCGCAAGCCGATCTGCTGGACAGTCTGGGGGCCGAGACCTTCGAGAGGCTGGTGACCAAGCTGTTCAGCGAATCCGCGCGGCAACTGGCCGATCTGAATGTCGCCGTCGCGTCTCATGATTGGGATCAGGTCGCCAGGACCGCCCATTCGCTGAAGGGCACGTCTGGCAATCTCGGCTATGTCGGCATCGCCAAGGCGGCGGCGGCGGTCGAGCAGGCGGCCAAAGATGGCTGGGCCGACACGGCTGGCGTCGCGGCTTTGACGCAGGCCCTGTCCGCCAGTCGAACGGTGAAGGTGCCGGTGGCATGACATCGCCCGACTCCTCGATCGAGATCACCGAGCCCAAGCCCGGCACCTTCCAACTGGTGGTGCATTACGATGGCCGGCGCTTCGACTGCGGCAATTATATCAGCCGGCTGGCGGCGATGACCGCCGGCAAGCTGCTCATCCAGCGTAAGGAAGGTGAGCAAGGCGGGCGCAAGAAGAAGGCGCGGGGAAAGGGCTAGGGCCGGGCATAGCCGGTAAAAAAGAACACCCCCAGCCCGATGGTGAAGACGAAGCAACCATAAAGGGCATGCTCGATGCTGGCCCATTTCAATGAGCGATGACGGGAAAAGCCATAAGCGAAGATCAGCCCGCCCAGGGTGGTGAAGGCCGGGGCGATCCAGTTGTTCAAGATCAGATGCGACAGTCCGAAGCAAAGGCCGCTCATGATCACCAGCAGGCTGCGGCTGGGGAACAGGCTTTGATAGCGGGTCATGAAGAAGCTGCGGAAGATCAATTCCTGCGGCAATACCGACAGGATGGGATAGAGCAGCATCACCAGAACCCAGACCACGGGCCGCTGGCGGGGCAGGGCGAACAGCCGGTCGGGCACGGTTAGCACCGTCAGGGCGGTCAAGACGGCGGCGCAGAGCAGGAACAGCAGAAAGGCCCGTTTGCGCTCGGTGGGTTCCCACCCCTCGCCATGCCAGAGCTCGGACCAGGAAAAGCCGGGCGTTCGCCAGGACTGGACCAAGGCGTAAAGAGTGGTGATCAGCAGCATGGCGTAGATGATCGCCCGCGTCTCGGCAAAGAAATACATCCCCACCGGCCCCAACAGGAACAGCAGGGTGAATTCGACGGCCAGCAGGGTGCGGGACGGCATGGCGGGCGACCTTGGTGAAATACAAAGGGCGGCGGCCTGATGAGACCGCCGCCCTTTGATGTAATCCGATTTCCTGCTTTGTCGATGGCGGGAGTTACCGTCCAGCCATTGCCTCGACGGCTTCGGGGTAACGCTCGCCCTGCACCTGAATGCGGTCGGCGGCGGCGGTGATCTCGGCCAGTTCCTGGGCCGTGAGCACCAGCGAGGCGGCGGCCAGATTCTCCTCCAGCCGCGACAGCTTGGTGGTGCCGGGAATCGGTACGATCCAGGGCTTCTGCGCCAGCAGCCAAGCCAGCGCCACTTGGGCGGCGGTGGCGTTCTTGGCGGCTGCGGTGTCTTTCAGCAAATCGACCAAGGCCTGATTGGCCTTCATCGCCTCGGGGGTGAAGCGGGGCAGGTTGGCGCGGAAATCGCCCTCGCCAAAGGTGGCGTCGGGGGAAATAGTGCCGGTCAGGAAACCCCGGCCCAGCGGGCTATAGGGCACGAAGCCGATTCCCAATTCCTCGATGGTGGGAAGGATTTTCTCTTCATGCCGGCGGAACCACAGGGAATATTCGCTCTGCAAAGCCGTCACCGGCTGCACCGCATGGGCGCGGCGGATGGTGGCGACGCCGGCTTCCGACAGGCCGAAATGCTTGACCTTGCCGGCCTGAATCAGGTCTTTGACGGCGCCGGCCACATCCTCGATCGGCACTTCCGGATCGACCCGGTGCTGATAGAACAGATCGATGCAATCGATCTTGAGCCGCTTCAGCGACGCTTCGGCGACGGCGCGGATGTTTTCCGGGCGGCTGTCCAGGCCGGTCCAGCGTTCCTTGCCGGTGGGGTCCAGCTTGAAGCCGAACTTGGTGGCGATCACCAGCTTGTCCTTATGGGGAGACAGGGCCTCGCCCAGCAGTTCCTCGTTGATGAAGGGGCCATAGACCTCGGCGGTGTCGAAGAAGGTCACGCCCCGCTCGACGGCGGCATGCAGCAGGGCGGTCATCTCGCCCTTATCCTTCGGCGGGCCATAGGAAAAGCTCATGCCCATGCAGCCCAGCCCGATGGCCGAGACCGACAGGCCGCTGCGGCCCAGTTCGCGTTTTTGCATTCTGATCACTCCGGGGGAAAGCCGCGAGAGGGCGGCCATCGCATGAGCAAGACTGTACGCTCTGCCATTGCCGGTGATTAGATGGTAAGACTGGCATGCAATCATGAACGGAATTCATCAATGCCGCGCGAGAATCTGAACGACCTCACCGCCTTTCTGGCGGTCGCCCGCGAACGCAGCTTCACCCGCGCCGCCGCCCGGCTGGGGGTGTCGCAATCGGCCTTGAGCCATACCTTGCGGGGGCTGGAGGCGCGGCTGGGGGTGCGGCTGCTGAACCGCTCGACCCGCAGCGTCTCGCCGACCCAGGCGGGGGAGCGGCTCTATCAGTCTTTAAGCCCGAAGTTCGAGGAGATCGACGCCGAACTGGCGGCCTTGAGCGAATTCCGCGAAAAGCCGGCGGGCATGGTGCGGCTGACCACGGCGGATCATGCGGCCCAGACGATCCTCTGGCCGAAGCTGTCGCCGCTGCTGGAGCTATATCCCGACATCCAACTGGAGCTGTCGATCGACTATGCCCTGACCGACATCGTGGCGGAGCGGTTCGACGCCGGCGTCCGTCTCGGCGAAATGGTGGCCAAAGACATGATCGCCGTGCCCATCAGCGGGCCGCAACGCATCGCCGTGACCGCCGCGCCCGCCTATCTGCAAGGCCGTTCGATCCCGCAACAGCCGCAGGATTTGCTGGGTCATAACTGCATCAATCTGCGCCTGCCGACCCACGGCAATTACCTGCCCTGGGAGTTCGAGAAGGACGGCAAGGAATTGAAGGTGCATGTCGAGGGGCAATTATCCTTCAACATGGCGAGCCTGATCCTGCAAGCCTGCCTGGAAGGCCATGGCATCGCCTATCTGCCCGAGGATATTCTGCTGCCGATGATCCGCCAGGGGCGGCTGGTAAGGCTGCTTGAGGATTGGTGTGCGCCGTATGACGGCTATCACCTATACTATCCCAGCCGCCGCCAGCCTTCGCCGGCCTTCCATCTGCTGGTCGAGACCTTGCGCTATCGGGGGGATAAAAAAACGCCGCCGGTACCGGGGAGCGATGGTACCGGCGGCGTATAAAACCCCTTACTCGGCGATCGCCATCACGCCGACTTCAGAGGGGATGATCAGGCTCGCCTCGGTGGCGGCCACGACTTGCTCGACGGTCACGCCCGGCGCGGTCTCGCGCAGGACCAGACCTTCTTCGGTCGGCTCGATGACCGCCAGTTCGGTGACAACCAGATCGACCCGGCGAACCGAGGTCAGAGGCAGGTTGCACTTCTTCAGGATCTTGGCCTCGCCCTTGGCGGTGTGGGTCATGGCGACGATCACCTTGCGAGCACCACTCACCAGATCCATGGCGCCGCCCATGCCGGGGACCATCTTGCCGGGAACCATCCAGTTGGCCAGCTGACCGGCCTCGTCCACCTGCAGGCCGCCCAGAACGGTGACGTCCAGATGGCCGCCGCGGATCAGGCCGAACGACATGGCGCTGTCGAAGGCCGCCGCACCGGCAAAGGCGCCGATGGGGCTGCCGCCGGCATCGGACAGGCTGTCGTTTTCCATACCCGCCGCCGGCACCGTGGTCATGCCGATGATGCCGTTTTCGGACTGGAAGAACACATTGACGCCCGCCGGCAGATATTTGGCGACGGTGGTGGGCAGGCCGATGCCCAGATTGGCCAGATTGCCGCTCTTCATTTCCAGGGCGACGCGTTTGGCGATGACGACTTTATCATCCATGATGGAGCACTCCCTCGACGACATGATCCACCAGCACATGCGGGGTCACCACCGCATCGGGGGGGATGACGCCCAGCGGCACCACCATGTCGGGTTCGGCGATGACGGTATCGGCCGCCATGGCCATCAGCGGGTTGAAGTTGCGGGCAGTCAGCGAGTAATCGAGATTGCCGTAGTAATCGGCGCGGTGGCAGCCGACCAGGGCGAAGTCGGCGCGGACCGGCTTCTCCAGCAGGAAGGTCTTGCCGTCCACTTCGACGGTGGGCTTGCCCTCGGCGACCACGGTGCCGACCCCGGTGGGGGTCAGCACGCCGCCCAGACCGAAGCCGGCGGCGCGGATGCGCTCGGCCAGGGTGCCCTGGGGCACCAACTCGACCTGGATTTCGCCGGCGATCATCTGACGCTGGGTCTCGGGGTTCGTGCCGATATGGGTGGCGATCAGGCGGCTGACCGCCTTGGCGTCGATCAGCTTGCCGATGCCCACATTCGGGCGGGCGGTGTCGTTGCAGATCACCGTCAGATTCTTGCGGCCCAAGGCCACCAGTTCGGCGATCAGACGATGGGGCGAGCCCACCCCCATGAAGCCGCCGATCATGACCACGGCTCCATCGGGAATGAGGGCCGCCGCAGCCGCCGTTGTTTTTGCTTTGGTTGTCATTTGACCTCTCCCTTGAGGCAAGGGCTGTTGTTGGAACTTGTTGATTCGGCGTTAGAAAATCATCGCTGCGCCGAAGATGAAGAACGAGAACAGAAGCGCTGTGACGCAATAGCCCATGATGTCGCGCACCCCCAGCCCGGCGATCGCCAGGGCCGGCAGCGCCCAGAAGGGCTGAGCCATGTTCATCCAGGCTTCGCCATAGGCGATGGCCATCGCGGCCTTGCCCAGATCGACGCCCAACGCCTTGGCCGCCGGCATCACGAACGGACCCTGCACCACCCAATGGCCGCCGCCCGAAGGTACGGCGAAGTTGATGATCCCCGAGCTGACGAAGGCCAGGAACGGGAAGGTGTCGTGGTTGGCGACGGTGACGAAGGCGTTGGTGATGATGCCGCCCAGGCCGGAGGAATCCATCATCAGCTGGATGCCGGCATAGAACGGGAACTGGATCATGATGCCGGCGGTGCCCTTGGCGGCGGCAGTCACCGCGCGGGCATAGGCCATGGGGGTCTTGTGCAGCAGGATGCCGGCGCCCATGAACATCAGATTGACGGTGTTGACGTCGATGTTGAAGCCCTTGGCGTAGAAGCGCGCCCCCAGATAAGCCACGATCATCAAAGCGACGATCAGGGACAGGATGCGGCTTTCCTCCATGCGCTCGGCCGGGGTGGCGTTGGCCGGCAGCTGACGCTGGGTCGAAGTGGTGTCTTCGGCCAACAGCTTGGGATCAACCGCCACCACTTCGCCTTCCTTCGGCGACATCAGATAGGCGACGATCGGGATCATGGCGATCAGCGCCAGGGTGACGAAGATGTTGTAGCCGGTGAAAATGGTGTCGGACAGCGGGATCAGACCCACGGTCTTTTCCATCGGATTGCCCTTGGTGGCGGCCACCAGCGGCACCGAGCCGGACAGGCCGCCATGCCAGGTCAGGAAGCCCATATAGGCGGTGGCGATCAGCAGGCGATAATCGGTCTTGGGAATGCGCCGGGCCACTTCGCGGGCGAACATGGCGCCGACCACCAGGCCGAAGCCCCAGTTGATGGCGCAACAGACCGCCGAGACGAAGCCCACCAGCATGACGCCCTGGCCGGGAGTCTTGGCGATGGCGGCCATGGTCTGCAGGCCCTTCTTGACGGGGGGCGAGCTGGCCAGGGCATGGCCGGTGACCAGGATCAGGGCCATCTGCATCGAGAAGGCCAGCAGGTTCCAGAAACCGTCGCCCCACAGGCCGATCATATCCAGCGGCGTCTTCGGAGTCAGGGCCAGGCCCAGGACGAAGACCAGCAGCGTCAGGAAAATGGCGAAGATCAGCGGGTCGGGCAGGAAACGGTGAACGATGTTGGTGAAAAAGCGGGAAATTGCCTTGATCATTTGGGGAACTCCCATTCTTGGGCGGGGCTGGGCCTAGCGGGCCAGCCAGCCGCCGTCTACCGGCAGGGTGGTGCCGGTGATGTTCGACGCCGCATCCGAACTGAGGAAAACCGTGACGCCGCCCAGCTGATCGACGGTGGTGAAGCGGCCCGAAGGCTGCTTTTCCATCAACAGATCACGCTCGGCCTGAGCGACCGGAATGCCTTCGTTCTTGGCGCGGGCTTCGATCTGGGCCTGCACCAGCGGGGTCAGGACCCAGCCGGGGCAGATGGCGTTGCAGGTGACCGGGGTCTCGGCGTTTTCCAACGCGACGACCTTGGTCAAACCGATGATGCCGTGTTTGGCGGCGACGTAAGCCGACTTGTTGACCGAGGCGACCAGACCATGCACCGAGGCGATGTTGATCAGCCGGCCCCAGCCGCGTTCCTTCATGCCCGGCAGAGCGGCGCGGATGGTGTGGAAGGCGGAAGACAGATTGACGGCGATCACCGCGTCCCAGCGCTCGACCGGGAAGTTTTCGACCGGCGAGACATGCTGGATGCCGGCATTGTTGACCAGGATGTCGACGCCGCCCAGGCGGGCTTCGGCGTCGCGCACCAGGCCTTCGCACTGATCGGCCTTGGACAGATCGGCGCCGTTGAACAGCACTTCGACGCCGAATTCGGCGGCCAGATTGGCGCGGATGGTCTCGATGGCGGCGGCCTCGCCGAAACCGTTCAGCATCAGCGAAGCCCCCTGCGCGGCCAGTGACCGGGCGATGCCCAGGCCAATGCCGCTGGTCGAACCGGTGACGACGGCTCTGCGTCCTTTGAGCATGATATTTCCTCTTATGTCAGTCGAGGCGGCGCGGAGAGAACTCTCCGCGCCGGAACGGAGGGCGAAAGATCAGACCAGACCGGTGGTGTAGTAGAGGGCGATGATGAAGAACACCGCCAAGGTCTTGATGCAGGTGATGGCGAAGATGTCCTTGTAGGACTGAACATGGGTCAGGCCGGTGACCGCCAGCAGGGTGATCACCGCGCCGTTATGGGGCAGGGTGTCCATACCGCCCGACGCCATGGCGGCGACGCGGTGCAGGACTTCGAGGGGGATGCCGGCGGCATTGGCGGCGGCGGTGAACTGATCGGCCATGGCCGCCAGGGCGATGCTCATGCCGCCAGAGGCCGAACCGGTGACGCCGGCCAGAGTGGTGACGGTGATGGCTTCATTGACCAGCGGGTTGGGGATCGAGGTCAGAGCCGACTTGATCACCAGGAAGCCGGGCAGGGCGGCGATGACGGCGCCGAAGCCATATTCGGAAGCGGTGTTCAGCGAAGCCAGCAGCGAACCGGCGATGGCGGCCTTGCTGCCTTCGGCGAAGCGGGCGCTGATGGGTTTCCAGGCGAAGATCAGCACGGTGACGATGCCCAGGATCAGGGCCAGCTCAACCGACCAGATGCCGAGGAACTTCGACACCGGCTGCACGATTTCCTTGCCGCCGGGGGCAAGGGTGATCTTGCTGGTGTCGCCCCACATCATCGGACCGATCCACTGGGTGATGGCCATGTTCGACAGGCCGACTACGAACAGGGGCAGAATGGCGATGATCGGGTTGGCGGTGACGCCGTGCTCGATCAGTTCCGGCTCGTTCAGATGGCCGGTGCCATAGCCTTCGCCGGCGGCCTGAGCGGTGCGGCGACGCCAGTTCAGATAGGTGATGCCGACGATCAGGATGAAGACGCCGCCCAAGGTGCCCAGGGTGGGCGCGGCCAGGCCGGTGGTCTTGAAGAAGGTGGTGGGGATGATGTTCTGAATCTGCGGGGTGCCGGGCAGGCTATCCATGGTGAAGGTGAAGGCGCCCAGGGCAATGGTGCCGGGGATCAGACGCTTGGGGATATTGCCCTGGCGGAACATCTCGGCGGCGAAGGGATAGACGGCGAACACCACCACGAACAGCGACACGCCGCCATAGGTCAGCAGCGCGCCCACCAGAACGATGGACAGCATGGCGCGCTCGGCGCCCACCACCTTGATGACCGACGAGACGATGGAACGGGCGAAGCCCGATTGCTCGATGACCTTGCCGAACAGAGCGCCAAGCATGAAGACCGGGAAGTAGTTCTTCACGAACCCGACCATGTTTTCCATGAACAGGCCGCTATAGATCGGCAGGACCGCCTGAGGATCGGTGAGGAGGACTGCCGCCAGCGCGGCGATGGGCGCGAACAGAATGACGCTGTAGCCGCGATAGGCTACGAACATCAAAAAGGCCAGCGCCCCGATGCAGATCAGGAAACTCATGGATGGAACCCTCCCATTGCGGCCTTGGAAAATTCGGCCGCGGCTTGCTTGGACGTGCCGGGCGCCGACTTTGGGTCGCCCTGATTTTGCCCTAATCATGGCAATTGCCGTGCCATCCGCCGAATGGCGCGGAAATCCGCCTTTTGCTGCGCTGCACAGGAAAACGATCCTGACGCCACTGTCTGGATGACAAGACAGTTTCACCTATTTTCCATGACTATCGAGCTGTTGCGGCTGTCTGGAAAAGCAGACATGATAGCTTTCAGCAGACAGGAGTAACCGCCTTGCCGGAGGGTGCGGAATGAACAAGGTGATGAGCGCGGAACATATCCGCGACCGGGCCGCAGACTCCTGGTTCGACGATCTTGTGGCTTCGTGCGAGGGCACGGTGGCGGTGGACCGTCAGGCCCGCATCGTCTGGATCGACGACAAGTACAAGGCCTTGCTGGAGATCAAGGGCGACGTTACCGGCCATCCCATCGAGGAAGTGATCCCCCATAGCGAGTTGCGTCAGGTGGTGAAGACCGGCAAGCCGCGCCTGCTCGACATCATGGATTATGGCGGGCGCTCGTTCGTGGTGATCCGTCTGCCCATCCGCGACGAGAACGGCGAGGTGGCCGGAGCCATCGGTTTCGTACTGTATGAAAAGGCAGACTATCTGCAGCCGCTGTTCGCCAAGTTCTCGCAGCTGCAAGAGGATTTGCGCCGCACCAAGAAGGAGCTGGCCGGCGAGCGACGGGCGAAATACACCTTCTCTCAGTTCCTCGGGGTGTCCGAGGTGGTGCGCGAGGTCAAGCGGCTGGCGCGGCGGGCGGCGCAGACCGACAGCACCGTGCTGCTGCTGGGCGAGACCGGCACCGGCAAAGAGCTGCTGGCCCATTCCATCCATGCCGCCAGCGCCCGGGCCGGCAAGAAGATGGTGGGCATCAATGTCGCCGCCATTCCCGAAACCCTGCTGGAGGGCGAGCTGTTCGGCGCCGCTCCCGGCGCTTATACCGGCGCCGACCGCAAGGGGCGCGAGGGCAAGTTCCAACTGGCCGACGGCGGCACTCTGTTCCTGGACGAGATCGGCGATATGCCGTTCTCGATGCAGAGCAAGCTGCTGCGTGTCTTGCAGGAGCGGGAAGTCGAGCCGCTGGGCAGCAACAAAGTGGTGCGGGTGGATGTGCGCATCATCGCCGCCACCAGCCGCGATCTGGCGGCGCTGGTGCGCTCGGGCCAGTTTCGCCCCGATCTTTATTACCGGCTGAACGTGGTGCCGATCACCCTGCCGCCGCTGAAACGCCGCGCCGAGGATATCGAGGTGCTGGCCGAAAGCATCCTGGATCGCCTGCGCCTGCAAGAGGGTGGCAGCCCGCGTGAGCTGGATGCCTCGGCCCTGCAGGTGATGGAGGCCTATGACTGGCCGGGCAATGTGCGCGAGCTGCATAACGTGCTGGAGCGGGTCTGCACCCTGACCGAAGCGCCGGTGCTCAATGCCCAGCATTTCCTGACGATCTTGCCGATGCCCGAGGGGATGGAGGCGGTAATGGGGGGCGAGGACGAACCGATGCCTCTATCCTTTACGGTGGCCCAGGCCGAACGCGCCGCGATCGAGCAGGCCATCCGCCATTCCCGCGGCAACAAGTCGGCGGCGGCCAAGGTTCTGGGGATTTCCCGAGCTTCGCTGTATGAGCGCATGGCCGCGCTGAAGATGGCCTGATGACAGCCGCTGCCGATCCTTTGGCCTCGGCGCTGGGGCTGCATCAGCAAGGGCGTTTGTCCGAGGCTGAGGCGCTTTATCGCTCGGTTCTGTCGGAACAGCCGGGCCATGCCGATGCCTTGCATCTGCTGGGGGTGCTGGCCTGCCAGCGGGGCAACTATGTCGAGGCGGCGGACCTGATCCAGGAAGCGGTGGCGAAGAAGCCCGAGGCCGCACCCTTCCAGTCCAATCTGGGCGTCGCCCTGCGTGAGCTGAAGCGGATCGAGGAAGCCGAAGCCGCCTTTCGCCGCGCTACCGAGCTGTCACCCGGCTATGCCGAGGCCTGGGCCAATCTGGGCACGGCGCTGGAGGAGCTGGGTCGCTTCATCGAATCGGAAGAAGCCTGTCGCCGCGCTTTGGCCCTGAAACCCGATTATGCCGAGGCGCATCTCAATCTCGGTTCGGCCCTGGTGGGGCAGGGAAGGCATGCCGAGGCGGCGGATAGTTACCGCGCCGCTCTGGCTCTGTCGCCCAATTATGCCAAGGCCCATTGCTCGCTGGGGGTCGCCTTGCGCGAGCTGGGCGAGGCGGAAGAGGCCATGCGGGCCTATGGCCGTGCCTTGATGATCGACCCCCATTACCCGGAAGCGCATCTCAATCTGTCGAACCTGTTGCGGGCCCATGGCCGCTATGAGGAGGCGCTGGGGGCCGCCGAGGAAACCGTGCGCCTGAAGCCGGATTCACCCTTGGCGCTGCTCTGCCGGGGCAATGCCCTGGATGCTCTGGGGCGCTATGAGGAAGCATCGGACAGTTTCCGCGCCGCCATCGCCTTGAAACCCGACTTCGCCGAAGCCTATTCCAATCTGGGCAACAGCCTGAAGGAACAGGGCCGCTTCGAGGAGGCCGATGCCTCCTGCCGCACCGCCATCGCCTTGAAGCCCGACAATGCCCGCGCTCATTCCAATCTTGGCAATGTGTATAAGGAGCAGAACCAGCTGGCCGAAGCTCTGGCTTGCTACGAGACCGCGGTGGCGCAGGAGCCCGACTATGCCCAGGGCCGGCTTAATCTGGGGATCACCCGTCTGCTGATGGGCGATTATGCCCGGGGCTGGCCGGACTATGAATGGCGTTGGAAGTTCGAGGATTGGCCGCAGAAGCCCCGCTATGTCGGCCATCCCCTTTGGCAAGGCGAACCGGCGAACGGACGCACTATTCTGGTCTGGCCGGAACAGGGGATGGGCGATCAGATCAATTTCTGCCGCTATGTGCCTAAGCTGGCCGAGGCCGGCTGGCAGGTGCTGCTGGAGGCTCCGACGGCGCTGCGCCGGCTGTTCTCCCGCCTGCCCGGTGTGGCCGAGGTCGTGCCCTTCGGCGGGCAGTTGCCGCATTTCGACTGCCAATGCCCGATGATGAGCCTGGCCGCTCCCTTCGGCACGGCGATGGTCGAGACGCCTTATCTGTCGGCTGATCCCGAAGCGGTGCTGAGCTGGAAGGCCAAGCTGGACGCGCTGCCGGGTTTGAAGGTGGGATTGGCCTGGCGCGGCAATCCCAAGATGCGCCGCGACCGCAACCGTTCGCTGCCCGCCGAAGCTTTTGCCTGGGTCGGGCGGACGCCGGGGTTGGTGCCGGTGATCCTGCAAAAGGATGTGCGGGAGGACGAACTACAGGCCTTGGACCTGCATGGGCCGCATCTGGTCCCAGGGCCGGAGCTGGGAGATTTCGCCGATACCGCCGCCCTGATGGCCGGCCTCGATCTGGTGATCAGTGTCGATACCTCGGTCTGCCATTTGGCGGGAGCCCTGGGGATTCCAGTATGGCTGCTGCTGGAATTCGCTCCCGACTGGCGTTGGGGGTTGGAGCGCGAGAGCAGCCCCTGGTACGCCAGTATGCGTCTGTTTCGCCAGAAGTTGACGGGAGATTGGCGGGAGCCTCTGGACAGAGTGCGTCAGGCTGCCAATCTTATCCTTGTGGACCAATCCTTTAGCTGACTGTATCGCGATCCTGGCTTGATCTAGGATATTTCCGCGGGCAGGGGGATATGAAAGCAAGGAGGGTGGGATAGCAGGCATCTCTTTCATCCGCAGCAGACCATTCCTGGCGGGCCTGGCGGCTTTCGCCCTTCTGGCGGGGTTGTCTCATTTTGGCGTCGCCACAGAACGCTCGCGCCAGCAGCAGATTCTGCGCACCCATGTGGCGGAAGAAGCCTTGTCACGCCTGTCTCGGCTGGAAGCTGAACTGAACGCCGATATCTTCCTGGCCAATGGCATGGTCGCCTACATCATATCGCAGAACGGCATCGACCAATCGAGCGCCGGGGTCGCGGTGCAGGCCTTGCATCAGTTCGGCCGGCATGTGCGCAACATTGCGATTGCTCCGGGGAATCGAATCTCCCTGATCTATCCGCTGGCCAATAATCAGGCGGCGGTGGGGCTATATTACCCGGACGTGCCGGCCCAATGGGTGCCGATCCGTCGGGCCATCGAAAGCCGCGCCACCATTCTGGCAGGGCCGGTCGAGCTGCGCCAAGGCGGCGTCGGGCTGATCACCCGCACGCCGGTCTTCTTTCCCGATGGCCATTATTGGGGGCTGGTCAGTCTGGTGCTGGACGCCACCAGCCTGTTCCGTTCGGTCGGTCTGGACGGTGCCGACAGTAACGAAGGTGTTCGTTTCGCCATGCGCGGGGTTGATGGCTTGGGCAAGGACGGCGCGGTGTTCTATGGTGATGCAGCCATCTTCGATCAGAATGCCCTGACGATGGATGTGCATGTCCCCGGCGGTTCCTGGCAATTGGCGGCGCTGCCGGTCAAGGGCTGGGCGGGCGGCGGCTCTTCGCTGCTTTGGCTCGAACTGGCGGGGCTGCTGGTGTCGCTGGTCCTGTCCACCGGCGTCTGGATGGTCTTGCGCAACGGCGAGCGGGTGGCCGAAAGCGAGCGGCGGTTGCGGGCTTTCCTCGACACCACCCAGGATGGCGTGATCGTCATCGATGACAAGGGGGCGATTCAGGATTTCAATCCGGCGGCGGAAACCCTGTTCGGCTACGAGGCCCCGGAAATGCTGGGCCAGTCGGTGGGCTTGCTGATGCCGCGCAGCTTCGCCATGGTCCATGACCGCTATGTCGCCGCCCAAGATATGGACGATATCCGCCGCAATATGGGCCGGGGTCGCGACATCCGGGGCCGGCGCAAGGATGGCAGCGAATTTCCCATCGAGGTCTCGGTCGGGGCCACTCTGATCCATGGCCGGCGCATGCATGTGGGGGTGTTGCGCGATATCACCGAGCGCAAGGCCTATGAGCGCCGGCTGATGGAGCTGGCCACCACCGATCCCCTGACCGGCGTGCAGAACCGTCGCGCTTTCCTCGACGCGGCTCAGGAAATCTTCTCGCTGACCAAGCGCTACGAACATCCCTTGTCGCTGCTGATGATCGATGCCGACCATTTCAAGGCCATCAACGACAGTCATGGCCATGGGGTGGGCGATCAGGTGCTGATCCGCCTGGCCCAGGTGGCGAAAAGCTGTTTACGCAACACCGACCGCTTCGCCCGCTTCGGCGGTGAGGAGTTCGTGGCCTTGCTGCCCGAGACGGACCAGGACTATGCCATCGAGGTGACCGAGCGGCTGCTGACCGTCGTGCGCGCCCAACTGGTTCCCGACGGCAAAGGCGGCGACTTCCCCTTCACCGTCAGTATTGGCGTGGCCTCGTTGACCCCAGACATCGTCAGCTTCGAGGATCTGATCCGTGCCGCCGATATGGGGCTTTACGAGGCCAAGGGACAGGGGCGCGACCGCTGGAGCTTGCCCCCGGTGCTGTGAGCCGCCATCATGCCGGCCTGACCGTGACCGAGGATGACCCATGCCGCCGAAACCTCCCACCCTGGGGCGCGATGCCGCCGAAGCTCTGGCCTTGCAGGCGGTGGCGATGATCGCTGCCGACGAGGACCTGCTGCCCCGCTTCGTGGCCCTGACCGGTTGCGGTCAGGATGAGTTGCGCGCCCGGCTGGCCGAGCCGGAATTCCTGGGCGCCGTGCTGGATTTCGTGCTGGAGAATGACGAGACGGCTCTGCGGCTGGCGGAACTGGCAGGGCTGCCGCCCGAGAGTCTGGCGATGGCCCGCGCCAAGCTGCCCGGCGGACAGGTGGAGTGGTGAGTTCTCCCGATCTCGATAAGCTGAAATCCCGTCTTCAGGCCCTGCGCGCCAAGACGGTGGCGAACGGCTGCACCGAGGCGGAAGCCCTGGCGGCGGCGGCCAAGCTGGCGGAGCTGCTGGACCGCCATGACCTGTCCTTGAGCGATCTGGAACTGCGTCAGGCCGATTGCGTCCAGTCGGCGGTGGAGACCCGGCGCAAGCAGCGGCAGCCCATCTCGGCCTGCGTGCCGGCGATTGCCGAATTCTGCGACTGCAAGGTCTGGCGCGAGAAGGATGCCGACGGACGCATCCGCTATGTCTTCTTCGGCATGGCCGCCGGGGTCGAGACGGCCTTGAGCATCTATGAGGTGATTGCCTCGGCCCTGGACCGGGGCTGGCAGGATTATGCCAAGGCTCAGCGTTTCATCCGCCATGCCCAGGACGAGAAGGGCTCGTTCCTGTTCGGCATGGCGATTTCCCTGGCCGATAAGCTGATGAGTGCTAAGGCCGAACGCGACGACGAAACCCGCCGGGCCACGGGTCGCGATCTGGTGGTGTTACGCAAGGATGTGGTGGAAGCCGAGTTCGCCCGCCTGGACATGAATTTCCGCCAGGGCCGGGCTTCGGGCAAGAAAGTCTCGGCAGCCGCCTTCGAGGCTGGACATTCCGCCGGTCAGGCGCTCGACATTGCCTTTGGGGCCGAGCGCCTGAAGGGCTGATCAGTCGTCGGCGTAGGGGTTCTTGCGCTTGCGCAAGCCGAAGCGGATCGGCACGCCCGGCAGGTCGAAGCTTTCCCGCAGACCATTCACCAGATAGCGCACATAGCTTTCCGGCAGTTCGTCCGCCCGCTGGGTGAAGATGGCGAAGCTCGGCGGACGGGTGCGCACCTGGGTCATATAGCGCAGGCGGATGCGGCGACCGCCCGACACCGCCGGCGGCGGATGGCGTTCGGTCATCTCTTCCAGCCAGCGGTTCAGCTTGTTGGTCGAGACGCGCTTGTTCCAGATATCGTAGATGCCGACCACTTCGTTCATCAGTTGGTCGAGGCCACGGCCCAGCAGAGCCGAGATGGTCACGGTCGGCACGCCACGCACCTGCGGCAGCGAGGTGGACAGGCGATCCTGCAGACGCTGCAGCGACTCGGCGCGGCTCTCGGCGGCATCCCACTTGTTGACGGCGATCACCAGGGCGCGGCCCTCTTCCAGCACCATGCGGGCGATGGTCAGGTCCTGCTTGTCCAGCACGGCGTTGGCGTCCAGCATCAGCACCACCACATGCGCCATGCGCAGGGCGTCGATGGTATTGGAGGCGGACAGCTTTTCCACCGAATCATGGATGTTGGCGCGGCGGCGCAGGCCGGCGGTGTCCACCAGCCGGATGCTGCGGCCCTGCCACTGCCATTCCACCGAAATGGCGTCGCGGGTCAACCCGGCCTCGGGGCCGGTCAGCATGCGTTCTTCGCCCAGCAGGCGGTTGACCAGAGTGGACTTGCCGGCATTGGGGCGGCCGACGATGGTCAACTGGATCGGGCGGGCCGCCTCGACGGCTTCGGCCTCGGCGCGGACGTCGCCATCTTCGAGATCGTCCTCGTCGCCCAAGGGAGCGGCGGCAGTTTCCTCGAATTCCGGTTCGGGTTCGGGCATGCCGCCGTTCTTACGGGCGTAAGGCAGCAAGGCCTCGTAGAGATCGTCCAGGCCCTCGCCATGCTCGGCCGAGATGGGAATCGGCTCGCCCAGCCCCAGGCTATAGGATTCATACAGGCCCGGCGCACCGGCTTTGCCCTCGCATTTGTTGGCGCAGAGCAGAACCGGGGTGCGCACCTTGCGCAGATGGTCGGCGAAGAAGCTGTCCAGCGGTGTGACACCGGCACGGGCATCGATCAGGAACAGCACCACATGGGCGTCCTTGATCGCCTGCTCGGTCTGGGTGCGCATGCGGCCCTCGACCGAATTGTCGAAAGCGTCTTCCAAGCCCGCCGTGTCGATGACGGTGAAGTCCATGTCGGCGATGCCGCCGGCTGCCTCGCGGCGGTCGCGGGTGACGCCGGGCATGTCATGGACGATCGCCAGTCGGCGGCCGACCAGACGGTTGAAAAGGGTGGACTTGCCGACATTGGGGCGACCGATGATGGCGACCCGGAATGTCGGATTAGGCTTACGCATGTGTGAATAACCTTCGTTTTCCGGTGGGGTGCTTTGGCAACCCACCTTGTTGTCCCTCGCCGGGCGCGGGCATCCGCCCGCTTGGCCGCAGCCTCAACGGCCGCTGGCGAGACGATATCGCCGAGCCAAGGACGAGCTCATAGGCGAGGTCGTCCCAGATCGTTCAGCGGTAGGCCACCAGCTCGCCTTCCGTGGTGACGAACAGCAAGGTGCCGCTAGCGACGATCGGCGGAATGGTCACGCCGTCATCCAGGGTTTCCTTGCCCAGGATCTTGCCGGTGTAGGGCGAAATGGCCAGAGCCTGACCGTTGGAGGACACCACCACCAGACGGTCCGAGGCCAGCACCGGGCCGGTCCAGATCAGGTGGCCCGATTTGTCCTCGGGGTCTTCCCACTGCGGCAGTGCGGTGACCCAGCGGGCCTTGCCGGTCTTGGCCTCGAAGCAGACCACTTCCAGCTGGCTGGTCAGCAGGAACACGTAATCGCCGGCCACCCAGGGGGTCTGCACCGAAGCGACTTCGCGGTCCCAGACGCGGCGGCCCGAGCGCAGATCGATGGCGGCGGTCAGGTCGGAATTGCCGGCCACGAACACGCGGCCCTGATCGATCACCGGCAGGCCGGCGATATCGGTAATCGCGCCCGCCTGATCGGTGCGGCGCAGATTGCTGATGCCGTCGCTCCAGATCGGAGTGCCGTTCTCGATGCGCAGGGCGAACAGCTCGCCCGAGCTATAGGCCGACACCACCACATTGCCGTCCACCGCCGGGCTGGTGCCGCCCACCAGGGCCGCACCTTCGTTGATGCCGTCATGTTCCCACAGCTTATGGCCGTCTTCGGCGGAATAGGCGATGGTCTGGTTTTCCACGGTGATCACCATCACGCGTCCGGCACGGGCGGTGGGGGCTCCGCGCACCGGGGCCGGCAGCTGGATGCGCCAGAAGACGCGGCCCTTGGCCGGATCGAGGGCGATCAGTTCGGCGAAGCCGGTGGTGACGAACAGCTTGCCTTCGTCCACCGCCAGACCGCCGCCATAGGTGCCGTTGTCGGCCTTCTTCGGGGTCAGGTCGCGACCCCAGACCTTGCGGCCGCGCTTCAGGGTGAAGGCGGATAGCTGAGATTCGGAGTCCAAGGCATAGACCACGCCGCCGGCCACCACGGGAGCCGAGATGAAGGCGCGGCGCTTGTCGCCGCCGGTGCCGACATCGGCGCTCCAGGCCTTCTTGATGTGATCGGCCAGGGCCAGATGGAACATGGCATGGGGCGGATAGCCGCCGGCCTGCGGCCAATCGGGGACATTGTCGGGCGGAGGAAGCTCGATGGCCTCGGCGTCCGACGCGGCGTCGGGCTGCAGGGCCGTGGTCTTGGACAGGATCGAGATGCGCTTGCCCGGCAGCGGCGGCGGGGCATTGTCACCGAACCAGCTGTCATCGCCGCAGGCGGCGAGCATGCCGCAGGCGGCGAGCACGAGGGCGAAGCGGTGCAGGCGCATGTTCTTGAATCCCTATCCCTCTTTAACCCTTGGCCTGAGCCAAGGCGGCAAGCATTTCGGTGGCGCGGCCGCGCATGCCCTCGGGCGTGGTGGCGTCGTCGGAAAGCTTTTTGTAAAAATCGGTGGCCTTGGCCAGATCGCCCTTCTTGATGGCCTGCATCGCCAGAGTCTCGGTCGCCAGCGAATGCCAGGGGTTCGAGGCGTTGGCGATCTGAGCCAGACGCGGCTCGTAAGCCGAAGCATCGCCGGAATCGATGGTCAGCAGAGCCGCCTTGACCACCGCCAGATCGCGATAGACCGACGGAGCCGAGGACTTGGCCAGAGCCTCGTAAGCGGCAATGGCGCCAGCATTGTCGCCGCTTTGCTGCAGCAGCTGGGCACGGACCATCTGGGATTCCACGGTGACGCCGGCATGGCCGTCGGCGGCCAGCTTGGCGAAGGCATCCGAAGCTTCCTGGGTCTTGCCGGCGGCGGCCAGGGCGCGGGCGGCTTCGAAGGCCAGGGCATCCTTGTTGCGCTGGCTCTTGTCCCAGCCCTGATAGCCCTGATAGCCGGCGACGATCAGAACGATGGCCAGAGCAGCGGCGATGATCCAGTTGCCGTACTGCTTCCACAGCTTTTCGTATTGTTCCCGGCGCAGATCCTCGTCCACTTCCTGGATGAGAAGGTCGCTGGCGCGGTCTTGATCGTTGACGCTCAACTTGTGACTCCAATGGCAATCGAACGGGCCAACATAGCCTCAGCCAAGCCCGAAGGCAATTTCGATCAAAGGGAGTCTTCGCGGATGCGCTCGGCCAGCCGTTGCACGGCGGCCTCGATCGGCGGGGAAAGTCCGGTTCCCTGGGCGAAATCAAGGGCTTCGATGCCATAGAGGATCAGCGAGCCCGGCAACCGGCCCAGCAGCTTCGCCATCTCGACCGCCTCGGCCAGACCAAAACGATGGCTGAAAGCGGGGAAAACATCGCGGGGCAGGACCTCGGTCAGGGCATCGAAGCGGCGAATTTCGCCGGGCTCGGCTCCGCTTTTCATGGCGTCGGCGACCATCACCTGCTCTCGTCCGCTCCAGGCTTCCATCAGTTCGGTGCCCTCGCCGGGCAGGGTCAGGATGTCGAGGCCAGGGATGCCGGCCAGCAGTTCGGCCAGCGCCGGTCCCGCTCCGTCATCGCGGCGGAACGGGTTGCCGATGCAGATCAGCAAAGGGTTCACTCGCGGATCACCGTCAAATTCAAAAAGTGGGTGGCGCAGGAGATACAGGGATCGTAATTGCGGATCGCCTGCTCGCAGCGCCATTTCAAGGCTTCGTCCGCCAGCCCCATATTGGCTTCCACCACCTTCATCAGGTCGCTTTCGATGATGCGCTGGTTCTGCGCCGTCGGCGGGATGATGCGGGCCGACAGCACGGTGCCGGTCTGGTCGACCTCATAGGTGTGATAGCAAAGACCCCGCGGCGCTTCGGTGGCGCCATGGCCGCGCCCGGCCTTGACTTCGAAGGCAACGGCGGGGGCGTCGGGCTCGGCATAGTCCTGGACGATGCGCAAGGCATCCTCGCAGGCCTGGACCAGCTCGACGGCGCGCACGACGATGGATTGGAAGGGATTGCGCACCACCGCGCCCAGGCCGGCATCCTTGGCGGCTTGGCGGGCCAGCGGCGACAGCTTGTCGTGATTGAGGGCATAGCGGGCCAGGGGGCCGACCTTATAAGGACCGCTGCCATCCTTGATGACGCCGCGCAGGGCATTCGAATGGCGGACATGCTCTTCGTCAAAATGATCGAGATAGGCGGAGATGGGGAAATCCAAGCCGTGGTTCGAGATCACCCGGCCTTCATGGATGGCATATTCATCGTCATGGCGCAGGGCGACGAAATGATAATCCTGCTCCAGCGCCGGGAAGTCGAAACCACCCACCAGCCTGACGGTGTCGAGTGAGGCCTCGACAGCCCATTTCAGGTCTTCGGCCAGGGCCTTGATCTTCGCCTTGGGCGGAATCGAGAAGAAGCCCCCCACCTTCAGATTGACCGGATGCACGGCGCGCCCGCCGACCACTTCCAGAATATCGTTGCCGATCTTTTTCAGGCGCAGGGCTTTTTCCACCAGCGCCTTGTCGGCCTTGGCCAGCTCCAGCGCGTCGGGCAATCCTAGGAAGTCGGGGGCATGCAGCAGATAGACATGCAGCCCGTGGCTTTCGATCCATTCGCCGCAATAGATCAGCCGGCGCAGATCGCGGATCGGTTTGGGCACCGTGACGCCGAAGATTTGCTCCATCGCCTGGATCGATCCCATCTCATAGGCGATCGGGCAGATGCCGCAGATGCGGGCGGTGATGTCGGGCACCTCGGCGTAGGAGCGGCCTTCAAGGAAGGCCTCGAAGAAGCGCGGCGGCTCGAAGATGCCGAATTCCAGGTCTTTGACCTTGCCGTCCTTGATGCGGACCAGCAGCGATCCCTCGCCCTCGACGCGGGCCAGGGCGTCGACCTTAATGAGACGGGTCGTCATGGGCGTCACTCTCGGATCGGAAGGCCGGGGCATTGGCGTTGAAGGAGCGGAAGGCGCGGAAGATGTCGCGGCTGTCCGCTCCATGCTTCGCCAGCAAGGCGGCCATGGAGGAGGTGTTGGGGCTTTCCATCGGGCCGAAGCAACCGAAGCAACCCCGCTGATGGGCAGGACACAATCCGCCGCAGCCGGCCTGCACCACCGGGCCTAGGCAGGCCTCGCCCTTGGCGACGGCGATGCAGGAAGTGCCGCGCAGCTTGCATTCGATGCATTCGGAATGTTTGGGCAGGTTGGGCTTGCGGCCATTGAGGAAGGCGTTCAGCACTTCCAACAGCTGGTATTTGTTGATCGGGCAGCCGCGCAGCTCGAAATCCACCGGCACATGCTCGGCGATGCCGGTCGAGGTCTTCAGCGTCTCGATATAATCGGGGCGGGCATAGACCTTGCCGATGAAGTCCCGCACATCGGCGAAATTGCGCAAGGCCTGGATGCCGCCCGAGGTGGCGCAGGCGCCGATAGTCACCAGAACCTTGGACATCTTGCGCACATGGCGGATGGCCTCGATATCGTGGGGCGTGGTGATCGAGCCCTCGACCAGCGAGATATCGAACGGTCCTTTGGCCTGCTTGCGGGTGGCTTCCAGGAAATAGGCCAGTTCGACCGCTTCGGTCACCGCCAGCAGTTCCAACTCGCAATCAAGCAGAGACAACTGGCAGCCGTCGCAGGACGAGAACTTCCACACCGCCAGTTTCGGGCGCTTGCGTTCCGCCATGATCAGACCTCCCGGACCGAGAACAACGGCTCGATCTCGTCGAAGCGATAGACCGGCCCGTCCTTGCACATGAAGGTCGGGCCGAACTGGCAATGGCCGCACAGGCCGACGCCGCAGCGCATATTGCGTTCCAACGTCACCCAGATGCGGTCGCTGGTGACGCCCCGTTCATGCAGGGCATCCACCGCCGGCTTGGTCATGCTTTCCGATCGGCAGACGAAGGCGGTGGTGCTGTCGCCGGTGATCCGGGCCACCCGCACCGCCGCCGCCACGCTGCCCACCCGTCCGCGATAACCGGCGGGGGCGGAATGCACGGTGACATGCACATTGACGTCGAAACGCCCGCGCCAGTGATGCAGATCGTCTTCATAAAGGATGTCGCCGGTCCCGCGCGAGCCATAGCAGATCACCACCTTGCCGAACTGCTCGCGCTGATGCAGCACTTCATGGATCAGCGGGCGCAAGGGGGCCAGGCCGATGGTGCCGGTGACGAAGATGACGTCGGAACCATAGGCCGCTTCAATGGGCCAGGGCCGCCCGAAGGGGCCGCGCACGCCTACCACTTCGCCGGCCTTCATCTTGGCCATCACCTTGGTGACCGAGCCGGCGACGCGGATGGTATGGATCAGTTTCGAGCCGTCTCGGGGATCGCCGCTGATGCTGATGGGCACCTCGCCGACGCCGAAGACATAGAGCATGTTGAACTGCCCGGCCTGATAGGCGAAGCCGCCGCCGTCCAGCGGCGTCAGATGCCAGGTGAAGACGCCCGGCACCTCGGCCTTGACCTTGGCGATGCGGAACTGCCTGGGCAGCATGGGATCGGGGGGCAGGCCGTGAGAGAGCGGATGACCGTCCATGGCGGCTTACTCCCCGCCGCCGGGCTCGGTGGCCAGTTCGACGATGCGGATGCGGTTCTGCAACAGCCGCCGCGCCATGATCGGCATGAAACGCTTATAGATCTCGTAGCCCAGGGTGCGGTCGTTCTCCATCTTGGTGCGCAGGCAGGCGCCGTCGATGGAAATGGCCCGCACGGTGTCGGCGGCGCGGGCGTCGTTGCTCCATTTGAAGGGTGGAGTCAGCCAGCTCCAGCCGATGATCTCGCCGGCCTCGACAGTTTCCACCGCGATGGGAGGGCGTCCGGGAACATAAATCTCGATGGCCACCAGACCGTCGCGCACCAGATAGAATTTGTCCGCCGGCTCGCCCTGGCGATAGAGGTAAGCGCCGGGTTTGAACACCTCGTTGGCGCAGCAGCCGACGACGATCTCCAGGGCCGCCGGGTCCATGCCGGCGAAGAACGGATGTTCGGCCACCAACGGGCCCAGGCCTTCGATCTTCATGACGCCTCTCCCTTCTGCGGACCGCGATCTTCGGCGCGGATGGCCGCCACTTCCTCGGTGATGTCGATGCCCACCGGGCACCAGGCGATGCAGCGGCCGCAGCCGACGCAGCCCGAACTGCCGAACTGGCCGTGCCAGGTGGAAAGCTTGTGGGTGATCCATTGCCGATAGCGGGCCGAGGCCTCTTGCCGCAACGAGCCGCCGGCGATATGGGCGTAATCGATGGTGAAGCAGCTGTCCCAGCTGCGCCAGCGCTCGGCATGGGTGCCGGTCAGGTCGGTGACATCCTCGACCGTGGTGCAGAAGCAGGTGGGGCAGACCATGGTGCAATTGCCGCAAGTCAGGCAGCGCTCGGCCACCTTGCGCCAGCGCCCGCTTTCCAGATTGCGGGCCAGCAGGTCTTTGGCCTCGGGGTCGAGTTGTCGACTCTGTCCGGCCTTGGCGGCTTCGGCCTGCCCGGCGGCTTCGGCCAGTTCGGCCTTGTCGGGATCGCGCAAGATGAGATGGGCCAGCAGCACCAGCCCTTTCTCGCTGCCCGCCTCGGCCAGATAATCGCCCGAGGCCAGTTCGTTCAGCTTCAGATCGAAGCCGGCCTCGATCTCGGGGCCATCCGCTGAAGCGCAGAAACAGGTAGAGACGGCGCGGGAACATTCCACGGCGATGATCAAGGCTCCGCGTCGTCGTCCCAGATAGCCGGGCTCGGCGAACCCGTTCTGGCTGAACAGATGGTCCTGGATCGCAATTGCCCGCAACTCGCAGGACCGCACGCCCAGAAAGGCCATCGGGGCCTCTTTGTTTTTGGGTTCCACCACGCGAAAGCCGCTGCCGGCCCGCTCGGCGGAGAACAGTAGCTGGCGCGGCGGATAGAGATAGCGCTTCCAGCCCTGCACCCCTTGCGAGGTGGCGAAGCGGCTGGGGGAATCGCTTTTCGAATAGCGGACCTTGCCGCCCTCGGCCTCGTCGCTCCAGCCCTGGGGCAGGTCGGCGGCGGTCTCGATCTCGGCATAGGCCACCGCCACCCCGTCATAATGGGGGGCGATCACGCGATATCCCTGATTGCGCAAAATGCTGACGAGTGTGGCTAGTCCGTCTGATGAGAAGACAGACTTGGAGCCGATGCCGGGCGTCATGAAGCATCCTCCCCCCTTGGAATGGTCCAAGGCACTGGAACCCACGCCGCCGTTTTTCGGCGGTCCTGGACAGTTGGGAAATCATGCCATTTTTTGTGGGGTCTGGCGAGTGAAGCTTATGGGAGCAAAGCTTCGTCCACGGGGACTTCCGAAGTCTGGGTGCCGGTCGGCTGGCGGCCGGGGACCGGCTGGGTATAGCAGGTCGAGCCGGCCAGGTTCTTATAACAATAGACCGTGCGCTTGACCTTGGGCACCGGAGCCTTTT
>Ga0310914_10000143_pt1 | contig 36917 bp, 38 predicted proteins | sample GREbulkMGAN108_FD_203450 | JGI IMG/M metagenome (GOLD analysis project Ga0310914, IMG submission 203450) | Lab enrichment of tropical soil microbial communities from Luquillo Experimental Forest, Puerto Rico - GRE.bulkMG.AN108 | ecosystem: Environmental > Terrestrial > Soil > Tropical forest >... | reverse complement strand
TTTTTCTTTTGAGGATTTCCACGGGTTGCGCGGACTAACGCACGAAATTGGAGTTCTGTCCTTCGGACGCGAAATTCATTGTATTTGGTGCCGCGTTAGCTTCCGGGGGCGCTTTGTAGGGAGGCGGCAGGCCGATCGTTTGCGTAACGGGGAGCGGCTTGGGCTCGATCCGATTGCTGACCAACGTCAGCACGCCGAAGAGGGCAGTCCCGACGATCAGGAAATACGACAGTATTGGCATCCGCATGGTGTTTGGCTCTTCGGCATAACATCAGTTTTCGGGGAGGGAATATGGGTCGAAAGGTATTCCCAAATCTGTGCTCTAAATCACATCCGCGACAAATATGCACGGGGCTGAATTCCTTCGCATTTTGAGCGTTTTTGCCGGCGAGGGCACGGCCAGGGGGCCGCCGATGGACAAGGACCTACAATGTTTTCCGCAATGCCGTGATCGAGATGATAAACACCATCATGGCGAGCAGCATCCAATTCTGCACGGTCACGCCCCACACGGTGAATTCGCCTGTCAACAAATCCGAAAAACTCATGGTGTGCGTTCTACGCGCTCTCGACATTCCTTCGGCGCAAATTCTTCAGGACCGCACGTAAATATCAGCTAAAGCACTTTGGCGCGCCTATACTTTGCGACTATGTGAGCACGAGGCGGACATCGCATCAGCCTGTGCCGTTGCTGCCGCAATTCGATTTTACATAGTCTTTATTCGACGTCGCCGATCCCAGAAGCAAAAAGATTCACGCACTCGTCAGTCGGAGCGGCGCCATGAATAAACAAATCACAGGCCGAACGATCCTCTCCGAGACGACGGGCAACCGTAGCCCTTCGCCGCTGCCTGAGTTGTGCGCGTGCGCACCCGAGGAAGCGCTGGTGCGCCTGCAGGCAAGCAGGAGCGGCCTGACGGAGCAGGAGGTCGAGGCGCGTCGGGAGCAATATGGTGCGAATGAAGTCTCCCATGAAAGGCCGCCGACCTGGTACCAGCAGCTTTTCCATGCGTTCATCACGCCATTTAACGGCGTGCTGTTTGCGGTCAGCGTGGTTTCCCTCATCTCGGATGTCATCTTCGCCGATCCTGACGACCGCTCTTTCAGGACCATAATTGTTCTCGTCACGATGATCCTGCTGAGCACCTTGCTGAGGTTCTGGCAGGAGTTTCGATCCAACAAGGCCGCCGAAGAATTGAAGGCGATGGTGACGTCGACCGCCGCCGTGCTGCGCGCCGGAATGGACCGGCCGCAAGAACTGCCGATCCACGATCTCGTTCCGGGCGACATCGTCTACCTCTCCGCCGGCGACATGGTTCCTGCGGATGTCAGGTTGATCGCGACCAAGGATCTGTTCGTCAGCCAGGCCATGCTGACTGGAGAATCGATCCCGCTTGAGAAATACGCCGTGCCGCCGGGTAAACAGGCGCGCGTCGATCCTTCGCAGAACGTTCTGGATCGCGAGACTGCCTGTTTCATGGGAACCAACGTTGTCAGCGGTACAGCCGTCGCCGTCGTTGCTGCGACCGGGGATGCTACCTGTTTTGGCGCGATGGCGAAGGAGATCATTGGTGCGAGGCCGCTGACCAGCTTCGACAAAGGCATCAGCAAAGTAAGCTGGATGTTGATCCGCTTTCTGATGGTGATGACGCCGCTGGTGTTTCTGATCAACGGGATCGAGAAAGGCGACTGGCTGCAGTCATTGCTGTTTGCAGTGTCCGTAGCGGTCGGTTTGACCCCCGAAATGCTGCCGATGATCGTGACCACGAACCTCGCCAAAGGCGCGGTGACGATGGCGCGACGCAAGACAATTGTGAAACGGCTGAATGCCATCCAGAACTTCGGCGCGATGGACGTCCTCTGCACCGACAAAACCGGAACGCTGACGCAGAACAAGATCATCCTAGAGAGGCATCTCGATATTCACGGCCACGACGATTTGCGTGTGCTCGAATACGCCTGGCTGAACAGCAACAATCAGACCGGCCTGAAAAATTCGCTCGACGTTGCAGTACTTGAATTTGCGCTGCAGCACGAACTTGTCGACAAGCTGAAGCACTATCGGAAAATCGACGAAATTCCTTTCGATTTCATGCGCCGGCGCATGTCTGTGGTCGTGCGTGATGGCGACAATCGAAATCTCCTGGTGTGCAAAGGCGCGATTGAGGAGTTGTTGCCTCTCTGTGTCTACGCACATGACCAAAGCGTGGAGGCTGACGGTGGCGTTGTGCCGTTCACGCCGGATATGCGCAAGGAGGTTCGCCGCATTACGCGAAAGCTCAATCAGGACGGCCTGCGCGCATTGGCCGTGGCCTATAAATGGCTTCCCCCGGAAGACCGCGCGTATACGGTTCAGGACGAAAGTGACCTAGTGCTGTCCGGGTACATCGCGTTTCTTGATCCCCCGAAAGAGACCGCGCGTCAGGCGATCGCCGCGTTGAGAGACCATGGCGTCTGCGTGAAAATCATCACCGGCGACAACGAGGTTGTTACAAAGAAGATCTGCAAGGAAGTCGGGTTGCCCATCGAGCATGCCATGCTGGGCAAGGAGCTCGAGAAACTATCCGAGGCACAATTGCGTGAGGAGGTGGAGCGGACCACGATTTTCACGAAAATGTCGCCCGTTCAGAAGTCCCGTGTGATCCGTGCATTGCAGGGAAACAATCACACGGTGGGATATCTTGGCGACGGCATCAACGATGCCGCGGCGCTCAAGGATGCGGACGTCGGCATCTCGGTCGATACGGCGGTCGATATCGCCAAGGAGTCGGCCGATATCATCCTGCTTGAGAAAAGTCTTTTGGTGCTCGAAGAGGCGGTCGTGGAAGGCCGCAGGACCTTCGCCAACATCATCAAGTACATCAAGATGACGGCCAGCTCCAATTTCGGCAACGTTTTCAGCGTGCTGATCGCCAGCATCTTTCTGCCGTTCTTGCCGATGCTGCCGATCCAGCTGCTGGTTCAAAATCTGCTGTACGACGTTTCGCAGGTATCGATCCCATGGGACGACGTCGACGCCGACTACCTCAAGCAACCGCGCAAGTGGGACGCCAGCGGCATTGCGCGCTTCATGGTGTTCATCGGTCCAATCAGTTCCGTCTTCGACGTTGTGACATTTTTGGTCATGTGGAACGTATTCCACGCGAATACGGTTGCGAAGCAATCGCTCTTCCAATCGGGATGGTTTGTTGTCGGCTTGCTTACGCAGACGCTGATCGTTCACATGATCCGTACGCAGCACATTCCCTTCATTCAAAGCCGAGCGGCGACTCCCGTCATTATGCTGACCGCCAGCATCATGGTGCTCGGAATCTATCTCCCGTTCTCACCGGTCGGCGAGCATCTGGGAATGGTGCCGTTGCCGCCCACGTACTTCATTTGGCTGGCTGGAATTCTGTTGAGCTACTGCCTGCTCACGCAGCTCGTCAAAACAATCTACATCCGGCGTTTCGGACAATGGTTATGAAGCGCGGGTTGAACATCGTGAGTGGAACTCGGCTCCGGAAACAGCGGTGCTGCGAGTAGGTACTGGCTGTGGGTTGCAATGGTGTCACAAGGGCGGCGTTTTTTGCGCGCCGACGCCGATTACCTCTGATCGGCAGAAGAGATGAATCGGGGGGCAACAGTTGGGTTGGCCTGATGTTCGTCTCGGAAGGGTCTTGCCCGCCTTCGTTGCTCAGTGCGATTGGCTCGGCTTCGGCGGCGGACTTGTCGACGTAAGGGACCCGCTTACACTGCACCGGTTACTGTGCTGCCAGACTGGTCGGGCTTTTACGTTGGTCTCAACGCCGCCGCGCGTTAACAAGTGCCGACCGCCTCGGTTTTGCCTTGCCGTTTGCGTTCGCTTCTCGCGGCAGGCACAGTCATGTCCTCTCGCGCCCCGCGGAACGCGGCCAGCCACGACTTTGCGATCGTAGAGGGCTCCATGAGTGAAAATTTCGAAACGTTTTTGCGCTTTTGGATCGCAGAAAATGTTCGACCGCTCGATGACCCAAATCCAGGCACTCTGGATGACATCGTCCGTTCACGCGCAAAAGATTTGCAAGCGGCCGCGACCACCGCCGGATTTTTTGGTGAATTGGATGAGGCGGTGCATCCCTATGGCAGCGTCGAGGGCTTTGTACGCGACAAATTCAAACAGGCCGGTAAACACGGCTAGCCCGCAAGGGGTAACGCACTTTCCCGTGAGGACCATGGTAGATATTGCGCTTTCCGAATGATCGGCGGCGTACTTCAGTCACGCCGGCAGCCGTTGTAAAATCAAGCCGACGGCAAGTGGCATCCCGAACGACAATCACGGAGTTCTCATGGCCGAAGTTCCACTGACGCTGACTGAAATCGAGGGGCGCATGGCGGCAATCAGGGAAAATATCCGCGAGCTCATTGAGCAGGCGGCCGCATATTCCGGGGCCGCCGACGATGAGCTGGTTTCGCAACGGATTTCCGAACAGGAAGCCCGGCTCGAAATCCTGACCCGGCAGCGCGACGAATTGCTGCAACGAAAAAAATTGTGACCTCAGTTTCTACCTTGGCCGGCGAGCGGTGCCCGGTCCCGTGGTCGATGTCGATCCGCTAGGCGAGCGCCGCTGAGCCACCAGATCGGCAATCACGGATTGCGTCGCGAGAACGACACAGCATAGGCGCTGCTCCTAATGCCGATCATGGGATCATCGGATTCCTCGATCCCATCGGTCAGCTGGCTCGGCATGTACAGCAACTTTTTTTCGGCGTCTGCGCTGTTGGACGCGACCTTATCGATTGTCAAAACCCCCAGGTCGACGACCTTTCGGTCGCTCGGCCAAGCTTTCGTTGGATCCTTTGTGGAATCGCCGGCGACCGCAAGTTGCGCCCTGAGGCGGAACGTTACTGGCCCGCGCTGGAGACGCTCCTGTATTTCGTCCACCAGGAAATTGGGCGGCTTCTGTGTGGCATCTGCCGCAGACAGATGAACGGTTCGCTCGGGCATCATCTCATAACGGACGGCTTGTTTCGCGCCGGCTTTGTTGACGAACAAGAACGCGTTGATGCCGTGGTACTCCTCAGTGGCGAAACTATCGGGCGTGCTGGCGGTCGCAGTGGCGGCCGGCACGCTGGGATGGTTTGCTACGAACTGTTCGAGTTTCGTAGGCTTGGGAGCGCCTGGTGGGCTGGCGGCGACAGCCAGAAGCAGATCACGAAAGTCTTCGGCGGTAGCGACCGGAAAGAATTTCAGCGAGATCATCACCATGTCTGTGTCGGTGCCGTCCGGCAGATGAAACTTGATGGCCATGCCGTGCGGATTGGCGTCACCGGACCCGTCCGGAATCGTCGGAATTCCAGTTGCATCGGAAAACCGGATGGTCGCCGGGATCACTGTGCCGCCGAACAATACGGCTCGGCTGAGGTCGGCCGCTTCGGGAGAGGGCTTGAAGCTGCCTTCGACAACAATGCCCTTGGCGTGGTTGGAACGAAATCCTGAATAGGCGCCAAAGACCTTGGCCAAAGCGTCAACGAGCTGCTCCTCAAGGGGCTTGTCCTGTGCGCCGGCAATCCCAGTCCATGTCAATCCAAGCACAGTGAGTATGGTGAGAAGCTTGCATTTCCGCATGGACGGATTCTCCGTGGATCGCCGAGAGCGATAATACAAATGGGCAAGGTGGGCGAGATCTTGCTTGATGCTCTCGCCAATTCTCGAAAATGTCGATCTGCATGGCTAGTTGGACAGAAGTCCAATGCACTCACTTCCGACTGCGCGATCGTCTATTCGCTGCCGCTGTCGTGAATTTCAGATGCGTGCCGGTCGATCGGCTCCTTGAAATACATGCACCATTTTGGCCTGGATTCTTTTTTCAATGAAGGAGAACATTGCGTCTTGCAGGCCTCGCTCCCGCATTCCATCAGCGACGAGCTGGTTGGGCCTTCATTCGCATCCGCTCTCGATACTCTTGCTGCTGCCGGTTTATGAGGGGTCGGCGTCGCCGGCACCGACGTCGGTTGCGCCGACGTGGCAAGCTTGAGCGGTTTTTCCCGGTCGAAGTTTCCGCTTTCCGCGCATCCAGCGAGAACGAGAGCAAGAGACAAAGCGAACAACCATTTCATTTTTGTCCCCCCGTCAGAGCCAGCGCGCATTCTGCCGCAACATGCTCTCGACGAAGGCGGTAAAAGAAATGGACTTGCGATGAGGGTTGCTGAACTCTTAATTTCTGAACGAGATGGAACGAATCGTCCGCTTTTGGGTCACAAGCGGAACGACGCATCGGCGGCGCGCGCAGGGCGTTGGCTACGCACGACGCGCCGTCTCACCGGACGCCGATGCGGAATTTCAAAGATTGGAAATCTGCAGCAGCTTGTGATCACCGATCCATGTTCTGGAAAGGTCAGCCTCAGCCTTGCGCGCGGCGGCGGCGTTGCCGCGTGCCTTATAGAGTTCAGCCAAGCCGTAATACGACCAGCCATTCGCTGGGGCTCGGTTCAGCGCGCGCTGGAATTGTTGCTCGGCTTCGCCGTAACGGCCCGCCTGCAGCAAGGCGGCGGCGAGGGATTGCCGGATCGGGTAGTACCAATAAGGTGGCTCAGTGTAGGGCAGGGCGTCCTGCAGCGCCGCCGCGCGTTCAAACCGAACGACGGCCGTGCGGTAGTCGCCATTGGCTTGCGCGATGCGCGCGAGAACAAGCGTTTGCGCGATGCGAAGCACCTCGTGCGCCGGAACGTTTGACTCTTTGAGCAACTTGAAATCAGCGGTTCGCTCGATGGTCCCGATAGCATCGGCTGCCTCTGTCGCAGCCGCGGAGTCGCGGCGTGCCGCAAGTGCGACGCCGCGTGCATAGAGCCACATCGCCTTGATGTAGGGGATCGCGTCACCGGGATCGGGCAGCGCGAGGATGGTCTCGGGTGTGCTGAACTGGGCGTGCGCGAAATAGGGTGCCGCCTTGACGGGTTGCACCATCGCAATGCCGCGCGCAGCTTCATCAGGAATGAGCTGACGCAGCTTCTCGGCCGCCGCGATCACGGTCTGGCCGTCGCCGGCCAGTTGCGCCGACGCCATCACGAAATGCACGTTGTGCGGATAATAGCCGAGCCGATAGACGCCCATCGGCGCCTTGGCATCGGCCAGATATTTTTCATCGACCTCGACCGCTGTCTTATTGTCTTTCAGCGCGTCGAGATAGCGGCCGACGCGGTAATAGATGTGGCTCGGCATGTGCACGAGATGGCCGGCACCGGGGATCGCGCCGCGCAGGCGGTCGGCATAGGGCTCGGCGCGCTTGGGCCGATCCGACGCTTCGACGGCGTGAATGTAGTAGTGAATTGCCCCGGGATGGTTTGGGTTGCGAGCGAGCACGCGCTCAAGCGTCGGCACGATCGGCACGCTCTGCGGGTTCGGTTCGTGGCCGCCCGGCTTCCAGTAATTCCAGGGGCTGAGATCCATCACCGCCTCGGTATAGAGCGTGGCGATTTCATCATCGTCGGGAAATTGCTTGGCGACCTTGGCCATTTCGGTCGCGTAGGCGGCGTCGAAAGGTGCGCGGGCGGCCTTCGGGTCGCTCCCGTAACGCACCGCGAGCGCGCCGATCAGCGCCTGCTCGCGTGGGCTCGCCTTACCCGCAAGTGCCTTCGCTTTCTGAGCAGCGGCGAAAGCGGGCGCGACCGCGTCTTCCTGCATCGGAAGATTGATATTGGGCCCGAGCACCAAGGCCTCGCCCCAGAAGCACATGGCACATTCGGGATCGAGCTTCTGTGCCATGCGAAACGCACGCTGCGCCTCGCCGTGATTGAATGCGTAGGCGAGACGCAGGCCCTGGTCGAAATAGGCTTGCGCGCGCTCATTTGCGGTCGAAACCTCGTAAGCTACGGAACCGAGACCGGTCCATAATGGCGGCTCTGTATCCGCGAAAGCGGGTGCCGCGTTGGCGGCGCTCATCTCGGCGCGCGGCACCTCGGTCTGCGCCAGGCGCAGCATCATGGTCGGCAGGCCTTTTGCGACCGGCGTGTGACAGATCGGAAAATCCGGGCCAACGAACGGCTGCGAAGGGTCCGCGGCCGGTTCACTCGTGCCGGCAAGGGTGAGAGCGTTTCCGGCCAGCAGCACTAGCAGTGTTGCGCTGCCCAGCGCGGCAATGCCCGTGGAAACCAGCAGAGCTTGCAAGCGCGTGAATGTCGCCATGTCGTCATCCAAAAATCGAAACGGAGGAAATCCATGCGATCCCAGCGGGTCGCGGCGGCGGGCGTAAAAAGGCCCGATGTGCGCTCATTCTGACCCTTTGGCTGCCTTTTGCAAGACGACGGGGGTGAGCGGCCTGCGTCACGACTGGCTTTTGGGCGATCCTTTGGTTCGGACGCGTTGTGCACGGTTACGCCTGGCTGGTCCTGCCGTGTCGATTGGCTCGCCGCTCGTCGTCTCAGGTTGCAATGTTCCCGCTTGTGAATGCGCGAGAACTTTCGCGCGACCGATTGCCATGCCACACCCCGTTACCGCAGCCACCTGTGCGATTCACCATCGCACAGCGTTTGCCTTGTAGTGCGGCGAAAAACGCGCAAGGATTTCTTGGGCAGTAGGGGCGCTTCACCGTGTCGATCGTTGCGACGCTTTCAGAACAGAAAGCCGCAGGAGGGCTGTCTTTCGCTGCGCGCTCGTCAGACATCAACGGCACCGTTAGCGACGACACGGTCGTTCAAAAAAACTGCTCCCTGCACATCCGTGGAAATCTTCTCGCCAATCTGACGATCGAGTCAGGCGCGAAGGTCGTTGTTGAAGGATCTGTCCAAGGAAAAATCGTCAACAAAGGCGGCAGGCTCCTCGTTAACAACAAGGCGCATGCGTCATGTATCACGACCAACGGCCCTGCAGAAGCTGAGGCCCGCGGCATTCTCAAGATTGATCTGACGGCAATTGTGTCAAATTGGGAAAGGCTCGCGAAATTCTCCACGGTTGAATGTGCCGCTGGTCTCGAAGGCGATGCCTACGGCTGTGGCATCGAACCAATTGCGGGCGCTCTCGCCAGAAACGGCTGCAAGACTTTTTTCGTTTCCGATATTCCAGAGGCGAGACGTGTTCGCGCTGCGTCACAGGGCGACGCGTCGATCTATGTGCTTGGTGGGCTGTACTCGGGGCCGCGGGACGCCTTTGCAGACGTCAATGCGAGGCCCGTTATCTACAGTTCAATCGAAATGGCCGAGTGGGACCTGTTTGCCAGCTCGCATGGATGGTCGGGCGGCTGCGCGCTGCACGTTGACACCGGCAAAAGCAGACGCGGTCTTTCAATCGAAGAAGCGGTTGCGTTTGCACCCAGCTTCCGCAACCACGGCGTCACACTGCTGATAAGCCGTCTCGATAACCTCGACAAAACTGCCAAGGTTTCAAACGATCACCAGATCACGCTGTTTAACGAATTGCGCCGCCTCTACAAGGGAGTCTCGGCCTCGATGGCCAACGCGTCCGCCATCTTTGTGGAGCCAAAGACCCACTGCGATCTCATTCGAGCGGACGCGGCGCTCTACGGTGTCAATCCCACCGCGGGCGCCAACAATCCGATGCTTCCGGTGATCGAGCTCCATGCTCGCATCGTCCAGATCGTCAAGCTGGCGCCCGGCGAAACCATTGCCGACGGAAACGGCTGGACAGCGAAACGGTCGACGCGGCTAGCGCTGGTGTCGGCTGGATACGCGGATGGATATCCGCGATGCGAAAGGGGTTACGACAAAAAGTTACACGCAATCGTTGGGGGCCGGCCATGCCCGATCGTAGGGCAGCCGTCCATGGATCTTCTGTCGATCGATGTAACTGAGATTTCAGACCCGACGGTCGTGCGCCATGGAAACATGGTCACGCTCATCGGCCCGGAGACCGGCATCGACGAACTCGCGGTGGCAAGCAAATCGACCTGTTGCGAAGTGCTCAGTCATCTTGGGCAACGTTTCCACCGCATCTACCACGCCACCTAAGCAGTCGAACTTCCATCAGTGTACAGGAGTAGGAGAGTAATATGTTCGGTAAGACCAGAGACAATGCCGCAGACATCAATCATGACTCTTCACCGGCGCCGGAGATGAATCGCTCCGCCGCTGGGCATTCATCGACGCAGGAAACGACATCATCCATCAGCTCAGGCCTTTCGATCGTTGGCAAGATCGTCGGCCAAGGAAAGCTGGCGATCTTTGGCCACGTTGAGGGCGAAGTGCACGCCTCGACCGTTCAAATTGGCGATGGTGCGCAAGTCGAAGGCGATATCGTCGCGCAAGAATTGACCATCGGTGGTCGCGTTAAAGGCACGATCCGCGCCAATCGCGTCAAGCTGAACAGCACCGCGGTCGTTGAAGGCGATATCTATCATCGCTCTCTGGCGATCGAGGAGAATGCACAATTCGAGGGAATGTCGCGACGGCAGGAAAACGTCATCGACACGCCTTCGCTCGTTCCGACAAAACGCGCACCCGCCCAAGTCATCAGCATGAACGGGCAGGGCAATGGCGCGTCGGACGGGCTCAATTTGTCGTAGACGCCGGCCGCACTGATCGATCCCAAGAAGCGGTTCAGCGCCACAGCATTCCAATCCGTGACCAAGCGTTCACGGATTGGATGCGCTGTACCGCGTCCAAGCTAAAGGATCAGAAGCGGAACCACTGATTGGAATATCGCCCGGCGAAGGGCGACCGCCAATAGCGTGGACGATCGTAGCGGACTTCGTAGGTCGGCGAAGAGCGTCGGCGCTGCTTGAGGCCGCCCTGTGGCTCGCCGCTCAGTATGACGACAAATTCGGTACTGGCGCCCGTCTCCGGGCTCAAGGGCTCGTCTGAAATGATCAGCGCCGATCGTGGCGATACCTTTTCAGCAATAAAATCGAGCGACTCCTGAGGAATTGTGATCCGATCGAGTGCTGATTTAGCGCTGTCGAGATCGCTCGCGCCATCCTTCTCGCTCACCAAAGACACCATGCTCCACCGCACCTGGACGCCACTACGTTCCATCGCGGTAAACACATATGTACCGATCGGGCGGTCTGCATCGCGAACGGTGACCGGGATCTCCAGGATCGGTTGGAGAGCCTGGCGAACGTAAAGGCGCTGGTTCTTGCGGCTGATAAAGACGGATACCGGCTCGAGGTCGCGCTTGGCTTTGCGTGCCGCCTCGACCGCGGCGACGCGTTCCCGATCCGCAGCGGCGGCTGCCTCGCGGGCGGTGGTCACGGCGTCGACTTTCGGCTGCAGCTCGGATTTGGCCGCTGACAACTGGGGTTCAAGCTCGCCGATACGGGCGGTCACTTTTTCCTTGGTGTTCTCGGCGCGCTCCTTGGCTTCGGGCGAAGACGCCGATGCAATCGCACGTTCGGCCGCTGCCAATTCGACTTCCGCCCTGAGCTTCAACGCTTCCGTTTTGCGCACCGTCGCGATTGCAAGTGTGGATTCGCGGTTGGCGGTTACGGCGAAGAGCCTGGCCTGATCGGCCTGGGCGGTCGCTTCCTCCACTTTCGCGGCTGCCGCGGCTGCCGCAGCCGCGGCATGATCCGTCTTTGGCTGGAATAGTGCTGGATGCTCAATCGCGACCGGCGTTACGCCGCCGGGCGCAACGATCACCCGCATACCGATCTTTGTTGTGCCGAAGAGGCGCTCGGCAAAGCTGTACGGGAGCCGAATGCAGCCGTGCGATGCGGGGTATCCCGGCAGAGGCCCACCGTGCAGAGCAATGCCCGACCAGGTGAGGCGCTGCATGTGCGGCATGAACGCGTCGTCGTAGAGGTTCGAGTAGTGTTCGGCATTTTTTTGCAGGACGCTGAAGATGCCTGCCGGCGTCTCACGGCCTTTTTGGCCGCTCGACACTGGCGCTCGCATGATCCAGCCTTTGTCACCGTAGATGGTGATTTGCTGGTCGCGCAGCGAAACGATCGCCATGATCGGCTCACCCGCGGGGCGCATCGCTACCGACTGGTCGTTCCGGGCTTTTGCGGCGTGACCAGGATCGCTCGTCGATATCAGGGCGGCTAGGCTGGCAAATGTTATTGCAACGCGGAACCCCGCCTGTTTGTGCTTCCGGATGAAGGCAAAACGTTTCATGGGTCCGCCACCTACTGAACTGTTTCAATCATGCCGCGTTCCATGGCCCGCCGTTAAAAGACCGGACCTGTCTTGCTCGCCGTAAGATCCTCGCTCGAAAAAGTGGCGCGATTGGTACCCGCCCTGAAGTATCCTAGCACGAACAATCGAACCGCCGACGAAAGGTTGTGACGGGAACGGTTAATGTCGATCCGCTCGATCAGCGTGTCGACCGGAATATTTTCGCTGCGCGCGATCTCCCGTAGGCAATTCCAGAACGGGCTTTCCAGGGAAATGGAAGTCTTGTTTCCCGCGAGCCTTATGGAGTGCTTATGGACGGGCGAATTTGGGTTGCGGCGGGCCTTACGGTCGGGAGTTGATAGACTAAACTCCATGGAACAACTCCTGCACAACGAGAATTGGTTCAATTCTCCAAAATGTGCGGACCTAAATCGAGTTGGACCCAAGGCCAATGTCCGCTTATGACACAAAGCGGGCGCCATGACGGGTACCATGGTTATGGCTAGCCGTGTTTTCAGGTACATCCTATCTACACGGTTAGCAGCATCTCAAGTCCCGGATATGAAGACCCGCCCGCTTCGGAGATTTGCCGCCTGCGCCGCGATCACGCTCGGGATTGCGGCATGGCCCTCCATTTGCGACGCCCGGTGGCAGGCTAACGATCACAATCTGCGTCCAATTCGGCACGGCCTTCACTTCAGACACGGCCTTCATGTCTTCAGGCAAGACCTTCATGTCTTTAGAAAAGGCGTGCTTCTCCCGTCATTGCACAGCTCTTATCCTTGCAGCGTGCTCGGTCACCGTCCGTGCGTCCCTTACGGCACTTATTGCAGCATCTTCAGTCGTCAACCCTGCATACCCGATATCGACTACCCCATCGGTCAGACGTTGCAGCTGACTATTCTCAGCCGGACGGAAGACGGCACGCCCGACAAGGAAAAGTCTGGTGATCGCTCGCCGCATGACCTGAATACCATCCGCGACGTGTTTACCGCGTTGCGCGGATGCTGGATTCCGCCGGAGAAGGATGCGGCACGAGCCGGTACGGAGATAACGCTGCGTTTCAGCTTCAACAGCCACGGCGGAATGATTTCCAAACCGAGGACGACTTATGTCTCGGCCGACACGCCACCCGACGTGCGCGAGGTTTACTGGAATGCGGCAACGGCCGCGCTCAAGCGGTGTACACCGCTGCAATTCACGGACGGGCTCGGTGGCGCACTGGCTGGCCGTCCGTTCGCGGTCCGGTTCGTCGATAATCGCTCGTTTTGAGCAGGCGCCCTGCAGGCGATTGGACACGAGAATTGGAAGCTCAGCACAGAAGGTCTGATGCGGCGGCACGTCGCCAGCATCCATGATCTGCCGATCAAGGACAATGAGCGCAAATATGACCGCTGTCCTGACGATCATCCCTCACTCAGCGATCTCGGCCTATGGACGATCGAGGTCCCTCTCGGCGATAGTCATTGCAGGTGGCAAACCGCGAAGCGAAGTCAAACATGGAAAACGTCACGGGGATGATCGGCGTCGACAAGATGGGCACGGAGGTACTTTTTCTTGATCCAAAAACCTACGAAGTTGAAAAAACGCTCAAGGGATTTCAGCGCACTGTCCATGAACTCCTTGTGGTGCCGGAAACGGGGACTGCCTACGTTCCGATCTTCGGCGACGGGATCCATGGCCGTAACCCAAATCCTGGCCATTTGCTCTGCGTCATCGATCTCAAAAATCGCACGCATGCCGTCGATATCGACCTGCGCCCTTACATTGCGCCGCATACTTTGAAGCTGGGACCCGACGGGTTGATCTACATCACCTGTGAAAACAGCGCGGTGGTTGCGGTCATTGACCGGTCGACGAATACGGTCGTGGACGCGATCGACTCCGGGTCGACCAACGGCCATCGGCTGATCATCGCGCCGGACGGAGAGCGGCTTTACACCGAGAATGAGGAAGACAGCACCGTTTCCGTCATTGATCTTCCGAAACGAAAGCTTCTGGGGAAGATTTCCACCCCGCGCGCATTGGCAGGCATAACAATTTCGCCTGATGGACGGACGGTCATTGCGGTCGACGATATAGAGCCGACGCTCTTCCTCATCGATACTGCCGCCGGGAAAGTCGATGCCACAGTGCGTCTTGAAGGCGTGCCGGAGGCCGCGCAGATTGCGCGCTACAGCCCAAACAACAAAGTGCTTGCCGTTACAAGCTTGAAGAGCAACATGGTGAGCCTGATCGATCCGTCATTCCGGCAGCAGGCCGCCGTAAGAGTCGGCGATCAACCGATGGACATGGCTTTCCGCGGGGACGAGCTGTTTGTCGCCTGCCAGGGAGACGGATCCGTCCACGTTGTCGACATCCCGCAGCGTCGTAACAAACATCATTTCAAGGCCGGCAAGGGCTGTGAATCCGTCGGCTTTTTCTGATTGGTGGGGCTTGTTACGCTGAGGCAGGACTTCCAAGAGGCGTACGGACGTCAATGTCAGAGCTCACCTTAAAAGTCGCGTTCGTCATTTTCGTTGCGAAGCTTCTTGATCCATTCGCGGCCGTTCCGGCCCTGGTCGTGGGGTATTTCTGTCGGGCGTGGTGGCAGGTCGTCATTGCCGCAGTGGCGGTTGGACTAACCGTCGAAATGATTCTCGTGGCACTGCAGCAGACGCCTGGAATTCACGAAGGGCGGCTCTTGATGGGCGTGCTGGCGGCAGGCGTATGGTCCAACCTGGCCTTTGCCTTCAAAATGTGGCGCGCAAAGGCTGCGCGCAAAATTGAGGAGCCCTAGTTCGTAGCTCCTGGCCCGGCGGGTGCGCGGAGCCAGCGCATCATGTCGCAGCGCATCATGTCAAAGTGATTAGGTGCTGAGCGGTGACGTGGGCTAGCGTCATTTCAAATCCGCGTTGGGGTCTGCGTCTTGGCACAACCAAATCGTTTTGATCTCTCATCACCGCCGCCGGTCGCATCGCGACGGTGTCCCGTCTGTGGCGAACCGCTTACCGTCGAGCCGGCGGACAGGACGGGCCATGACCAGCGCACATTCGAGTGCTCGTCGTGCGCTTACGCCGAAACGGTAACCGTCACGTTCAGCTAGGCGGTCTTATCCATCCGACGCTAGTCCGCGGTGTCCGCTGCACGCTGTAGTCGGGTCGCAGGTCGGCGCGCCGCCACCCGCAGGCGGTGCAACGGCATCGCCGCTCAATGTGCGTAAGGCTTCGTCGGCACCAAAACGACCCACTGGCAGCGCCCCCCGGGTGATGACAGGGCCAGTTGTCAGCGCGCTTGCCACGGCAATAGACGAGAACCTGGCGAACGCCGTGCCCGCGAACCAAGGCGATAGTCACCGGGCAGTCCATCACGGTACCTGCGGATTCTTGGCGACTCACTTATACATCTTTTGGTGGGGCAACTTTCACACGCAAGACAATGAGCACAGCGACATTCGTATTTATGATCGCGACCTATTGGGTTGGCGGATCGGCGCCGACGGAAGGCGGAAAATATTTAGCCAATGGTCAGGTCTACAACAACAAGGAGTTCGTCGCGGCCCACCGGACTTTGCCCCTCGGCACCATCTTGAACGTGTGCCTTCGCCGCCAATGTGTGGCTGTGGTTGTGAAAGATCGTGGGCCTTTCTTGCCCAAGATGGATCTCGAGCGCCGCATCGATCTGTCGTATGGCGCAGCCAAAGCCCTCGGCATGCTTCACGACGGCCGACAGAGGGTCCGCGTGAGCGTTCCGATGCCGCTACCAAGGCCGGACGTCGAACGGCAGGAAGCGCAGTCCAATTCAAGTTTGATGGCTCAATCGGTCAAGCGGGATTGATGTCAAATACGCGACAATCGCGACCCGTTCCTTACCGAATATTCTTCGTCCGGGGCCGGCCTCGCGCAATAGACCGGATCTAAGTCACTGCCGCCAAAATTGGCGAACCCGCCACTCTCGAACGCTGGAAGGCGCCGACCTCGGCAGTTACCAGGCAGTGGTGACACCATCTACGTATCGGGGTTTCCGCCTAGCTCGACGGAACGAATGCGGGCAGAGACGATTTAAGCTTTGCCGGTCGTCCAGGGAGGAAACGTCAAGGCTGCCGTTTTTCCGGGAACGACGGCGGCGGTCTTGCATCGCCGAGGGCGGCCGGCACCTGTTCTCACCATACCGTGAAGCCAAAAATCGCTGAAGGGTGTACTTTCGCCACCTTTGCGGTTCTGGAGCTACGATTTTTGGGTGAATGGGTCGGGGTCCTGATCGCGGTCGTCTCCAGTTCACTCGGGGGGACCGCGGCCGCTGTTACCCGGTATCTGGTCGGAAGCGCCGACCCGATCACGCTGGCCATTCTGCGGTGGGGAATTGGTCTCTTATGCCTGTGGCCGACGGCGCTTTTGCTGCGGGTGCGATGGCCGCAGCGTAGCGACTGGATGGCCGTTGTCGCTTTGGGGCTTTGCTTCTTTGGCCTGTTTTTCGTCCTGTACAATATTGCGATGAGTTACACGACGGCGGCTCGTGCAAGCCTTGCCCTTTCGACTCTGCCTCTTCAGACAATGGTCGTCGGCGCGCTGCTGGGAATTGAGCCGCTGACCAAAAGAAAAACACTCGGGGTCTGCATCGCAATCTTTGGCGTTTTTGCCGCGCTCGCATCCGGCCTCGCCGCTGCGCCGCCGGGGGCCTGGCGAGGCGAACTCATCATGACCGGTGCGGTGCTGTGCATGGCGTTTTACAACGTCTGGTCTCGCCCGTTTATCAAGAGGTCAAGCGCTCTCGGTTTTCTCACGGTCGGCATGGGTGCCGGCGCGGTCGGACTTGTAGCCGTTGGATTGCTCACGGGCCGCGTGGCCGTCTTGAGTACCTTTGGCGTTCCGCAATGGATTGCGGGCATCTATCTCGGCGTTGGTGGCGGCGCGCTTGCTTTCATCCTGTGGGTGCTGGCCCTTGAAAGAGCGTCGCCAACCCGCGTAGCGAATACGATGACGCTCAACCCCATCGCAGCGGGATTGCTCGCCACACAGCTGGTCGGTGAACCGATCACTCTCAATCTCGTCATCGGACTGATCGCCGTGTTCATCGGAATATGGATCGCGACGACAGAGAGGTGAAAAGCGTACCGACGCCAGCTGCGTCGCTGATCAGCGTCTGTGGATTGTCTGAAACCTATTCGTCGCTGTCGCGTTAGTGGGTGGGGAATACAAACGACGGGACTTGTGTATGGAACACCTGATCCGGGAGTTTGGTGCGTGGCTTAAGCAGGGATTCGGCTGGCTCGTCGACGTGATTGTCTTCGGATGCCTCTGGGGCATCAGCCAGATCTCGCGGCTCCTTGGTACGCAATGGGGCAGCGTTCCGATTCTTAAGATTATAGTACTCGTCCTCGTGCTCCTGTTTCTCCTGTACGCGTTCTACTGGGTGTTCGGCCGCTTCATCGGAGTGGTACGATGGGCGCTCAACCGGATCGCCTATGCGTTGGGAATAATTCTGTTCAGCGCGGCTGTTGTATCGGGTGTGTTCGCCAGCGCAGGTCTGGTCGCGGCTGTGGCACTCTGGACGATGGGCAACATCAACCTGGCTTCGCGGTGAGCTGCCGCAAACGAGACCCAGCCGATCAAGCCGACTTCGAAGCGTTGCGTTTTTGGACGTGATATTCCTTAGCCGCGCTGAACAGCAGTCCAGCGGTATGCACGGTCCAGTCGACGCGACGTTTTTTCCACGTCTGCCAACCAGTCGGAAGGGTCATGCCCAAAAACATGCCCCGCACGTCTTCCAAGGACAGCGCTGGCTCGCCGTCGATTTCGCTCACTCCCGGCTTGTTGATCAGAAAAGCGAAGAGCAGGCCAAATTCGCCGGATGAACCAACCAGATTGTCCTCCCCAAGCAGCTTGGTGAGCTTTTCTTCGGCCGTTCGTCGAGCTGCAGCCGCGTCACCATCGGCGCCAGCAAGTATTGTTCCCAGCGAGCGAGCGATCGTTTCCACAAGCGCTCCGAGGTCGCCCACCAACAACTCCGCAGCACTCAGTTCGAGCACCTTCGACTTTGGATCCCTTAACAAGTTCTCTGCAATGAACCGTCCGAAATCTGATCGCTTTATAAAGCCGCCTTTTGCCCGGGTGGCTAATCTTGCGAAATCCGTCTCACTCACGCGACCGGAATCGAGTGTCGCGGGGTTTCCTTGGAGGATGCCACTATGACCTGGGTGAGAACCCTGTGAACCGGGAAGCTCCAACGAGAACAAACCATTCGCGACTTTCTGGCTTAGTTTGCCGTCATCACCGCGCATAAACGCATGATTGCGCGATGCGAACATCACAAGAAGATCGCCGAGATCGCCGCCTCCGCTGTTGCCCAACCGTCTGACATCCTCGATGCTGGCCAAAGGGTTATCGGCATTGCCGCGTAGTGCGAGAAACGTCTGATGGACTGCACTGCCGAGGAACGGACAGGTGACTTTCCTGCGCACCATGTCATCTCTGACGTCATCCGCAAGCGTCAGTGCGGTGTTAAGATCCATGGCGAACCCCCTCCAAAACACAACGAATACTATAGCGGCTGCTCTTTTACGCCTTTCTCAAAGAATCAGGTCGCATGAGCCAATCCCATTCGATCTCGTTTGCTGGAAAAACCGGCTGCATGTCAAAAGCAATAATGTGTAGAGTAAGCGGCAAGCACCAAGGCTCCGCACCGGAAAACGCAGCCAAGGTTGCACGAACGAGAAATAAGAACTGAGGCTGCCGGAATGAGCGGTCTCCTAACGTCCCAGGGAGGGATGACGATGAAACGGTCCGTACGCCGAACTTCGCCCAAGCAGAACCGCAGAGAGTTTCTTATCAAGACAGGTGGTGCGCTCGCCGCCGCCGCAATTGCGTCGCCACCAATCATGACGGGCGCCGCGGAAGCCGTGAACATCGGCGCGCTTTATCCGACGACGGGAAGCATGGCGCAAATCGGTGTGGGTTGTGTCGCGGCCGCCAAGCTTGCCGTCGAGATGGTCAACGACGCCGGCGGCATCAAATCGCTCGGCGGTGCCAAGCTCAACCTCATCGTCTCGGACGTGCAGAGTGACACCACCGTCACCCGCACCGAAACCGACCGATTGATTTCGGGAAACAAGCTCTCCGCGATTCATGGTTGCTTTGCGAGCGCGCTGACGCTGATTGCCAGCGAAGTGGCGGAACGCGCTAAGGTGCCGATCATCACCGGCTCGAGCTCCGACCAGCTCAACAAGGGCCGCAGCTACACATTCACGCCTTTCGCGCGTGCCTCGCAGTTCGCGAAAGCGCAGTTGCAGATGTCAAAGCTCGTCAGCGACAGTCCGAAGGTCGCGGTGATCTTCGAGAATACGGCATTCGGCACCGCGACCTCGAACGGCCTCAAGGAACTGGCTCCGGCCGAAGGCGTCGAGATCGTGATGTTCGAACCTTATTCGGCCGGCTTTACCGATGCCTCGCCACTCGTCAACAAGGTCAAGGCGTCCGGCGCCAATGCGCTGTTTTCGGTGTCGTACCTGAACGACCTCATCTTGATCGTGCGCACGGTCAAGCAAGTCGGCCTCAACGTCGCGATCAACGGAGGCTCCGGGGGTTTCGTCATTCCCGACTTCTACAAAAATGTCGGCAAGCTCGCCGAAGGCTTGCAGGGTGTCGCGCATTGGAACCACGACATGAGCGACGAGTCGCAGAAGGTGAACGCCGAATACAAGAAACGAACCGGCGAGTTCCTGTTCGAATATGCCGGCGGCCTTGTCGCTCAGACCTTCATGCTCGCCGACGCGCTTGAGCGTGCGGCCTCGACCGATCCGCAAAAAGTGCGTGAGGCGTTGTCCTCGCTTGACGTTTCGAAGGGTTACGCAGCGATGGCGCCGGGCGGAAAGGTCAAGTTCGGTCCCGACGGCAAGAACGTTTACGGCCGTCCGCTCGGAGTGCAGTGGCAGAATGGCGATCTTGCGAGCGTGTTTCCGAAAGAAGACGCGCGTGCTCCACTATTGAAGACATAAGGCCCGTCAGCCGACAATGCTGGAAATCTTGGCCCAGGCCGTGATCAACGGCCTGTTGATCGGAGGGATTTACGCGCTGGTCAGCATCGGCGTCACGCTGATTTTCGGCGTGGTGAAGATCGTCAATTTCGCCCAGGGCGAATTCGTGATGATCGGGATGTACATCAGTTTCTTCCTGGCCACACAGTTCGGCGTCGACCCCATCGTCTCATTGGTTGTGTCGATGCCGGTTCTCTTCGTCATCGGCGTCCTGATCCAGCATTTCCTGATCCGCAGGGTTCTGGGGCTGAACGATTTGCCCCAGATCTTTCTGACGTTCGCGTTGTCGCTGCTGATCGTCAATCTTGCGCTAATGTTGCTGACAGCGAACTACCGCACGGTTCACACCTGGTACTCCGACGAGGTTTTTCACGTCGGTGGCCTCTACATTCCGGTAGCAAAGCTGATCGCATTCGTGCTGGCGATGATCTTGAGCAGCTTGCTCTGGATCTTTCTGCACACCACCGATCTCGGCAAGGCGATGCGTGCGGCTTCGCAGAACCGCGATGTTGCGCAGCTGATGGGCATCAACCCGAACCGCGTCTTCGCCGTGGCGCTCGGCATCGCGCTGGCGCTGGCCGGCGCCGCCGGTTCGCTGCTGATGCCGTTCTATCCGGCCTATCCGCTGGTCGGACAGGTCTTCGTGCTGATGGCTTTCGTCGCGGTGGTGCTCGGCACACTTGGCAATGTGATTGGCGCGCTGGTTGCCAGCCTCCTGATGGGGGTCGCTGAATCGCTGGGCATCCAATTTATCGGCGCCGACTCGGGTTTGATCGTCGTTTTCGCGCTGCTGTTGTTTACGCTCGCCGTGCGGCCGAGCGGTCTTGCCGGCGGGAGGCGACGCTGATGCCAAATGTTCGCAGTTGGCGTTTCGCTATGCTCGTCATTGTGATCGCGGTGATGCTGGTTTTGCCGCTGGTGATAAAGAACTCGTTCGCACTTGAAATTCTGATCCGCGTATTGCTGTTCTCCTTCATAGGCTCTGCCTGGAACCTGATGGGCGGCTACGCCAAGCAGCTTTCGCTCGGGCATGCCGCGTTCTTCGGCCTCGGCGCCTATACATCGACCCTTCTTCAGATCGATTTCGGAATTTCACCATGGATCGGCATGGTCGCCGGCGGCTTCGTCGCCATGCTCGCCAGCCTACCGATTGGTTGGCTGTGTTTCCGGCTGCGCGGGCCGTATTTCACCATTGCCACCATCGCGACCGCACAAGTCCTGATGCTGATCTTCCTCAAGTTTCGCGATTTCGCGTGGGGTGCGGAGGGAACCACGATCCCCAATCTCGGCCACGCGCCGCTGATGATGCAGTTCGAAACCAAAGCGCCGTATTATTACATCGTACTCGGCCTGCTCGCGATCGCGCTTCTGATTACTGCTAGGATCGAGCGCTCGCGCATCGGTTATTATTGCGTCGCCATCGGTGAGGACGAGGACGCCGCCGAAGCGATCGGTGTCGACGCGCCGAGCGTCAAGCGAAAAATCTTCATGATCAGTGCATTCCTCACCGCGCTCGCCGGCACGTTCTATACACAATACATCTATTTCATTGATCCGCAGACAGCGTTCAATTTCAACGTATCGATCGAGGCTGCGCTGGTCTCCATCGTGGGCGGTGTTGGAACGTTGTGGGGCCCGGTCATCGGCACCGTCTTGCTGGAGACGACGTCAGCGTTGTTGCAGAGCCGGCTCGGCAATTCGATCGGCGGCGTGCAGCTCACCGTGTACGCGCTCATTCTGATGGCGGTCATTCTGTGGAGGCCAACCGGCATCATAGGCTATCTCGCGGAAGTTTACGCGCGGCGCCGCACCAAATCGCTCTCCTTGCCGGCGAAGGCTTAGACCAATGGCCGACGCTCTCATCATCAAAAATCTGAACAAGCGATTTGGCGGGCTGCACGCCGTGCAGGACGTCAATTTTACAGTGGGGGAAAATGAGACGCTGGCTTTGATAGGGCCGAACGGTGCAGGCAAGACCACCGCTTTCAACCTGATCACGGGCTTCTACCGGCCCGATTCCGGTTCGGTATCCGCGTTCGGCCAGGAAATCGTCGGCTTGCGCCCGCATCAGGTCTGCGCGCTTGGCCTGGCGCGGACCTTTCAGGTCGCGAAGCCCTTCGGCGGCATGACCGTGCTGGCGAACGTGATGACCGGAGCCTTTCTGCGCGATCGCAGGCCGGAAGCAGCTCGCGAAAAGGCCCGTGAGGCGATCGATTTCGTCGGCCTCTCGGCGCGCGAGAGCGCGGCGGCGCGTGATCTCACGACCATCGACCAGCGCCGGCTCGAAATGGCGCGGGCGCTGGCAACGCAGCCACGGCTGCTTCTTCTCGACGAGGTGATGGCGGGCCTTAATCCGGCGGAGATCGATCAGGCTGTGGCGCTGGTCGGCAAGCTGTCGAGTCGCGGGCTCACCATCGTCATTGTCGAGCACCTGATGCGCGCAATCATGGCGGTGGCGAAGCACATCGTTGTGCTCGATCACGGCCAGAAGATTGCCGAAGGCAGCCCGAAAGACGTCGTCGAAAACCCGGAAGTAATCCGCGCCTATCTCGGATCGGGCTACGTGCACGCTCCCGCTGGAGGCCCGTCGTGATCGAGCTCTCCGGCGTCAGCGCGTCTTACGGCAGCGTTCCCGCGATCGATGGCGTCACCATCAATGTCGGGGAGGGTGAGGCGGTCGGCCTGCTCGGTGCAAACGGTGCAGGCAAAAGCACGACCTTACGCGCCATCTCCGGCCTGGTGAAGCCGACATCTGGCGCGATCAAGTTCCTTGGCGTCGATCTGACGTCGCTGCCGCCGCACAGGATCACCGAACTCGGCATCGCGCACGTTCCCGAGGGCCGCCAGGTTTTTCCAGAGATGACGGTAAATGAAAATCTCGAGATCGGCTCCTATGCGCCGCGCGCCAAGGCGGATCGCGCGAGCTCGCTCGATCTCGTTTATAGCATCTTTCCTCGGCTCGCCGAGCGCCGAAAGCAGCTTGCCGGCACGATGAGCGGGGGCGAGCAGCAGATGCTCGCAGTGGGCCGCGGCCTGATGCTCAAGCCGCGGCTCCTGATGTTGGACGAGCCATCGCTCGGCCTTGCGCCGGTGATGTGCGATGTCACCTTTGAGAAAATTGCTGAAATCCACAAGATGGGGACAGCAATCCTGCTGGTCGAGCAGAATGTCAGCCGAGCATTAACCCTGGTGCAGCGGGCCTATGTGCTGGAAAGCGGCAAGGTGATCCTGGACGGTACCAGCGCGGCATTGGCCAACAACAAGCAGGTGCAGGCGGCCTACCTCGGAATTTGAAGAGAGCGCCGCCCTTTCCCCATCAGCGTCTCGAACTTCCACCCGCTTCAGCGCCGACGCTTCCGCCGATTTTAATGCAGGTGTCCGAACCTGCGATCCTGGCGAATCCTTCGCCATACTGGGCACAAGGATTTCCAATGGCAGTATGCGGCCTCACTGCCTTTTTTAAATGCGTGGGTGCGCGATTGGTTTGCTGAGCGGCGCTCAACGTCGGCAGCATCACAACAATGAGCGCAAGGGCAATTTTTCTCATCAGCGCTTTTATCACGATCTGGAGTATTCGCAGGCAATCATCGGAACACCGCCGATCTTCTTTCCCCTGCCGCTCCGGAATTGCCAGCTGCCGCTCAAGAATGGACGTTCCAAGACGAATGAGTATGTGCGCATAAAGGAGGGTGATTACCGGTTCCATTACGGCCGACCAAACCGACGCGCGCGCGCCGGTCGGAATGTGCGTTGAAGCGCCCTTCAGCAGTGTTCGACCGGCATACGACAGTAAGATCGTCGATGACAAGCCATGCCGCGCCTTTTGGCCGACTGCATGTCACGAAATACAAAGCGGACATTAGACACAGTTCGTTCTAGGAAGCGGGGCTGAGGCGGATGATCAATGGCGTCACCTCCGCGCATGACCCTTATTGGATACTTGCTGCTGTGCTGCTAACGGCCACTGTAATAGCGATTATAAGCGTCGCCGTAGTGGTAGCGATAATGACCGCAAGGGTAAAAGTAGGGTAAACCAAAGGCCGGCGAAGGCCCCGAACACCAGCGAATGTAGTGCGGCGCGCCGTGACGGTAGTGCGCATTCGCGGCGTTCGATAATGTGACAACCGCGGTTGCGACGATAAGAGTTGTGGCTCGCAATGAAACACCCATGGCTCTCGTCCTCTGGCTGACATTTTCAGTATACCGGAATAACGCCTCTGTTGTCCCAACGCGGACATTGCTGACCTCTTCCAATGTTGCAGGCTAAGCCGCTACGATTGCCCTCGGTCGCCGCCCTCGACGTCAACCTCCCGAATTATGCCGCCGCCATCGTCAGCACGGACGAGATCGTGGCTTTAATTTCATCCCTCGAAGGCTTCGGGGCGCGGCAAACATGGATCGAAATCCGGAAGGCATTCGCCGTTGAGAGCAAAGAATGTGCTGACGGGCGCAGTGCTTGCTATCGCAATAGGGGCGCCGATTGTGGGCTTTGTGGGGGGACATCAAGATGGCGCAATTGACCAACGGCGAATGCGCCGAAGAGCTGGGCGGAGAAGGCGTACCCGAATCTCATCCACTATAGCAGCCACCCCAAAGGTACGCATTTCGCGACAGCACTCTTCGTGTCCGATGCGCGCGCGACCTTCAGGTCGCTTCGCGCGGCGTGACAATGAGAAGAATGGCGCGCGCGTCAGCCCCGCGGATCTGCCGGTGCATAATCCGACCAAGTTCAATCTCACAACCGCCAAAGCGCTGGGCCTGAACACGCCTTTAAGTCTTCAGGAGCGCGCCGACTCGTTGATCGAGTAAGTTCGCCAATGTCCGCTTTTAATCAAAGCGGACATTCGCGATGCCGGCCCTCAGCGTCGTCTAAGTCGGGTGGTTGGAATTACCATCCGCAACGCAAACGGCCCCAACGGTCACGCCAGCAGTTGCGACCTCCGCCCCAACCCGGGCCCCAGCCAACACCCCAGCCAGGAGCAGCGCCCCAAGCGCCCCAACCAGGTCGCCAGCCGGGCCCCCATCCAGGACCACAGCGCAGTCGTCCCCAGCGGTCACGCCAGCACCGTCGCCCCCATTGCACGTCCGTCATATTGTCGATGCCTGCGGTTGCTGCCGCAGGAAGCGGGAGGATCGGTGCCGCTTGGGTAGTTCCAGAACCACCCGCAAACACCAGGCCCGCAATTCCGACCGCAAATAGTATGCGTAGCATTGTGTGCACCCGATTTTTCCATGGTTGATCTGCTCGTCATCGAGTCACTCGAAGACGGGCGCAACTTCTCAACTCAAGAGGGGGCCGGCTGTTCCGTGAATGCTCGTTCAGGAAGACACAAGATGTGTGCGGATCGTGCCGACGAGCGTTCGCTACAACAACTTGAACGACAGCACTCCTGACTTAATTGATGCCCAATAAAAGTTGGACCGAGGTCCAACTTTTATTGCGACGCTGACAGACTAAACAATCGAGGGCGCAACTCCGGCTTACGAAAATCATCGAATTTGGGGATGGAAGAAAGGCAGATGACCCATGAACCCCGTCTCACTCATTGTGAGGTTTACGACACCCGAGATCACCGGGCGAATTGCGAGCGCGCTCCATCTGGATCACGTGGCTAAACGATCAATGCTGATTGTGTGCTCCGCCATTTGCGTGGGACTTGCATTTCCGACGTCATCTTTCGCTCAAAGAAAGGCTTTGCCGACCTGTGAGAAGGAATGGAAAGCCAACAAAGCGTTTAACCAGGCGGCGGGGATTACGAAAAGGAATTGGATCGCGAAATGCCGAGGCGATAAGTGGGCAAACAAACCGGCAGACGCGCGGCGGGCGGAATATGCCCGCGAACGTTCTTGCGCGGCGGACTGGAAGGCTGTCAAAGCAGCGGGCAGCGTGACCGCAGGAATGACTTGGCCGACTTATTGGAGCGAGTGTGATCAGCGCAAAAAAGCTATGGGAATGTGAAGCGAAATAGGCGGCGTGGTTGTCCTGTCTGCTTTCGATCCATAGCGGACAAAGTTGGCCGATGGTCCAATTCTGATGCGGATTTGCTGAAGGGGAGGCCGTGATGGTGCGTCTCGTCAAGACAACTCTAACAACAGGATTCTTGATCGTTACATCAGTTGGTACGAGTTACGGCAGCGGGTGGGAGGTCAATAACATCTGGTGGGACGTTATACCCAATTTCCGTGGCAGCGGGCAGACCATATGCCTTGCTGAACAGTTCAACAATGAACCGTTCGCGGCGGCAACTTTTGATGTGTACCCCGTGCATGGTCGTCCTGGTCGTCGTGGGACCGCGACACAACGGGATATGAAGCCCCGTCGTCAGTATCGGATTTTTGGTTGGCTCGACGGCACGAAACCGGAGCCCAGATGTATTTTGACGAGTTGGCGCACCAAAGCAAAGCGCGTGACGGCTCCGCCGCCTGTGCCTTCTTGGCGTCAGTTTTGGTGATCAACAAGTGCGTCGCATTGACGACTTCGACGAAGAAGTCACCGCACTCAAGCAAACGATTGCGTAATGATGATGCGGATGGTCCCGCGAAGTAGCTAGCAGGCACGGCGGCAAAATCCGTCATGGGTCGACTATGTGTGCGCGCGCGAGGCGGCCGCGCCGGCGCTCAATGTGCGGCTCACGCCGGCCGGGTTTTGCAGCGTCACCGAGCTGGGGCGTGTGGTGGAAACATTTGCGACTGAGGGAGGCTCGGCGTTGGTCGTGCTGCCAAGTGCAGGTCTCTTGTCCTGTGGTGTCGATATCGCCGATTTGCACCGGCGCGCGGCCGGCTACGTCGATCGCATCCTCAAAGGCGAGAAGCCGGCCGATCTACCGGTACAGACGCCGACCAAGTATGAGCTGATGATCAACCTCCAGACCGCCAAGGCGCTCGGCGTCGCAGTGCCACCATCGCTGCTCGATAGCGCCAGACAAGGTGATCGAATAATTGCGCCCTATCTTTTTGCCCAAAGCGGACATGACGTAATGCACTGCAAATGTCTGCTTTTGGGGGTAAAGCGGGCATCGCACGGTGGGCCACCATTGGTCGCTACCAAAAGTGAAATTCTGTGACCTTGGTCACATTGGATTCTCGCGAATCGGCTTAAGTCTGGGGTGGTGACAGGGGCATCTTGTCGATTCCTGGCGGACTAAAATTTGTGCGTTCGTCGCTTATCGTTGGATAGCGTAGAGGTCTCTTGCCGAATTGGGGGTCAACCGTGAACTTGCTAATTCTCGTAGTCGATGACGAATCCGATGTCGAAATGCTGTTCCGCCAGCAATTTCGCCGCGACCTCCGTGCCGGCCGGTTCACTTTTGAATTTGCTCAATCCGCTGCTGCCGCGCTGCAATGCATTGAGAATGCGGCCGATGTTTCACTAATTCTAGTCTTGTCAGATATCAACATGCCGGGGATGACCGGCCTTGAGCTGTTGCCGAAAGCCAAAGCGGTTCGACCGGACGTCCCGGTGATAATGATCACCGCCTACGGGGATGCCGAGACTAGGCGCAAGGCCTTGGAAGGGGGCGCCGACGCGCTTTTTACAAAACCGATCGATTTCGGCCTGCTTCGTAGTGAAATCGACACGCGGGTCTCCAAGGCGGCCTAGAGAATAGAACGTTCGCTCGAATGTCCAATATTGGCCCTTAGTGGCCATTTCAAACTCAGCGCTGGATGTCCGTTTTCGGGTGTAAAGCAGACATGCCGATTGCGCTGCGAGATGTCCGCTTTTGACCAAAGCGAACATCGCAGCGCCGTCTCATCTGCCGTAACCAAGGGTTGCCCACGCGCTGTCCTGCGTTTGCATTTGCTGGTGAGCGTCGACAAGAAAATGATCGAAATTCTCAATGCGAATGAGTCCGAGCCGCGGATATTCCATGTCTGTGAGCGTGTAAAGCGCGACCGTCAGCGTCGTGGCAAAAATGAGCATGTGAATCCAGCTGCGCGATTTGGCAGCGGCCATACCAAATCCAGCAAGTAATGAGCCGCCTAGTCCAAGACCGAACAAGATGACGTAGATGATTTGAGGCGGATGCTTTTCGGCGGCTCCGAGCCGCAGGCGCGCCACTTCGAACAAGTTGGCAAGCACCGGGAGAGCCTGCCCGCACGCGGGGCGAAAGCTACTCTGTGGGCATGCCCCGACTGCCGCGTTCCACAGTTCATTTTTAGCACGGAGGATTTTGTCCTCCTGATTGTCAGAAAAATATTCGGTTCGTTTTAGCAGGGAGTAATCGTGTGGCATGCGATAGAGGTCGATGCGGGCTTGGAAATAGTCTCTAAGTTTGTTCTGCAGGTCGCGAGCAACCTCGCCCTCAAATAGAGCAAGACGATCATGTGCCGTGCTGGCAGCATTTGCTTCCTGGATGACGAGCTGTCGGCGCTCATCGAACCGCTGCAAGGCGCCAGAAATTGTGAATGCCAAGAGCAAGCCCATCAATGCAAATACGGCGCCCTCGACGGTGGTGAGGCCCGTCATGGTGCCAGCATCTTTTTGCAAGTATCGCAAACCGAGCTGTCGCCCGTAGTTCAACAGAAACATTGAACTGACGAAAAAGGCGGCAGCGATTAGTACGGCAAAAAAGAAGAAGATCATTTGCAAAGTCTCATGTTGGGAAGTCCCCGAAGTCGGAGTCAACATTCCCAACAGGAATTGTGACTATAGGTTGACGCAATCTGAGTTGGCCTACGAATTGCGGTCACGTGTGTCGCGGGCGATACAACTCTCAGACTCTTGCTACACCAAAGTACCAAAGCCGAGCAGACGATCCACGATAATCGCAATCCATGATAACGGCCTTCTCTCGCTCGATGACGAGAGCGCTCCTGAGGAAGTAAGTGGACGCTCAAAACCGTTTCAATGGCACGGCTCGGCTTTGGAGGCCTTACAAGCAACAAGTGACGCGCCGAAGTTCCTCCCGCTGATGAAAAGTTAGGCGGCAGGCACCTCGTTACCATCTTTCACACTTTTGTGTCTGTCGCTGTAATGCCTTCCTATAGGATCGACATCGCTACACATCGCACGGGAATTTCGGATGAACGTTCTATCGAGTATCGTTCGCCATCTGGCTACTACACCAGAAGACGATTCACACTCGGAGCAAAGGCGCCAGTTGGATCGGTGGCGCATCGCTGCCGAGATAGTGCAGCGTTTGCGTGATGCTGGGATCAGTTGCGAAATGGATGGCGATTTCCAAACCCGCCATTAGCGTTACCATTCTGATCCTTTGGTCTGCGTTGGCCACCGCTAGCGTCGGGTCGCTCAGTTGTCCGCTTTCGGGGGTAAGCGGACATGGCCTGTTGCAGTGTATATGTCTGCTTTTGACCCAAAGCGGACACCAGCAACTCGTATGCGCTCAGATTGTCCGGCGGCCTGAGATGGCGTGATAAACCAAAAGGACCACTACAGAACCGACGATTGCAACTATCATACTCCAGATATTGAGACCGGTTATTCCGGTTGCGCCAAAAAAGCTGAATAGGATGCCACCGACTATTGCGCCGACAATGCCGAGCGCCATGTCGAGTAACATGCCTTCGCCCTGCTTGTTGACGATCTTACTCCCGATAAAGCCAGCAATAAGCCCGAGTATGATCCAACTGATAATGGACATCGCCATTCTCCATCGTGCGCGATTGTATAGTTGCCGCGTCGTGGCAGCTCACATTCCTTGATCACCTTACGTTCATTAGCTTGGACTACGAGGGTAATCGGCCATTGGGCGTGAGCTTGTCTACAACTCCGGGCAGAATTTGAGAGAGTTGCGCCGTGAGTTCTTGTTCCGACATGCCGGTTTTCTGGGCCAGGACTTTAATGATGTTCGGTCCGAGCGCTGAGCCAACCTGATTTGGAGAAACTGGTTGGTTGGGGCCCGTGCCAATCCACGACTTCATTATGTTTCCAAGGCCACTTTGCTGAAATTGGTCGAGCAGGCCTCCCAGTCCACCTGCCACGTCGCCGCTTTGGTCGCTGGGCTGTTGAGTTGCTGGTTTTGATGGCTGCGAACCGCTGCTCGCGTGCTTGTACAAAGCACCCGACGCTAGAAGTGCACCAAGCGCGATCATCAGCGGTTTTGAAACACTGCCCTGCGGTACTGCATCGTCGAGAAGTCCCATCGTCTGCTCCTCAGGATCTTTGGTGGATAGCGGAAATCCCGCCGAAATTAAGTAGCCATGATCTGCCGATTCCTTTTCGTAAACTATTGGACCGTAGTCCAATCGGCGGACACCCCGACCACCCAGTAAAAAATCTATAAAATTATCTTTCGCCCAAAGCAGACGTTGCGTTTGCGCCGATGAATGTCCGTATTTGTGCGACAAGCAGAGACATGTCCAATGTCCGCTTTTGACCCAAAGCGGACATACCGGATGAGTGTCCGCAAACTCAGACACATGACTCCGTAGTGTCGGTCCACATAGTGTACCTTGGTCAAGCCTCGATGTTAGGTACGTAATCACCGCAAGGCCTTTGGTTGGATGGAAGAAAAGCGCCGGTGCAAATCATTCCGATGACGGAAGGCATATTCGACAAATCAGTATTCGAGCGCGCCGGGGCGAATCTTTCGGAGTGGTTCTCACACGCGTTCGATCTTGCCGAACTCGCCAGGGGCTCAACCGTAAGTCTCGCCGTTACCGGTTTAAGCCGCGCCGGCAAGACGGTTTTAATTACCAGCCTTGTGCACAACCTGCTCAGTGCTCTGCATCAACCGTACCGCATGCCATTTCTGAAAGTCGCCGGAGACGGCCGGCTAGCTGGAGCAAGGCTGGCCGGCGACAAGACTGATGGGTTACCGCGATTTCCCTACCGGCGAAATATCGAGTCTATGGCGGCGAGCCCGCCGAACTGGCCGGCGCGTACCACAGATATTAGCGAAATCGAAATTGACATCCGTTTCCTTCCTGCCGGTCCGCTCGGTACGCTACTGCGCTGGATCGACAGCGGCCCTGCGACTTTGAAACTCAAAATAATCGATTATCCCGGCGAATGGCTTCTCGATCTGCCGCTGCTAGATCAAAGCTACGCAGATTGGTCGCGCGCAACGTTACAACTCTGTCGGCGCGGAATGCGGGCCGGCACCGCGCGCGATTTCATCGCCTTTCTGTCCGATCATCGCCATGACGCTCTTGCGAGCGAGGACGATGCCAGGCGCGCGCATGAACTTTATCGACAATACCTGCTGGCGACACGCGACAAGCACGGGTTCAGCTTTTTGCAGCCGGGCCGCTTCCTCGACCCAGGTTCGCTTGAGAGAAACTCGTACATGTGGTTCGCCCCGCTCGATATTCCTGGCAATCTCGAACGCAGTCCCGACGGCACGCTGGCCGCTTTGATGGAACGACGATTCGAAGCCTACAAAACAGAAGTCGTTATGCCATTTTATGACCGGCATTTCCGCAACTACTCGCGACAAGTGGTGCTCGTGGACGTCCTCGGCGCTCTCCTTGCGGGCCGTGAGGTATTCGATGACACGCGACACGCTCTCGATGCGATCCTAGAAAGCTTTCGCTATGGGCATAGTGGAATCATTTTACGGTTGTTGCAAAGCGTGCGTATCGAGAAGGTGCTGTTCGCTGCAACAAAGGCCGATCATGTCCCCGAGGTGCAACGCGACCATCTTGCCGTCCTACTGCGTAATATGGTCGCGCTGCCCGCACTCGATGTGAGCATGAGTAATGCCATGTTTGACGTAGTGGCACTCGCGTCGGTCATTTCGACGGAGGAAGACACTCAGAAAATCGATGGGCACCAGGTCCAGGTCGTCGTCGGCAAGCCGGTCGGAAGTGACACCAGAGCGAAATTTTTTATTGGCAACGTGCCCGCCCGTCCGCCCCGAGCAGAGGCCTGGGGTAAGCCGTTCCTCAATATTCCGGTTTTCGAACCTCCGGTTATCGACGCATCGCCGGTCGACGGCATCGCACACATCAACCTCGATCTGGCTCTCGAATATCTCATTGGAGATCAATTGCGGTGAGCAAACAAAAGGACAAAATCGGATCCGATGACATTCTGCGTCCGCAGGTCATTGTGGTCGACGTGTCCGAGAAACCGGAAGCGGCCATCGCCGATCCATTGGCGCCCCGCATAATCAGGACGGCACAAACCGGTCGCATCATCCCCGCGCCTCCGGCCGAACTTCAGCCCGCGGTCGAACCGGGCCACCGGCGCTACGGTTTGTCGATGAAGCTCGCTGTGGCCGGTCTACTCCTCGCCTTCTGCGGCTGGCTCGGCGTTGATCTGTATCTCTGGATCGCATCGGCGTTCAATTTCAGTATGGGACTAGGCTGGGCAGCGGCGGCAGCGGCGATGGTCGGTATTTTCGCCGCGAGCGCGATAATTGTGCACGAGGCGAGGAGCTATTTCACCCTAAAGAGTGTTGAAACCAATCAACAACGGTTGGCCTTGCAAAGGCAGAATTTGCACACATCGGACGTGCACGAGGCGATCCGCGACGTGATTGCGGAGATCCCAAAGGACCGCGAGAGCACGGCTGCAATCGAGGCGTTTCAGCGCAAGGTGCAGCGTCATCATTCGCCCGCGCAACAGATCGGATTGCTGTCGGAGACAGTCATGGCTCCGCTCGACAGACGCGCCGAGGCGATCGTGCGGCGCGCCAGCGCCCGCGCCTTCGGCATTATCGCCATCAGCCCGGCTGCGGTGCTCGATGTCCTGTTCTTTGTCGCATGCAGCGTCCGCATGGTGCGCGGGATTGCCGGCTGCTATGGCCATCGGCCGACCGCGCTCGCCACCGTCCACCTGCTGCGGCGGCTCGTCGTAGAAGCCGGAAAGCTCGGGGCTGTGGATTTTGCGGGAGTTGCGCTGACCCAGCACATCGGAGGCGCTGTTCTCGAACGAGTAGCGACCACTGCAGCCGAGTCCATGTATGCCGCGCAACGCATGGCGCGGCTCGGCCTGGTGACAATGGGCATGTGCCGGCCCATTCCGTTTCAACGCGACGAACTGCCCGGCATCTTGTCTTCATTGATAGGTGGCCTGCTCGCGCAGCGTGGAGCGACCGGCAAAAACATCGAACCGACCTCACCCAGTTGATCGCGCGCAATGATGTCCGCTTTTGGGTAAAGCGGACATGGTCGATTGCAGTCAAATGTCTGCTTTTGACCCAAAGCGGACATACCGCTCCGGGCGATCAAGAAGTGACCTGGCCGAAACCGATGTCGTGCCCATCGATATCCTGCGTACCAAATTCGCGACAACCATACGGCTGATCGCACAGCCCGTAATCGATTTTTGCACCGCGCTCTACGAACTCCAGATAAAGAGCATCGACGTCATCGACCCAGAAATACATGTCCCAAAGTCCGGCGGACACAGTCCAGTGCGGAACGATGTGTTTGTCATCATCAATCTGTTTGACCATTACATACATATTGTCGCGCTGCAGGATCGCAAAAGACGGAGGCTCACCGAAAATTTCCCCGAACGAAAATCCCATTGCGTCGCGGTAGTGCTTGGTGGCTGCGTAAACGTCGCGCACAAATAGCACCGGCGCGGAACCGGTAAGTTTCGCTGTCGTTGAAGGTGTCATGGATACCGTTCCCCTCCGCTGCAACATAGGGAGGATAGCATGCCTAAATTTGACTTCTGTGATCGAATGGCTGACGTCCGCTATTGGCCCAAAGCGGACATTTCTCTTTGTACTGCCACATATCCGCTTTCGGGGGTAAAGCGGACATGCCGTTTTGCTCTGCGGGTTTCTGCTTTTGACCCGAAGCGAACATTGAAAAAAATACGCATTACCGACGGTCTCTCGGTCTGGTAGGCATTGTGCTATTCTTGTTGGAGTTAGATGTGCCTAAGTGCGCGCTAGATGAAGCAGCATATACAGTTTTGCCAGACGCAAGATGGAGTGCGGATTGCTCTCGCCAAAGCAGGTGAAGGTCCGCCACTGGTTCGAACCGCGAACTGGTTCACCCATCTGGAATTGGATTGGGACAGCGCAATTTGGCGACACTGGTTTGAGGCGCTTGCCGACGGCCGAACGCTCGTTCGCTATGATCCGCGTGGTTCAGGCCTGTCCGACCGCAATGTCGATGATTTGTCCCTGGAAACCTGGATCAGCGATCTCGAAGCGGTCGTGGACGCGGCAGGCCTTCAGCGCTTCCCGCTGATAGGGTTGTGTCAGGGAGGCGTCGTCGCCGTTGCTTTTGCGGCGCGCCACCCAGAGCGTGTCAGCCGCTTGATCCTGTATGACAGTTACTTGTCGGGTGCCTATGCCGAAGGCGTCGATCAAAGCCTGGAAAAGCAGGCGCGTACAATGTCAGAGATGATTGAGATGGGCTGGGGCCGGGAAGCCGGAGCATTTCGCGAAGTTTTTGCAAATCTGCTGATGCCGGATGCAACAAAAGATCAGCTTCGCTGGATTGGCGAACTCCAGCGACGGAGCGCTTCCGCGACAAATGCCAGAAAGCTCTGGGATGCATTCAACACGTTCGACATTCGAGCTGAGGTCGGAAAGCTCAAAATGCCGACCCTTGTCTTTCACGTCAGAGGCGATGCGATGGTCCCTTTCGAGGCGGGCCGCCGGCTTGCCGCGGCGATTCCAAACGCCCGTTTCGTCCCGATTAATGGCAAGAATCATATTCTGCTGGCCAATGAGAGGGCATGGCAGACTTTCACAACTGAGCTCCGCAATTTTCTCGCAGCCGACGAGCCGACTGAAATCCTGTCGCAGAGCAAGCTGGACGCGTTAAGCCCACGCGAGAAAGAACTCCTCGATTACATCGCCCGTGGATTAGCGAACGATGAAATTGCTGAAAGGACCGGCATCGCCGGGAAAACCGTACGCAATCACATCACGACGATTTTTTCCAAACTTGAGGTTGAACATCGTGCCCAGGCGATTGTCGTCGCTCGCAAGGCGGGGCTCGGCCGGGATTGATCAGCTAAGCCCACTAGGGCCAGTACCCTAAAATCGAGCCTTTTCGCAGCCAAAAGGCAGCCGCCGATAGGACCGGTGCCTCAATACATTATGCGTGTTTCGGTCGCATCATTTCAAAATCAAACGTGCAAACAGGAAAGATGACTGCGATGACCGATCATGTAAAAGGCATTGCCAAACAGCGCCAAGATCCGTTGCGCGAGCGCTATCGAACAGCGGCGGACGAAGCCCGCATAGTCGATGGCGCTAAAACCGTCATGAATGGATCTGAAGACCCTTTTCACGCCTCGGTGGTGGCGGGAGATGAGCATGGCGCGTCGTGGCGAGTTGGTATCCATCGCGCTGTCGGTGGCTATCATGATTTTCCCAATCCCGGTGATATACTTTGCGCCGCGCTCGCCTCCTGTTTTCATTCAACACTGCGCATTATTGCGGATCGGCTCGAAATTCCTATTGCGAGTCTCGAAGTCAGCGCGCGCGCAGAAGTTGACGTTCGCGGCACCTTGCTCGTCGATCGAAATGTTCCGGTCGGATTCCAAAAGATAAGGTGCCAGGTGCGTCTCGACCCAGGAGCCAAAGTGCCCCCGGAAAGAGTGACGATGCTGCAGGCCGCGGCTGAACATAGCTGTGTTGTGTTTCAGACGCTCCGCAATGGCGTACCGGTACAGACGCAGTTCGACGAAATCCAATCATTAAGCGGGGGTTGCACATAGGAGACGAGGTAATGCCACAGATTCCGTCTGATCAAGGGCGTGTTCGACACCGAACAAAAAAGGCACATTATTCAAAGGTTGACCGATGCTATGGTTTCGGTCGAAGGCGAAAACATGCGCGGCGTGACATGGCTGAAGATTTTCGAGGTAAACAGCGGTGAGTGGGGCATTGGCGGCCAGCCGCTGACGACCGAAGCCGTGAAAGAATTGGCCGCAGGTCGACGAGCATCGTGATCGTCTTAGCAAAGTGTGCGCCGTACATTTATGGCCCTTAGCAGACATTCCATCTGTCGTATTTGATGCCGCTGTCGGGCGTAGAGCGGACATGCCGTTTTGCACTGCAAATGTCCGCTTTTGACCCAAAGCGGACATAGGCAATCCCGTTCCAAGTGCTATGCTTCCTATGTCCTGCGTTCGTGCCGGAGACGGCCATGAGGGGGCGGCAATTTATCAGCCTAATCGGTGGTGTTGCGGCAACGTGGCCGCTTGCGGCGCTGGCGCAGCAGGTAGCACTGCCTGTTATTGGCTACCTCAGTTCCTACTCGCCCGAAGAGGGAGAATCCAGGGCGGCTCCGTTCCGACGCGGGCTCCAAGAAGCCGGCTATGTCGGGGGCCAGAATGTTGCGATCGAATATCGCTGGGCCGACCAACAAATTGATCGACTGCCTGCGATGGCCGCTGATCTGGTTCAGCGTCGCGTAAATGTCATCGCTGCAACTACTACTCCGGCGGCGCTCGCGGCACAGGCGGCGACCACGACCATTCCTATCGTCTTTGAGGTGGGAACCGACCCAGTTCGGCTTGGTCTCGTCACTAACTTGAACCGGCCGGATGGCAATGTTACGGGCGTGACCAATTTGTTTGTGGAGGTTGCGCCAAAGCGGTTGGAATTGCTGCACGAACTTCTGCCAACCGCGAAAGTCATGGCTCTTTTGGTGAACCCAGCCGATCGCAATCTGGCCCAAATCCAATCGCGCGAGGTGCTGTCGGCGGCCCACAACCGCGGGCTAGAGTTGCATGTCCTCAATGTCAGGAGCGAAGGTGACTTCGATGCGGTCTTCGCAGACATAAAACGTTTGCGAGTTGGCGGGCTCGTAATCGGCGCGGGCCCGGTCTTCCTACGCGGCCTCGACAAGCTTGCCGCCCTGACAGTTCGCCACGCTGTGCCCGCGATCTATTCGTATCGTGTCTTTCCTGCCGCTGGCGGTCTGATGAGCTACGGAACGGACATATCGGAGAGCTACCGGTTGGCCGGCGCTTATACTGGCAGGATTCTCAAGG
>Ga0310914_10000136_pt1 | contig 37835 bp, 46 predicted proteins | sample GREbulkMGAN108_FD_203450 | JGI IMG/M metagenome (GOLD analysis project Ga0310914, IMG submission 203450) | Lab enrichment of tropical soil microbial communities from Luquillo Experimental Forest, Puerto Rico - GRE.bulkMG.AN108 | ecosystem: Environmental > Terrestrial > Soil > Tropical forest >... | reverse complement strand
CGGGCGACAACATCTCGATGGAGATCGAGCTGATCGCGCCGATCGCGATGGATGAGGGGCTCAGATTTGCGATCCGCGAAGGCGGCCGCACCGTCGGCGCCGGCGTCGTCGCCAAAATCTTAAAGTAACCGTCTCCTGGTCGCGGCGACGCGCGGGTCTTAGGGAGCAGACGAAAACATGGCACTCGGAGATAACCAGAACATTCGCATTCGGCTGCGGGCCTACGACCATCGCGTGCTCGACCAATCGACTAGCGAGATTGTCAATACAGCAAGGCGGACGGGAGCCCGAGTCCGTGGCCCGATCCCGCTCCCGACAAAAATCGAGAAATTTACGGTGCTACGCTCGCCGCACGTCGACAAGAAATCACGCGAGCAATTTGAGATCCGCACGCACAAGCGGGTCCTCGACATCATCGACCCGACCCCGCAGACCGTCGATGCTTTGATGAAGCTCGATCTTGCCGCCGGCGTTGATGTCGAGATCAAACTCTAGGACAGAGCGTGATGCGTACCGGCTTGCTTGCTCAGAAGCTCGGCATGACCCGCATCTTCACCGACGAGGGCAACCATGTCCCTGTCACCATCCTGAAGGTCGACAACTGCCAGGTGGTCGCGATCCGCAACCGCGCGGTGGACGGGTACACGGCGGTGCAGCTCGGGATTGGCACCGCCAAGGCCAAAAACGTGTCGAAGCCGCAACGGGGTCATTTCGCCAAGGCCAAGGTCGAGCCGAAGGCTCGACTTGCCGAGTTCCGCGTTTCCGAGGAGGCATTGCTTGAGGTGGGCGCAGAAGTTACGGCCGGACATTTTATTCCGGGTCAATATGTCGACGTGATCGGCTTCAGTATCGGCAAGGGTTTTGCGGGCGCAATGAAAAGGCATAATTTCGGCGGCCTTCGCGCGAGCCATGGCGTTTCGATCTCGCACCGCAGCCACGGCTCGACCGGCCAGCGACAATCGCCAGGTAAGACCTTCAAGAACAAGAAGATGGCGGGGCATCTTGGAGGCGAGCGGGTCACGACCCAGAGTCTTGAGGTCATCACAACCGATCCCGAACGCGGCGTGCTGATGATCAAGGGATCTGTGCCGGGCAGTCCCGGCGGGTTCGTGCTGATCAAGGATGCGGTCAAACGGAAAGCCCCCGAAGGGCTACCGTTCCCCGCGGCATTACGGCAAGCATCGCGCGCGGAAGCGTGAAATGAAATTAACTGTGCGCAATCTCGACAATGAAGAGGTCGGTGACATCGAACTCGCTGACGAGGTGTTCGGCGTCCCCGTCCGTCGCGACGTCCTCGCCCGAGTTGTCAATTGGCAGCTGGCGAAACGCCGCGCTGGGACCCACAAGACCAAAGGGATCAGCGAAATCCGGGGCACGACTAAAAAACCTTACCGGCAGAAGGGCACGGGCCGTGCCCGCCAGGGTAGTTTGCGCTCACCGCAATTTCGTGGTGGCGCCAGGATATTCGGGCCGGTTTTACGTAGCCATTCGTTCTCGCTGCAAAAAAAGGTTCGCAAACTCGGCCTCAAGACAGCCTTGTCGGCAAAGCAGGGCGAGGGCAAGCTGGTCGTGATCGACGCGGCGCGAGTCGACAAAGCCAAGACCAAAGCTTTGCGTGCACGCTTCGAGATGCTTGGTTGGGATTCGGTGCTGATCATCGACGGACCGGCGGTCGATCACAACTTCGTGCGCGCCGCGCGCAACCTTCCCAGGGTTGACGTGTTGCCGCAGCAAGGCGCCAACGTCTATGACATCCTGCGCCGAGACACGCTCGTCTTGACCCGAGAGGCGGTCCATCATCTTGAGGCCCGGCTCAAATGAGCCGGTTTCGTGTCGTCCCGCGGGTCACGATGCGGCTCACGCGCCAGCAAATGTACGATATCATCCGCGGTCCCGTGATCACCGAGAAGGCGACAAATCTCTCGGAACACAATCAGGTGATCTTTCGCGTGCCGCTGACCGCCACCAAGAGGGAGGTCAAGGCGGCGGTCGAAGGCTTGTTCAATGTCAGCGTGACCGCCGTGAATACGATCCGAGTCGCGGGCAAGCTGAAGCGCTTCCGCGGGCGTCTCGGGCGGCGTTCGGATTACAAAAAAGCGATCGTGACCCTCGGCGAGGGTCAGCGGATCGACATTACGACGGGGATCTGACGCGATGGCATTGAAGACCTTTAATCCGACGACGCCGTCGCGCCGACAACTCGTGATCGTCGACCGCAGTGAGTTGTGGAAGGGAAAGCCCGTCAAATCGCTGACCGATGGGCTGCGCGGCAAGGGCGGGCGAAACAATACCGGGCGGATAACGGTGCGTTGGCGGGGCGGCGGTAACAAGAGGCGCTATCGGGTCGTCGATTTCAGGCGTGCCAAGGTAGATGTGCCGGCGACCGTGGAGCGGCTCGAATATGATCCGAACCGCACCGCATTCATTGCGCTGATCCGTTATCACGATGGCGAGCTTGCCTATATCCTGGCGCCGCAACGACTCAAGGCGGGCGACACGGTCGTCTCGGGTGAAAGGGTGGATGTCAAACCCGGGAACACGATGCCGCTGCGCAGCATGCCTCTCGGCACGATCATCCACAATGTTGAAATGAAGCCGGGCAAGGGTGGTCAGATTGCCCGGTCGGCAGGCACTTACGCCCAGCTGGTCGGCCGCGATCAGGGGTACGCACTGCTGCGCCTCGCCTCCGGCGAACTTCGCATGGTGCGAGCCGAATGCCGGGCGACAATCGGCGCGGTTTCGAACCCGGATCAACAAAACATTGTGATCGGCAAGGCCGGCCGAAACCGCTGGCTCGGCCGGCGGCCTTCGGTGCGCGGCGTCGCGATGAACCCGATCGACCACCCGCATGGCGGCGGCGAAGGCCGAACTTCGGGAGGCCGACACCCGGTCACCCCTTGGGGCAAGCCGACCAAGGGCAAAAAGACCCGGCACAACAAGGCGACCGATAGGCTCATCGTGCGCCGCCGCCACAATCGGTAGCCGGACGGAGAAAAAAGCTTGGCACGCTCGGTTTGGAAGGGACCGTTTGTCGATGGTTATCTGCTTAAGAAGGCAGAGGAAGCTCGCGCGTCCGGGCGCAACCAAGTGATCAGGACCTGGTCGCGCCGGTCGACGATCTTTCCACAATTTGTCGGCCTCACCTTCGGGGTCTACAACGGACACAAGTTCATTCCGGTGCTGGTCACCGAGAACATGATCGGGCACAAGCTGGGTGAGTTCGCACCGACCCGGACGTTTTACGGCCACGCCGGTGACAAGAAGGCGAGGAGGGGCTGATATGGGCAAGCAGGCTTCCACGCGCCGGCTCGATGAGAACGAGGCCACCTCGGTTATGCGGGGCCTCCGTACGAGCCCTCGCAAGCTCAACCTCGTCGCGAAGACCATCCGCGGAAAAGCTGCTTCTTCGGCACTGGCGGAGCTAACCTTTTCCCGACGCCGTATAGCGCGCGACGTAAAGAAGGTGCTGCAAGCGGCAATCGCGAATGCCGAAAACAATCATCAGCTCGATGTCGATCGCCTTTTTGTCAAAGAGGCTACCGTAGGCCGGGCGTTCGTGCTGAAGCGTTTCCATACCCGAGGCCGCGGGCGCTCGGCGCGGGTTGAGAAGATGTTTGCTCATCTGACGGTGGTCGTCCGCGAACGGGCCGAGGAGGTTGAGTGATGGGACAGAAGGTCAATCCGATCGGGCTGCGGCTCGGGATCAACCGCACCTGGGATTCGCGCTGGTTCGCACGCAAGGAGTACGGCAACCTCTTGCTCGATGACCTCGGCCTGCGCAAGTTCCTCCATCGGCGCCTCAGCCAAGCGGGCTTGTCCCGCATCGTCATCGAGCGGGCTGCCCGGAGGACGAGGATCACGCTGCATTCCGCACGGCCCGGGGTGGTCATCGGGAAAAAGGGTGCTGATATCGAGAAGCTGCGCACCGATCTCTCCAAGGTCACCAACAGTGAGGTCAGCCTCAATATTGTCGAGATCCGCAAACCGGAGATCGAGGCAAAGCTTATAGCAGACGGCATCGCGCAACAGCTCGAGCGGCGTGTCGCCTTCCGCCGCGCGATGAAGCGGGCGGTGCAGTCGGCAATGCGTCTCGGAGCGCAAGGGATCCGGATCAACTGCTCGGGACGGCTAGGCGGTGCCGAGATCGCCCGCATGGAATGGTACCGCGAAGGCAGGGTGCCGCTGCATACATTGCGTGCAGACGTCGATTTCGGCTACGGCACCGCCAAGACGACCTACGGCGTGTGCGGTGTCAAGGTGTGGGTGTTCAAGGGCGAAATCCTCGCCCACGATCCGATGGCCCAGGATAAGCGCCTGAGCGAATCACAGCCTGCGAGCCACGAGCGGGGCCGGCGCGAAGCGCTGGGATGACCGCTCATGCTCGCTCCTAAACGCAGCAAATACCGCAAAGCCCACAAAGGGCGCATTCATGGCCTCGCCAAGGGCGGGACGACTTTGAATTTCGGCGCCTACGGCCTTAAAGCCTCAGATCCCGGTCGCATCACCGCTCGCCAGATCGAGGCTGCACGGCGGGCGATCACGCGGCACATACGCCGCGCCGGCCGGGTTTGGATCCGCATCTTTCCCGATGTGCCGGTGTCGCAGAAGCCAGCCGAAGTCCGCATGGGCAGCGGCAAGGGTTCGCCGGAATTCTGGATCTGCCGGGTCAAGCCGGGTCGCATCATGTTCGAACTCGATGGGGTTTCGGCCGAAACTGCGCGCGAAGCCTTTGAACTCGCCGCAGCCAAATTGCCTATTGCCACGCGCTTCGTCGTCCGGCAAGGCGAGGGGGTCGTTCGATGAAGCCGGCCGATATTAGGGCCAAGACCGACGACGAGCTGAGGGGCGACCTCGACATCCTCAGCAAGGAGATGTTCAACCTGCGCTTTCAGCGGGCAAACGGCCAGCTCGAAAACACCGCCCGGGTCCGTCAGGCGCGGCGCGACATCGCCCGCATCAATACGATCCTGGGTGAGCGGCGCCGTGCAGCCCCGCGGGGGCGAAGCTAATGTCGAGACGCGTGCTGCAGGGCGTGGTCGTCAGTGCGGCTTGCGACAAGACCGTGCTCGTGCGGGTCGAGCGCCGGGTTATGCATCCGATCTACAAGAAGTTCGTCACCCATTCGAAGAAATACGCGGCGCACGACGAAAACAACAGGTACCGCACCGGCGATATCGTGCGGATCGAGGAGAGCCGGCCGATTTCCAAACGCAAATGCTGGGTTGTGATCAGCGGTCCCGGGGATTCGGCTCCTGGCCGCCCCCTCGCCGCTGAAGCCGCAGAGGCGGCTGCGGCTGAAGCTGGTCTGACAGACCTCGTGCAACCGGGTCTTGCTGGTGAAACCGCCGAAACAGATGGCGGTGCCACATGATCCAGATGCAGACCAATCTCGACGTCGCCGACAACTCCGGGGCGCGCCGAGTGCAGTGCATCAAAGTGCTGGGCGGCTCGAAACGCAAGACAGCGACCGTGGGCGACGTGATCATCGTATCGGTCAAAGAAGCAATCCCGCGCGGTCGGGTCAAAAAAGGCGATGTGCACCGAGCTGTCATTGTTCGCACGGCCAAAGAGATACGCCGCACCGACGGAAGCGCGATCCGCTTCGACCGCAACGCCGCTGTATTGATCACCGGTCAGGGAGAGCCGATCGGGACGCGCATCTTTGGTCCGGTAACCCGTGAATTGCGGGCGCGTCGGTTCATGAAGATCGTCTCACTGGCGCCGGAAGTGCTGTGACGCGCCCAGGGGTATGATCATGCCGAAGCTGAGGATCAAGAAGGGCGACAGTGTCGTCGTCATTGCCGGGCGCGATAAGGGCAAGACCGGTGAGGTGCTGCGTGTGTTCCCGGCCGATGCGCGAGTCATCGTACAGGGCGTTCATGTCGCCAAGCGGCACACCCGGCCGCGCATGGGCGAGCCGGGCGGGATCGTCGAGAAGGAGCTCACGATCCATATCTCCAATGTCGCGCATATCGACCCGCAATCGCGAAAGCCGACACGGATCGGGTACAAAGTTCTCGAGGACGGACGCAAGGTCCGGTTCGCCCGCCGCTCGGGCGAAGTGATTGATAGGTGAGAAGATGGCGAGGGCGCGCCTTCACGAGCTCTATACGACGACCGTCCGCCCTGCGTTGATGCAGGAGTTTGGGTATACAAATTCGATGCAGGTACCGCGCCTGGAGAAGATCGTAGTCAACATGGGAGTCGGCGAGGCAGTTCAAGACACCAAAAAGGTGGAGGCTGCGGCCAATGACTTGACTGCCATCACCGGCCAGCATCCGGTCGTCATCAAGGCCAAGCGCTCGATCTCGACATTCAAACTACGCCAGGGCATGCCAATCGGGTGCAAGGTGACATTGCGCCGCGAGCGCATGTACGAATTCCTCGACCGCCTAATTACGGTCGCTTTACCACGAGTGCGTGATTTCCGCGGCGTCTCGAGCCGGAGCTTTGACGGACGCGGCAATTTCGCACTTGGGCTCAAGGAGCAGATCGTCTTTCCCGAAATCGATTACGATCGTGTTGATGCGGTCCGCGGAATGGACGTGGTTGTCGTCACCTCTGCAGAGACGGATGCGGAGGCCAAGGCGCTTCTCAAGGCTCTTGACATGCCGTTTTCCAGTTGACCGTCGCAAGGGTTAGCCAGATGGCAAAAAAGAGCGCAATCGAGAAAAACGCCAGACGCATGAAGCTTGCCAAGAGCATGATTGCAAGGCGGGCGCGGTTGAAGGCGATCGCGGTCGACCGCACCGCGCCGCCGGACGAACGCCTCGCTGCCCAGCTGAAGCTTGCAAAATTGCCGCGCAACGGTTCCGCGACCCGCGTCAGGAACCGGTGTGCTCTAACGGGACGCCCGCGTGGGTATTATCGCAAATTCAAGCTGTCGCGCATCGCGCTACGCGAACTCGCCTCCGCAGGACAGATTCCGGGCGTGGTCAAGTCGAGCTGGTAGCAGGGTATTGCGGCTATGACGATGAGCGATCCGATCGGCGATATGCTGACTCGCATCCGGAACGGGCAGCGGGCGCGCCAGGCCACTGTCGCTTCTCCGGCTTCGAAACTCCGAGCCAATATCCTCGAAGTGATGGAGCGCGAGGGCTATATTCGCGGCTTCACCCGCGAACAAACTCGCCCTGGCATCTCCGAGCTGCGTATCGAGCTCAAATACGTCGACGGTGAGCCCGTGATTCGCGAAATTGCGCGCGTGTCGAAGCCGGGGCGGCGAATTTATTCGCGTATCGCGGAGCTGCCGCGAAGCTACAACGGGCTCGGAATATCCATTCTGTCGACCTCACGTGGGGTTATGTCGGACAACGAGGCCCGCGCCGCAAAAGTCGGCGGCGAGGTTCTCTGTCGCATTTTCTGAGGTCACCGATGTCGCGGATTGGCAAGCATCCGGTAACTGTGCCGAGCGGGGTCGAGATCCAGCTCTCGGGCCAGACGCTGACTGCCAAGGGAAGCCTCGGTACCTTGCGCTTGGTTGTCAGCAATGAAGTCACCGCTGCGATATCCGACGGCGCGGTCACGATCGCGCCAAAAAACGAGACAAAACACGCGCGAGCGATGTGGGGAACGACGCGCGCGCTGGTCAACAATATGGTGACCGGCGTGTCGAAGGGGTTCTCGGTCACTCTCGAAATCAATGGAGTAGGTTACCGCGCGGCGGTCCAGGGCGACACGCTCAATCTGCAGCTCGGCTACAGCCACGAGATCGCTTATCCGATCCCCGGTGATATCAGGATTACGTGCGAGAGGCCGACCCTCATCTCGGTGAGCGGCGCCGACCGCCAGCGCGTCGGCCAGGTCGCTGCCGAAATCCGTGCCTATCGGCCACCCGAACCCTACAAAGGCAAGGGCATCAAATACTCGAACGAGATCGTCCGTCGCAAGGAAGGCAAGAAGAAGTAGTCCGATGTCCGACAAAGCCCAGTCACTCTTCCTGCGTCGGCGCCAGCGGGTGCGGAGGAACTTGCGTCGTCTCAGCAACAACCGGCCGCGCCTCTCGGTTTTCCGCTCGTCCAAGCACATCTATGCGCAAGTCATCGATGATGTGGCCGGACGGACTCTGGCGGCGGCCTCGAGCCTCGACCGCGCGCTCAAGGCCGACCTTAAAACCGGCGCCGATACCGCTGCTGCTAATGCCGTCGGCAAGTTGGTGGCGGAGCGAGCGCTAGCAGCCGGGGTCGAGAAAGTCGTGTTCGATCGCGGCGCCTACCTTTTTCACGGTCGGGTAAAAGCCCTGGCCGATGCCGCCCGCGAGGGCGGTCTCGATTTCTAAAGGAGTCATCATGGCACGCACCCAGGGCGAGCGCCGCGCGCGAGGCGATAGCGAGCGGCAGTCGCGCGAGCGCGAAGAGACCGAATTCACCGAAAAGCTTGTCAACATCAATCGCGTTGCCAAGGTGGTGAAAGGTGGCAGACGTTTCGGCTTTGCCGCTCTCGTCGTCGTCGGCGACCGAAAAGGGCGGGTCGGCTACGGCTCGGGCAAGGCGCGTGAGGTGCCGGAAGCCATTCGCAAAGCGACAGAGCAGGCGAGGCGCAGCATGATCCGCGTACCGCTGCGCGAAGGGCGTACCTTGCACCACGACATCGTCAGCGGCTACGGCGCCGGCCAAGTAATCGTGCGGGCGGCCAAAGCTGGAACCGGGATCATTGCCGGCGGTCCGATGCGGGCGATTTTCGAGGCGCTCGGTGTGCACGACGTCGTTGCCAAATCGCTCGGCAGCCCGAACCCGCACAACATGATCAAGGCCACCTTCGTCGCATTGCGGCGGGCCACTAGCCCGCGCGCGGTAGCGGCGCGCCGCGGCAAAAAGGTGGGTGAGATCCTTGGCCGGCGTGATGCCGAAATCCGCGAGACCGCTTGATGGAAGGCAAAAAGACGGTCACGGTTGTGCAGACCGGAAGCCCGATCGGCCGCACACCGGACCAGGAAGCGACCCTGAGGGGGCTGGGTTTGAACAAGCGGCACCGTCGGCGCGTTCTTGAGGACACGCCGGCGGTTCGCGGAATGATCCGCAAGGTCAAGCACCTTGTGCGCGTCGAAGAACGGGGGTGAATTTCGCTCATTACCCCTCAGCCTCCTGCCGGCCCGGGTCCCTCTCTCCCGGCATGTGGGGCTAGGGATAGGATTGATTAGTGATGAAGCTCAACGAAATCAGGGACAATCCCGGCGCGCATTACCGGGCCAAGCGAGTGGGCCGCGGCATCGGCTCCGGCAAAGGCAAGACATCGGGACGTGGCGGTAAGGGTCAGACGGCGCGGTCCGGCGTGACTCTCAACGGATTCGAAGGCGGCCAGACTCCACTGCATCGAAGGCTGCCGAAGCGTGGCTTCAACAACGCGATTTTCCGAAAGGATTTCAAGGTGGTGAATCTTGGGCGTCTGCAGGCCGCCCTCGATAATGGTAGGCTGAGCGCCGAGGGAAAGCTCGATGGGGCGGCGCTGGTCTCTTCGGGTGTCCTCCGGCGACTCGGGGACGGTGTCCGTTTGTTGGCCAAGGGGGCGCTACACACGGCAATTACGATCGAGGTTGCCGGCGCCTCCAAGGCGGCAATCGTTGCGGTTGAACAAGCTGGGGGTAAGGTCATCCTTCGCGGCGGCCGGGCGCGACAGGAGAAATCGGACGGCGTCACCGCTTCGGCCTGAACCGGCGCGGTGCCGGTCCCGGTTTTTGGTGAGGAAGGATAAATGGCGTCAGCCGCCGAAACACTTGCTGCCAGCATAAATTTCTCGGCCTTCGCCAAGGCGACCGAGCTCAAGAGCCGGATCTGGTTCACGCTGGGAGCCTTGGTGATTTACCGGCTCGGCACCTACATCCCGATCCCTGGGATAGACCCGACGATCCTGCAAGATGTATTTTCGCGCAACGCCGGCGGGATTCTCGGCATGTTCGACATGTTTTCGGGCGGCGCGCTCGGGCGCATGACGATTTTTGCGCTGAACATCATGCCGTACATCTCGGCGTCGATCATCATCCAGCTCCTGACTGCGGTCTCCCCCACGCTCGAAGCGCTGAAAAAGGAGGGTGAGAGCGGCCGCAAGAAACTCAACCAATACACCCGCCTCGGTACCGTGCTGCTGGCTGCGGTCCAATCCTATGGGATCGCCGTCGGACTTGAGGGCATGCGCGCCGGAGCGCAATCGGCGGTGCTCGATCCCGGGTTGTTCTTCCGGCTGGTCACGGTCGTGACGCTGACGAGCGGCACCGTGTTCCTGATGTGGCTCGGCGAGCAGATCACCGCTCGCGGGATCGGCAATGGCATCTCGCTGATCATCATGTCGGGGATCGTCGCGAACCTGCCGCATGCATTGGCCGCCACCCTCGAGCTCGGCCGCACCGGCGCGCTCTCTACCGTCTTCATCATCGGCTTTTTGGTCATGGCGGTCGCCGTGGTTGGCTTCATCGTGTTCATGGAGCGGGCGCAGCGGCGCATTCTCGTCCAGTACCCAAAGCGCCAGATCGGCAACAGGATGTTCGGCGGCGACGCTTCGCACCTGCCGTTGAAGATCAACACCTCCGGCGTAATTCCGCCGATTTTCGCCTCCTCGCTTCTTCTGCTGCCGGCAACGGTGGCGAATTTCGAAGCCAACGGCCAAAGCTTTGGCTGGCTCGGCGAGATTACCGCCTATCTCGCTCACGGCCGCCCGCTTTATATGGCGCTCTACATCGCTCTGATCTGCTTCTTCTCGTTCTTCTACACGGCGATCGTATTCAACCCGACCGAGACAGCGGACAATCTGCGCAAATATGGCGGGTTTATTCCCGGTATCAGACCGGGCAAGAATACTGCCGATTACCTGGACTATATCTTGACCCGATTGACCGTCGTCGGTGCTGCATATCTCTCGGCAGTGTGCATCCTGCCCGAGATTCTGATTTCTGAATACTCGGTGCCGTTCTATTTCGGCGGCACCAGTCTCTTGATCGTCGTCAGTGTGACGATGGATACCGTGGCGCAAATCCACTCGCATCTGTTGGCGCACCAATACGAGGGTCTGATCAAGAAGGCGAAGCTGAGGGGACGCCGCGGATGAACATCATCCTGCTCGGGCCGCCAGGCTCGGGAAAGGGTACTCAAGCAAAGCAGATCGAACAGACCCATGGCGTCGTCCAGCTGTCCACCGGCGACATGTTACGCGCCGCGACCGACTCCGACACCGAATTCGGACGCCGGGTCAAAGCAATCATGGATTCCGGACAGCTCGTCCCGGACGACATCATTGTCGAGATGATCGACCGACGCATCGTCCAGCCCGATTGCCGCAAAGGTTTCATCCTCGATGGATTTCCTCGCAATGTGCTGCAGGCCGAAGCGCTCGACGCGATGCTGGCCGCGCATGGCCTCAAACTTGATCACGTGATTTTGCTTGATGTTGATGAGGCGGCGCTCATCGGTCGGCTGTCCGGACGCTTCAGTTGCAATCAATGCGGCGCCAGCTATCACGAACGGCACAAACGGCCGCGCCGGGAAGGTATCTGTGACGTTTGTGGCAGCACCGAGTTTGTCTGCCGTGCCGATGACCGACCGGAAGCAGTCAAAGCACGGTTCGAGGTTTACCGGCGCCAGACCGCGCCGATCCTGCCTTATTATCGCGATCGTGGTCTCCTGCGCTGTATCGACGGGATGGCCGACATCGACGCGGTCACGCGTGAAATCGAAAAGGTGCTGGCGTGCGGGTTAACTTCCACGGAGGCGCTGCGCCAAGTATAGCCGACATCCGGCGCATCTGACATTTTCTACTCCGGACCAACCTCTGGGGGAGCCGAGATGATCGAACCCTATACCGCGGTGGGACTGATCCCGAGCTTCTGGGGCATTCGCCGCCGCGAAGACATCGAGAAGAACCTCGAGCACCTCGAAAGCCTGACAAAGGCCGCATTCTGGTTGTCCAGTCTCGACATCCCTGTGCGCCTCGTCGCCATTCCTGAAGGCGCGATGCAAGGGTTCAATGACGAAGTTCTCGACGTCGATCACGCCGAATTTGCGCGAACCTGTGCGATCGACATCCCCGGCCCGGAGACCGACCGCCTTGGGCGTCTTGCCCGCAGCTGGGGCACCTTTATCATGGCGCAGGCCAAAGCGCGCGACGAGGACTGGCCGGACCGGTTCTTCAATGTCGGCTTCGTCATCGATCCGGACGGCGCGGTCATTTTGAAGCACTACAAGATCGTTGCTTTGCTGCCTTGTGAGCGCTCGGTCTCGCCGCACGATCTGTTCGACTGGTGGATCGAAAGATACGGGCGCAATTTGCAGGCTTTTTGGCCTGTGGTCGACACGGCAATCGGCCGCCTCGGCATCATGATGGCAATGGAAGGCAATTATCCCGAGAATGGCCGCGGTCTCGCGCTCAATGGCGCAGAGGTGGTGTATCGCGCCTCGCTGCCCGCGCCATTTACCGAGAACGACTTTTTCGAGATCTCAAACCGTGCCCGCGCGCTCGAAAACAACATGTACATTGTAGCCCCCAATATTGGCGGCTATCATCTGTATCCGGAAAGCGACACCCCGATCGACGCCGGCGGTGGCCAGTCGATGATCGTCGATTATCGCGGCCAGATTGTCGGGAAGCAGCGTGATACCAATGGCTCGACCTTTGTTGCCGGAGTGATCAATATCGAAGCACTGCGCCATCACCGGCAAAACGCGCAAGTCACGAACTGGCTCAAGGATATCCGGGCCGAGCTGGCACAGATCATCTACGAGCAGCCGATCTATCCGAAGAATCTCTACCTCGACAAAATTCCCGGCCGGCACGCGGAGTACAAACGGGAGGTGATCGACCGGCAGGTTCGTCTGATGCAGCAGCGCGGCATCTGGAAACCGCCGGCGAGCCGCTAACACCAAAGGACCGGAAGGACACTAATGTCGGAGACGGTGAAATATCTGCTGGAGGAGAATCGGCTGCCGAAGGACTGGTACAACATCGTCGCCGACTTACCGCGTCGGCCCGATCCGGTGCTGCATCCAGGCACATTGCGGCCGATCGGCCCGCAGGATCTCGAGCCGTTGTTCCCGATGGCGCTGATTGCGCAGGAAGTCGCGACGGAGCGGATGATCGAAATCCCCGAGCCGGTGCGGGAAGTCTACCGGCAGTGGCGTCCGTCGCCGCTCTATCGGGCACGCCGCCTGGAGGCGGCGCTCGATACCCCCGCCAGGATTTACTACAAATACGAGGGTGTCAGCCCGGCCGGCAGCCACAAACCCAACACGGCCGTGGCCCAAGCCTTTTACAACAAAGAAGCTGGGGTCCGGCGGCTGACGACCGAAACCGGAGCCGGGCAATGGGGTTCCGCGCTCGCGTTCGCTGGCGCCGTCTTCGGGCTTGAGGTGCGCGTCTACATGGTGCGTGTCAGCTTCGAGCAAAAGCCTTATCGCAAGGCTCTAATGGAAGCCTGGGGTGCTGAGTGCGTGGCGAGCCCCAGCAGCGAAACCAATGCGGGGCGGCAAATCCTCGCCGAACACCCGAATTCTCCGGGCAGCTTGGGCATCGCCATCAGCGAAGCGGTCGAAGTCGCGGCGCAGCGCGCCGACACCAAATATTCGCTCGGCAGCGTGCTCAATCACGTTCTGATGCACCAGACCGTCATCGGTCAGGAAGCAATGGCTCAGCTCGAGATGGCAGAGGATTATCCCGACATCATTGTCGGCTGCACCGGCGGCGGCAGCAATTTCGCCGGGATTGCGTTTCCATTTATCGGCGCGGGGTTGCGCGGCGCCCCGAAACCGCGCGTCATCGCCTGCGAGCCGTCCGCCTGCCCGAGCCTGACCCGCGGCAGATACGCCTACGATTTCGGCGACACCGGGCATTTGACGCCGCTGGTCAAAATGCATACGCTCGGCTCGACCTTTGTGCCGCCGGGCTTTCACGCCGGCGGCCTCAGATATCACGGGATGGCGCCGTTGGTGAGCCTCCTGCAGGAGCTCGGGCTGATTGAATCTCGCGCCTACACGCAATTGAGCTGCTTCGAGTCCGGAATCCAGTTTGCGCGCACCGAGGGAATCCTGCCGGCGCCGGAGGCAAATCATGCGGTGACCGGGGCGGTCGAGGAAGCGTTACTCTGTAAGGAGGATGGCATCGCGCGCACGATCCTGCTCAATCTCTGCGGTCACGGGCACTTCGACATGCAGGCTTACATCGACTACCAAGCGGGCAAGCTCGAGGACCGAGCCTATGACGAGGCCGAGTTGGCAGCTGCATTCGCCACCTTGCCTCAGGTGGCCGTCGCGTAGAGCCGTCAAAAGGTTTGTATCGCAGGAAGGAGCGTCTGACGCCGGGGTTGACGGAGCCATCTCGGCCCGTATAATACTCCGCCCTTGCAAAAAGGTCGCACAAGCCAACATTTTCGGTCTGAGGAGAAGCGCAGGTGGCGCGCATCGCTGGCGTCAACATTCCCAATCAGAAGCGGGTGCCCATCGGGCTCACTTACATCCACGGTATCGGGCGCACCAAGGCCCTTGAGATATGCGAGCGGGTTGGCATTCCGACCGAGCGGCGCGTCCAAGAAATGACCGATGACGAAGTGCTGCGGGTCCGCGAACTGATCGACCGCGAATATACGGTCGAGGGAGATCTGCGACGACAGGTCGCGATGAACATCAAACGTTTGATGGATCTGGGCTGTTATCGCGGATTGCGCCACCGTAAAGGCCTGCCGGTACGTGGTCAGCGCACTCACACGAATGCGCGGACGCGCAAGGGTCCGGCCCGTCCAATCGCGGGAAAGAAAAAGTAGAAACTCGCGGCTTCGATCAGACCGTCGGAAAGGGATTAAATGGCCAGAACGGCGGCACCGGCGCCGCGTCTACGCCGACGCGAACGAAAGAACATCACCTCGGGCACAGCCCATGTAAACGCGACGTTCAACAACACGATGATCACCATCACTGATGCCCAAGGCAATACGATCGCGTGGTCGTCATCTGGTAGCCAAGGTTTCAAGGGTTCTCGCAAATCGACGCCCTACGCCGCGCAGGTTGCTGCCGAGGATGCGGGTCGCAAGGCCATGGAGCATGGCATGCGTACTCTTGACATCGAGGTCAAAGGGCCGGGTTCGGGGCGCGAATCGGCGTTGCGGGCGTTGCAGGGGGTCGGGTTTATAGTCACCTCGATCCGTGATGTGACACCGATCCCTCATAATGGCTGCCGTCCGCCCAAGCGACGTCGGGTCTGACGCGGAACAGGCAAATCCGCCGGTCACAGCGGCCGTATCGAGAAAAAGCAGGCGGCTTTCCGTGGACGGAGAGCCTCCGCCTTAGCAATCGAGGTGTAACTCTTGCTTCAGAGAAATTGGCAAACCCTGATCAAACCGAAACAGCTCTCGGTCGAGCCGGGCGACGATCCTAAGCGGGTCGCCACCGTTGTCGCTGAGCCGCTCGAACGCGGCTTTGGCTTGACGCTCGGTAATGCGTTGCGTCGCGTGCTGCTGTCCTCTTTGCAGGGCACGGCAGTCACCTCGATGCAAGTCGAAGGCGTCTTGCATGAGTTTTCGTCGATACCGGGGGTGCTCGAGGACGTGACCGACATCGTCCTTAATGTAAAGAGCATCGAGCTGCGGATGTATGGAGAAGATCCCAAGCGCATGCGCCTGCGCGCCAACGGGCCTGGCGAGGTACGAGCCGGGGCGATCGATACCGGCCATGACATTGAGATCATGAACCCCGACCTTGTGATCTGCACGCTTGACAGCGCCGCCAAGATCGCAATGGAACTGACCGTCGAGAACGGCAAGGGCTACGTGCCCGCTACGCAAAACCGGCCTGAAGACGCGCCCATCGGTCTTATCCCGGTCGATGCCTTGTTCAGCCCGGTGCGCAAAGTTTCCTACCGGGTCGAGAACACCCGCGTCGGGCAGGTGACCGATTACGATCGGCTGGCGCTGCGGGTCGAGACAAATGGCTCGGTGACTCCCGAGGACGCGGTGGCGCTCGCCGCCCGCATTCTCCAGGATCAGCTGCAGCTCTTCATCAACTTCGAAGAGCCACGCCACCCTTCCGAAGAGTCCCGCCCGAGCGAGCTGCCTTTCAACAAGAACTTGCTGCGCAAGGTTGACGAGCTCGAGCTATCGGTACGCTCGGCCAATTGCCTTAAGAACGACAATATAGTCTATATCGGGGATCTGGTTCAGAAGTCCGAGGCCGAGATGCTGCGGACGCCCAATTTCGGGCGCAAATCGTTGAACGAGATCAAGGAGGTGCTGGCTCAGATGGGGCTTCATCTGGGCATGGAAATCCCGAACTGGCCGCCCGAGAATATCGAGGAACTGGCCAAGCGCCTCGACGAGCCGTACTGAGGGCGCCATGCGTCATCGCCTCCGCGGCCGCAGCTTCAGCCGCAAATCCGCCCATCGCAAGGCGATGTTCGAGAACCTCGCTGCGGCGCTGATCAAGCATGAGCAGATCCGGACAACCCTGCCCAAAGCGAAGGATTTGCGCCCCTTCGTCGAACGGCTGATCACGCTCGGCAAGCATGGCGGTCTCGCCAACCGCCGCCGGGCGATCGCCTCGCTGCAGGACACGGTGCTCGCAAATAAGTTGATGACGACCTTGGCAGAGCGTTACGCGAACCGGCCGGGCGGCTATACCCGCATCATCAAGGCCGGCTACCGCTACGGTGATAATGCCGCGATGGCGGTGATCGAACTAGTCGACCGCGACCCCGAAGCCAAAGGCAAGGATTCCGGCCCAAGCGCGACCGAAAAGGAGGAGACCGAAGCGGCTTAACCCTAGCTGCATTTACGGCCATCTCCTGTTCATCCGCAAAATCGTTATAAAGTCGTGATATCGTCTTCACGATTAATGAGTTTTGATAAATCAAACGTATGCACTCGTGATCTGCTGTTCTTTGCTGTTTTCTGCTGTTATTAGCCCTTTTCCGTTCACCGTTTCTCGCTGCTTTTCTCGCTAGCCGATCCGAGAATATCCAAGGTTTCCGCGGCTGAGGCCAGTCTCGTCGCTGTATTTTCCCGGCGTTAACAGCGATTATCAGCGATCTCTCGCCGCCTCGCGAGAGAACCCATACAATGCTCGAGAGCCGAGGGGAGGAGCCTCTGATGCTGTTCAAATGTCTGCCGCCCGGCGCGGAGATTCCGGGACGTTTTCCGGGTCCGGCCCACGCGCGCGGCAGATGGTTCACGGTCGATATTCATTGCCATGTGCTGACGCCGAAGGCCGCCGAGATGGTGGCGGGCCATCCAAGTGCGACGCGGCATCCGCGCGAGGAATACGCCAACGAGCGCACGCGCGAGGTCAATCGCGAGCAGGCCGAGCGCAACCGGGTTCAGTTCACCTCGGTCGAGAATCGGCTCGCCGACATGGATCGGATGGGCATCGACATTCAGGCGATCTCGCCCTCACCCAATCAGACCTATTACGGCGCCGAGCCCGAGCTCGGCATCGCCACCGCGCGGGTCGTCAACGACAATCTCGCCGACATTGCCGGCCGCCATCCCGATCGCTTCGTCCCCCTCGGAACGGTGCCGTTCCAGGCACCAGAGCTGGCGATCGCCGAGCTCGACCGGCTGCACAAATCGTTGGGCTTCCGCGGCATCGAGATCGCCACCAATGTCGCGGGCGAGGATTTTTCGGCTGAGCGATTCCGCAAGGTCTTCGCCCGGATCGAGGAGCTGGGTCTTCTGATCTTCATGCACCCGACCGGGTTTCCCGAAGCGCGGCGCTTTGCCGACCACTACCTCGTCAACGTGATCGGCAACCCGCTCGATACAACGGTGGCGCTGCATCATCTGATCTTTGGCGGCGTGCTCGACGACCACCCCAATCTGAAGCTGGTGGCCGCGCATGGGGGCGGTTATCTGCCGGCCTATTCGGGGCGGATCGACCACGCCGCGGCGGCGCGCCCCGACACCTGCGAACAGATCCATCGCATGCCGACGAGCTATTTGAAGCGGCTTTATTTCGACACGATCGTCTACACGCATCACCAGCTCGAGTATCTCGTCGAGCAATACGGTGCCGACCACGTACTGATGGGCACCGATTATCCGGCCGATATGGGCGAGGTCGACCCGGTCGGCTTTATCGAGAGCGCCCGAGGGCTCGACGACAACGAGCGCCGTGCGATCCTTGGCGGCAACGCCGCGCGCTTGTTGAACATCCAAATCCCGCGGGGGCCGGCATGAGCCGTGCAGGGGAAGACATCCTGTTCAAATGCCAGCCACCGGGGACCGAGCCGCGGGCCGGGCGCTTTCCCGGACCGGTGCATGCCCGCGGCAAATGGTTCGCGATCGACATCCACTGCCATGTCCGCTGCGAGAAAGCGGCGGAAATGGTCGAGGGCCATTCCGAGGTATCGCGCTGGTTTCTCGAAACCTCGGCCAACGAGCGCAGCCGCGAAATCAACCGGCAGAATGGGAAGCGGACCCGCCTTCAAGGCGCCTCGCCCGAAAAGCGGATCGAGGACATGGACCGGATGGGGGTCGACATCCAGGCGATCTCGCCGGCGCCGCGCCAGACCTATTACGGCGCCGACCGCGATCTCGGGCGCGAAGCGGCACGCGCCGTCAACGACTTCATCGCCGAGATCTGCAGCCGTTACCCGGACCGCTTCGTCGGCCTCGGCACGGTGCCGTTCCAAGCCCCCGAGCTGGCGGTTGCCGAGCTCGAAAGGCTGCACAAATCCCTGGGCTTCCGAGGCATCGAGATCATGACCCATGTTGCCGGCGAGGATCTCGCGGCCGAGCGGTTCCGCAAGATCTTTGCGCGCTGCGAGGAATTGGGTCTTCTCGTCTTCATGCATCCCGACGGGTTTACCGAAGCCCGGCGACTGGCCGACCATTACTTCAACAATGTGATCGGCAACCCGCTCGATTCGACGGTTGCGCTGCATCACCTGATCTTCGGCGGCGTCCTCGCCGATAATCCGAACCTGAAATTGGTCGTGGCGCATGGCGGGGGTTTCCTGCCCGCCTACCCGGGGCGCATCGACCACGCCGCGGCGGCCCGCCCGGATTGCTGCGAGCGCATCCATCGGATGCCGAGCGCCTATCTGAAGCGGGTCTATTTCGACGCCCTCGTCTACACCCATCATCAACTTGAGTATCTCGTCGAGGAATACGGTGCCGATCATGTCCTGATGGGCACCGATTATCCCGCCGATATGGGCGAGGTCGATCCGATCGGCATGATCGAAGGCACCCCGGGTCTCGACGATGCCGAACGGCGGGCGATCCTCGGCCGCAATGCCGCAAGGCTGCTCAATCTCGAAATCCCCACCAACTCCAACTTAGCCCCGGGAGGAAAATCATGAAGTTCCTGAGTGACGAACAGCTGAAGGAGCTGCAGCCAGCCGAGACGTCGAGTTTCCCGTCGCCGGTGCCGACCCAGATCGTCTCCAGCGACGAATACTTGCCGGTGCCGCAAAGCGTGAAGCAGCGCGAGGTCGAGGCGCGCCTGAAGGATTTGAGCGACCGGCTCGCCCGCAGGCAGGGTGTGTCGCGGCGTCGCTTCTTTCAGACCGCCTCCGGCATGGCGGCTTCGTTTTTGGTCATGAACGAGGTCTTCGGACGGCTGTTCGAGGTGAGCGAGGCGGAAGCGGCGACGCCGGACATGGCGGCCGAGCGCGCCGACGCCCTATCGAAGCAATTCATCATCGACGGGCACACCCATTTCCTGCGTGACGACACAGGTTTGATGGGCTTTATCAAGGCCCGCGAGGCGGTTGGCAAGGCCGGCTGGAACAAGCAGATCGGCGACAAGGAACAGACGATCGACGATCTGAAATACACCAACTACATCAAGGAAATTTACATGGACAGCGACACCAAGGTGGCGCTGTTGTCGAACTCGCCCTCGGAGGTTCCCGAGGACTGGTTCATTCCGCAGGAGCAGGTGTTCAAGACCCGCGAGCAGGTCAACAAGGAGGCCGGCTCGCGGCGCATGATGGCGCATTTCATAATCACGCCGGGCTGGCCAGGCTGGCTCGACCAGGTCGACAAGGCGATCGAGGTCTACAAGCCCGATTCCTGGAAGGGCTATACGGTCGGCGATAACACCCACAAAGAGCTCGCCCACCACCCCTACCGCCTCGACGACGAAAAGCTGATGTACCCCTTCTACGAGAGGGCGGCGAAGTCGGGGATCAAGAACGTCTGCATCCACAAGGGATTGTTTGCTCCTGCGATCGAGGAGAAGTTCCCCCAACTGCGGCCCTATGCCGACGTCAGCGATGTCGGCAAGGCGGCCAAGGACTGGCCGCAGCTCAATTTCCTGATTTACCACTCGGCCTATCGGTGGATCGGCGCCGCCCCGGCCGAGGGCATGGCGGAATTCGACCGCACTGGCCGCAGTTCATGGACCAGCGATCTCTCCGAGATCCCGGAGAAATACGGCGTCACCAATGTCTATGGCGATCTGGGACAACTCTTCGCGTGGACGGCAGTGGCGGAGCCGCGGCTCGCGGCGGCGCTGATGGGCATGCTGGTCAAGGGGCTCGGCGCCGACCACGTGCTGTGGGGCACCGACGCGGTATGGACCGGCGCGCCGCAATGGCAGATCGAAGGGCTGCGTCGTCTCGAGATCCCGGAAGAAATGCAGAAGCGCTACGGGTTCAAGCCGCTGGGCCCGGCGGACGGCCCGGTCAAGAACGCTATCTTCGCCGATAACACGGTGCGGCTCTACAATTTCGATAAGCATGCGGCGCTGACCACACCCGACCGGTTTGCCGAGCTGAAGGCCGATTACGTCAAAAATGGCCCAGGCCGCAGCAATCTGCGCTACGGCTGGGTCCGCAACACGGTCTGACCGGGCCGCGTGTTTCGGCGGGCCCTGGTCAAAGTTGTCATATTTGGCGGGCTTATGGGCTTGGCGGTTTCGCCGGCACGGGCACAACAAAAATTCTCCAAAACCGCCGCCGATTATCAAGATGCTCCCAAGGACGGGCTGACTTGCGCTGCTTGCAGCCTGTTTCGCCCCCCGCGGGCCTGCACGGCCGTGGAGGGCGACATCAGCCCCAATGGCTGGTGCAAATTTTTCGATTTGCCGGATTGAGGGTTACGACCCGAGATATTCGGCGAAATATTCCTCCGCCGTAATCAAGCGATCGACAATGCCGAGTTCGTGTGCTTGCCAGCAGAAGACGTCGATCGCGTCGCGGTTCCTTTCGTATCCATATGGGTGGAAATCCGCGCCCATCAGTGCTTCGGTTTCTTCGAGCTCGACATCAAGCCAGGGCGACACATACGGGAAGTTGCGCATTGCGGCCGCGAACTCGTCGTTGCAGCGGATAAACGCCTTGGTTAGGCTGCGCGCAGTCCATTTCGCGCGCTCCCAGACGTCGCGGCGCAGGATGATCAGGTGCTGCGGCGGAAAGCAGCCGGTCCGCCGGAAATAGTCGCGCTCGATCGTCCGAACATCGGAGAACAGGCGGATGATCGGCCCGTTCACTGGGTCGTAATGCTGCGGCCGCGGTGGGCTGTAGATCGCATCGAGCTCGCCGGCGATCAGCATTTCCGACAGCGAACGGCCTGTCGGTGGCCGTTGCACGCCTGGCGATAGATCGTAAAGGTGGGTCGGCGCGCGCGGCGCGTCGATGTCGCCGATCCACCATTGAAGGTTCTCGGGCGGCACATCGATGAACCGCAGGAAATGCCGGTACCAGATCGAGCCGCTGGCGACCCAGTCGTACATGCCGATCCGCTTGCCGATGAGATCAGCCGGCGTCGAGACGCGACCGCCTTTGCGGACATAGAGGTCGCGCGCGGTAAAATTGCGCAGCGGGAAGACCGGCAGTCCGACAAAGCTGCGGTCACTTTTGTCAATGCGCCGCAGCTGACCCGCCATCGACGCCTCGCCGCCCTGCACCGTCGGATCATGAAGCGAGCGGCGCAGCATCTCTGCGCGCATCTCCCATGATCCGCCGCTGCCGTGGATCAAGGTAAGGGCGATGCCGTTGGGTTTGACATCGCCGGTCACGAGCGGCATCACCCGCGCATAATCGGCGCAGGTCAACGTGATTGGGAGATCGGCCATCCGCCTCCCGCCGTTATAGATACCGGGTGGGCCTGATCAAGGTACGCCACATATGAGCCGACGGACTGCTGTCCCAGCCGAGTCCCTCTTCCGGCTGGCGGAAGTTGCGGCCGATCACGTCAGTGAACTCCTCCAGCTCCACGATCACGTTCGGATCGAACGAATAGAGATCGTGGACGGTAATCATCCGCGCGGTCATGTACCACTTGTGGTTGCAGGCGCGGTTGTACTCTTCTTCGATGTATGGGTCCGGCCGGTAATTGGGGCCGAAATTCTTCGTGTAGGATTCTGGGTAGGCATACCCGACCGACTCGTCGGCGTAGAAGCGCAGCGCCTGATGGGCGCGGATTGCCCAGGCGACCTCCTCGTCGACATAGGGCGCCACCATCTGCGCACCCCAATAACCGTGGTCGGCGCGAATAAAGCCGATGACGCCGATATCGTGCAGCAGACAGGCAAGGATGACTTTCTCGTTCATGCCGGCCTTGGCCGCGTGTCTGGCGCTTTGCAGCAGATGGTTCGCGGGGCCGAAACGGTATTTGAAGAAATCGATCAGCGTCGGGCGCGGCGGCATTTCCGGCAAGCGCGGATCGTCGCCCATCAGCATGTACTTGCCGGGGTTGGCGGCGAGCAATGCCGTGCCGCTCGGGATGCTCATATCGCCGTCGGCGAGATTGAACAGCCGCGATTTGACGATGATCGCGTCGAGCTCACGCATCATCCTGTGCTCAAGCGCATCAGCCCGTTCGGCCAATGTCATCGTGTCGTTCATTTTAGCTTCCTAGCTTCCTATTTGTCTCAACGGAGCGATCGCCAACCGTAGCAAATGGCGGCGGTTCGCTGCTAGTCTGACAACCGGACCAACGCCTCGAAAGCCCAGCAAGATGACCCGGCATTTCGGTGTTTTGATTCCTTCTACCAATACGACAGTCGAGTTGGAGTCCCGGCTGTTGCCGGCGGCTTACCAGGCGCATATCGGGCGGCTGATGACCAGCGCGCCCGGCCGTACCTTCCAGCCGAGCCGCGACGAGGACGTCGACTACCAGTCGCGCCTGCTCGGCACCGCCAGGGTCGAGCTGGTGATCCTGGCGCAGACCTCGGCGAGCCTCTTCGCTGACGATTACGACGAGGTCACCACCCGGCGGATGAGCGCCGGTGCCGGTGTTCCGGCCATTACCTCGGCGCAGGCGGTCGGCCGCGCGGTGCGGGCGCTCGGCGCTCGACGTATCGCCATCGTCTCCCCCTATTCGGACGAGGTCAATCAGCGCGGCGCCGGCCGCTATTTCGCGTCAAAGCACGGGCTCGAAGCCGTCGCACTCGAAGGCTTTGGTGCCACCGATTCCTATGCGATCGGTCAGCTCGCCCGGAGAACGCGCGCAACGCCTTCGCACGGATCGACCGGCCCGAGATCGAGGTCTTTGTCGTGCCCGGCGGCAACTTTCCAACGATGACCTCGATCGCGGGTTGGGAGCGCGACTTCGGCAAGCCCGTCGTGACCACCAACCAGGCCTCGTTCTGGGCGATGCTGCGCCATTTCGGCGCCGGCGAAGGCATCTCCGGCTATGGTCGCCTGCTCGCCGAAGTCCCCGCCGGGTAGTAGTCACTTTTCGGGCGGCCACTCATCCAGCCCCAGCAACCGACGGCCCAGTTTTGTGAGCGCGGCGGGCGGCCAAGGTTCGATGCGGTCATAACCGGGCCGATTGCGCCACCAGGGGACGCATCGGCCCGTGCGCCACGAATCGACCTGGGCCTGCCGCAGGGCTCCATCCGCGGGAAACATCGCGACGTAAAAGGCGATCCGCGGCTTCGACGATCTGTTCTTCGAGTTGCCGTGCGGCAGCCGCGAATCCCACACGATCAGGTCACCGGTCTGCGCGGACACATGGACGATCTCGCGCCCTTCCGTGTTCGCCAGCCAGTTTTCGCCGTCCCGATCGATAATAGGGGCACGCGGCCATGCGGCGCGGTCATGATAAAGAGAGGGCACGCAGCGGAAGCCCCCTTGATCGGCGGCCGTGTCCGTCAGAGCCAGCACGCCTTGATACATGCGTTTCTCGGCATTCCAAGGATCGTGATCCCAATGGATGCCGTATAGCTCGAAACCTGGCTGCCAGGGCGGCGTGAACCGGCATGAATCAAGCGATACCGTTAGCCGATCACTCCCCCAGAGCGTCGCCCAGATGCGGTGCAAATCAGGGTGCTGGCGGATGTCCCATTGGGCCTGATGTCCCCAGATCGGAAGGAGGTCGCGCGGCTCGCCGCCATATCGGTGCCAGCGCGACGGATCGTTTACCGGCACCTTCGCTTCGGCTTCGAGCACCTCCACGAGGTGTTCGCACAAGCCGACGGGGATGGCGCTCTCGACGCGCACCCAACCAAACCGGCGCAGCTGAGGGACATCGAGGAAAAGCGCCATCGCCCGATGGCAGCACCTATCTCGGCAAATAATGGGCGAAGACCACCGGAGAGACGAAGGCCCAGGTTTCGATAAAGGTCGACCGGTCGGGTTTGCGGCCGAGTTCCTCCATCGCGCCCAGCAGGCAGAACCAGTTCAGCACCTCGTGCTGGCCGCTGTCCTCGATCTGGTCGGTCGTGTAGTCGTGCCAGGTCGCGTAGTCGCCCTTTTCGAGCGCGTCGTAGAGGCGACGGTCGGCTGCGACGTCCGGCCATAGCTGGTAATTTTTTTCGGTCAAGAACGAATGCGACCAACTCGACGAGGCCATGATCACGGTGCGCAACGGGCTCTTGGCCATGACCCGCGCGGTGGCGGCACCGACCGCCATGCAGCGGGCGGGGCTCGGTGAAGGCGGGTCGAGTTCGCGGATCTTGTCGCGCATCTTGAGCGGCAGGCGCAGCCCACGCGCCGCGTTGACCCGCCGGCCGTAACAATTCACCGAGAACGGCACGACTGGGTAGCCGAACCCGCGCCGCTCGTCGTCGAGCAATAACAGCGTGTAGGCGAAGGCGTGGCCGAGCGGGTGGTGCAGCGGCTGGTAGGCGTAGGCCGCGTCGATGCCGTGCTCGAGCAGCCCCGCTGCCAGAAATTTCCCGGCAGCACGGTGGCCCTTGAAGTCGAAGCGCTTGTCGTTCGGCTCGCCCCACGGGTTCCAGGCCCGGTTCTTCCACGGCTCGATCTCGTGCCCGTCATAGGCGAGCACCGCAAACGGCGGAACGATATCCTCCTTGAAGTTTTCATACTGGTCGTCGCCGAACATGACGATGACGTCGGGCTTGAAGTCGTCGAGCGCGGCCCGCGTCTCGGCAAAATGCCGGCGATAGACCTCGCGCGCCCTGCCCGCCGCTTCCGCACCCCAATCGTTGCCGAGTTCCTCGCGCAATTGCGATGGCCACCTTGCCGGGTCCTTCATTTCCGGCGGCATGTCGGGATCGTCGAGCGAGGTCTTCATCATGCCGGTCCAGTCCTCGTTCCGCCGCAGCATGACCGGCCGGTGTGTACAGCCCAATCCCAGGATTTCCGCCATTCCCTACCTCCTGTTCGGCAATCTTCATTAGCCCCTCACCCTCCCGCGATGCGGGCCCCTCCCTCTCACCGTAATACGGGGAGAGGGCCGGGGTGAGGGGCATTCGGTCCTACGCGTGGTTGGCGTGCCAGTAGGTGTTGCGCAATACCCGGCCGGGAAGGGCCCCGGTGTGCTTCCCTTGGTCGTAAAGCACCTGACCGCTGACGACCGTGGCGAAGATGCCCTCGGCCGGCTCCTTGATGCGCCAGGCGCCCTTTGGGAAGTCGCGTACGACGACCTCGTGGCCGCATTTGACGGTGGCCGGATCGAAGATCACGATATCGGCGGCCATGCCGGGGTGGAGCAGCCCGCGGTCGTAAATGCCGAAGGTCGAGGCCGAGTCGAAGGTCAACCGGCGCACCGCCTGCTCAAGGGTCATGACCTGCTTCTCGCGCACCCATTCGCCGAGCAACTTGGTCAGATAGCCGTAGCCGCCGTGGAACTGCACATGCGCGCCGCCGTCGCCGAGCCCGATCACCGCGTTCGGATGGGTCAGGATCTTCGTCAGCGCCTCGTCGTCGACATTGTTCTCAGCCTGCAGAAAGCGGGTTTCGAGCTTCTCCTCGACGATGAGGTCGAGGAAGGCGTCGATGACGCGCTTGCCCTGCTTTTCGGCGATCTGGCCGATCGACTTGAACTGCATCCATTTGTTCTTTTCGAGCACCGGCTCGTTGACCCACATGTAATTCCACCAGGTCTTTGAGAAGCCGACCGCGGTGTCGGGCTTGTTGACAACCGCCTCCTCGTGCAATTTGGCCCGGATCTCGGGGTCGGCGTAGGCCTTCAGCTTCTCTTCCTCCGACGACAATAAGATCGGGTGCCAAGTCGGCAGGCCGCGGAAGACCTGGCAGTTCTGCATCGTGAAGTCTTGCGTGACCCGGTTCGGGCTGCACATCGGATAGGCGCGGATGCCGAGCGCGGCGGTCTCCTCGACTCGCGCCATGTGCACCTTCCACTCGTCAGGCTTGCGCATGGTTTGGGAGAGGCTGTTGTAGACGACGGTGCGACCGGTTGCTTCGGCGAGACGCCGGATCATGCCGTCCTTCAGCTCGACATATTGGCCGCCGCCGGCCTGGATCGTGCCGGTGCTCATTTCGCGCAAGACGTCGCCGAGCGCGAAGATTTCCTTTTCGTCGGCCCACAGAGCGGGAATATGGACGCCCTGTGGGTCATAGTGGCCCTGCTCGCGCGACACCGAGAGACCGAGCGCCCCGGCCTTCATGCCGTCGCGCACGACGTCCTGCATCGCCTTGATCTGGTTGTCGGAGGCGCCCGGCTTCTGGCACTCATCGCCCATCACGTAATGGCGCACCGCGGTGTGCCCTATCAGATTGCCGACATTGATGCCCAGGCGCTTGTCGAGACGGTCCATGTACTGGCCGGTCGTTTCCCAATCGAAGTCCACCGTGCGCAGCACGTCCATCGGGATTGCTTCGACATAGGACAGGAACTCGGCGAGCCGCTCCTCGCTGCCCTTGCGCACCGGCGCCAACGACAAGGAGCAATTGCCGAAGATCACGGTGGTCGCACCATGCTCGGGCGAGAAGGTGCAGAGCGGGTCCCAGGTGACCTGCGCGTCGTAATGGCAGTGGTTGTCGATAAAGCCCGGAGCGACGGCGCGGCCGTCGGCGTCGATCGTGCGGCTCGCCACGCCGCTCAGCTTGCCGATTTCGACGATCTTGCCGTTCTTGATGCCCACATCGCCGCGAAACGCCGGCATCCCCGAGCCGTCGACAATCAGCCCGTTCTGGATCAGCAGATCGTACGCCATCGCTATTCTCCCCGAGACGAGTGGTTTCGCCTGCGAGTGTAACGCCTCCAGCAGCGCAGACACACCCTGCGAGAGCAACGAGCCATGACCAGGACGCGGGGGTGGTAACCGTAAAGCGAGGCAATGATTGCCGGGAGGGCGGTTCGTGCTAAAGCCTCGCGCAACACCCACGGGAGCCTCTGAAGCCATGACCTTGTCCGCCGAGGAATATCACGATCACCTGAAGACGACCGCGGTACGCGCCGGTTTCAGCTTTGACGAGGTGGTGCTGCCGGAGCAGCATCGCGTCACCGTCAACGGCCTCGGCTTTCGCTATCTCGATTGGGGCACCCAGGGCCGAAGGCCAGTCCTATTCCTGCACGGCGGTGCCTTGACTGCGCATACCTGGGATTTATGCTGCCTGGCGTTGCGCGACGCCTACCACTGCATGGCGCTGGATCAGCGCGGCCACGGCGACAGCGACTGGGCTCCCGACGCGAATTATTCGATTTCGGCCCAGCGCGAGGATGTCAAAGGCTTTGCCGAGGCCGTCGGGCTCGACCAATTTGTGCTGGTCGGCATGTCGCTGGGCGCGATCAATGGGCTCGCTTATGCGATCGCCTATCCCGAGGCCCTGTCGGCGCTGGTGCTGATCGACGCCGGCCCCAATGTACGCCGCCCGGGCTCGCGGCGGATCCGGGATTTTGTCAATGGCGGTGCCGAGCCCGAGACTCTGGAAGCGATCATCGAGCGGGCGATGTCGTTCAACCCGCGGCGCGACCCCTTAGTGCTGCGGCGCAGCCTGATGCACAATTTGCGGCAGCAGACCGACGGAACTTGGATCTGGAAGTACGACCGCCGGCGGTTTCAGCAAATGGGCGGCGACAAGCACACAGCTGAGCGGCGCAGTCTCGCCGACGGGCTCGCCCGGGTCACCTGCCCGACGCTGGTCGTGCGCGGCGGCGAAAGCGACGTGTTCCACGACGAGGACGCCGAGCGCCTCGCGGCGGGGCTCCCCGACGGCCGCTGGGTCACGATCCCCAAGGCCGGCCACACCGTGCAGGGCGACAACCCTAAAGACCTCGCCGCAGCGCTGCGCGAATTTCTCGGGTAAAGACCCCTCACCCCAACCCTCTCCCCGCAAGCGGGGAAAGGGAGGGACCCGCGAAGCGGGAGAGTGAGGGGCAATCGTTCAATCCCTGAGTTCGGGGACGATCCAGAACGGCTTCTGTCCGCGCGCCACGCGCTCGAAATTGTCGAAGGCGTTACGCCAGCGCTTCCAGTGATTGTCCCAGGTCGGCCCGGCGCCGTGCGGGCTGAAGATTGCATTCTTCAGGGTGAACAGCTCGTGGTCCGGCTTTGGCGGCTCTTCGACCATGACATCGAGCCCCGCACCCAGGATCTTCTCGTCGCGCAATGCCATAAAGAGCGCCTTCTCGTCGACCACCGGACCGCGGCAGGTGTTAATCAGGATCGCCGTCGGCTTCATCATCGCGAGTTCACGCTCGCCGATAAGATTGTGCGTCGAGCGGTCGAGCGGCACGTGCAATGTGACGATTTCGGAAGTCTTCAAGAGCTCGGGGAACAGTGAGAAACGCACACCGAGCGCATCCTCCTGGTCACCGGTGAGCCGATTGATGTCGTAATATTTGATATGCATATCAAAGGCCTTGGCGCGGCGAGCGACTTTCTTGCCGATATTGCCGAGGCCGATGATGCCTAATGTCTTGTCTTCGAGCTCGTAAAGCTTGTACGAATTGAAATCGTTGCCCCGCCAACGGCCGGAGACGACACCCTCATGCTGCCAGATCAGCTTGCGACAGACCGCTAGCATCAGCAGCATCGCGTGCTCGGCGACGGCCGTCGCGTTGGCTCCACCATTGTTGCAAATCGGGATGCCGGCGGCCCGCGCCGCCTCGAGGTCATAAGTGTTGTAGCCCGCGCTCAGGGTTTGGACGATCCTTAGCTTAGGCGCCGCCTGGTAAAATTCCGGCCCGTGCTTGAACTGCCCCGCGCCGATGTAATACTCGGTGTCCTTCAGCAATTCGAAGAATTCCGGCCTGCCATGGGGGGCGGTCACCAGCTCCCAACCGGTCGGTAACAGGTCGTGAGCGATCGCGAGCGTCTCCTGGGAATGGGTGCCGGGGGTCAGAATGCGGGGCATATTGCGTCTCCTCTTCGAGGGAATTGTCGCGCCTGATTGGCAAGAAGCGCATCGTAGCGATACCTTACGACCGTCGTCAAATCAGCGAGGAACGACAAAATCATGCCCGAGACGCTCAATGACCGCTTTCAGAACATTCACGAATTCATCAAGGTGGCGCGCGCCAACCTCAACCGGAATGCATGGGATTACCTGATCGGCGCGTCGGAGACCGAGACCACGGTCGCGCGCAACCGAATGGCGCTCGACTCGCTTGGCTTCCGGCCGCGGGTGCTGTGCGACGTCTCGGAAATCGACTGCAGCGCCAGCCTGTTTGGCCGGAAGCTGCGGATCCCGGTATTGCTGGCGCCGGTCGGCTCGCTCGAGAGCTTCGACCCGGACAGCGGTGCGGCGGTCGCCAAGGCGGCCACCGAGTTCGGCAACGGCATGATCTTGAGCTGCGTGTCACAACCCGGCCTCGAAGTCACCGCCGAGGCCTCCGGCGACGGCTTCAAGATCTACCAGCTCTATGTGCTCGGCGACGCCGACTGGGTCGACGATCAATTCCGTCGCGCGATCGAGGCCGGCTATGACGCCTTCTGTGTGACCGTCGACACCGACCGCTACAGCCGGCGCGAGCGCGACATCGCCAAGCGCTATCAGCGCCGCGGTGTCGTCGTTCGCAACGACGCGCGCGTCTTTCAGGCGCAGCACAACTGGCGCGATGTCGAGCGCTACCGCGCGAAATTCGCCATCCCGCTGATACTGAAAGGCATTGCCACGGTCGAGGACGCCAAGCGTGCGGTCGAGCTCGGCGTCGATTGCGTCTATGTCTCGAACCATGGCGGCCGCCAGCTCGATCACGGGCTCGGATCCATCGATGTCTTGCCGGAGATCGTCGAGGCGATCGGCGGGAAGGCGCGCATCATCGTCGACGGCGGCATCAGCCGCGGTACCGATGTCGTCAAGGCGATGATCCTCGGCGCCGACGCGGTCGCAGTCGGCCGGCTCTATGTCTATGGCCTCGCGGCGGCCGGCGGTCCCGGTATCGTGCGCCTGCTCGAAATCCTCCAACACGAGATCACAATCTGTCTCGCGCTCCTCGGTGTCACGAGCTTCGCGGCACTGGACAAATCATACATCTGCCCCGCAAGGCCGGTGGTGCCGCCGCACGTGCACAGCGCCTTCCCGCTCCTCGACCTGCCGCGCGAGACCTATTAGCGGCGGTGCATCGCGGGCGCGCGTTCGCGTCGAAATTAACGCCATATTAACGATACCAATGCGAGCTTTGCGCATCGGCATGCTGAGGCGGGCGGGGGTTGGATGCCTCTCTCGATCGTTGAGCGGGACGGCCGCATCATCGTCAGCACCCCCTATCACCCTAACTTCCCCGCCAGAGCACGCAGTCTCGGCGGCATCTGGGATAAGGCGCAACGCGTCTGGGTCTTCGACGCAGCCGATCATGATCGGGTGCGGTCGCTGTGCGATGATATCTATGGCCCCGACGCGCTGGAGGACAGCAAGGACGAGAGGGTGCCCTTCCCGAACTCCGCGGAGCAGCGGCAGAATGAGTTCGCTGAGGCGGCGGCCGGCGTGCCGCATTATTACGGCCATCGCCGCAGACTGCGCGAGCGGATGATCGCCGCCGGGGCCGAGAGCCTGCCCGACTACGAGTTGCTCGAAATGTTGCTGTTCGCCGCCAACCCGCAGGGCGACGTGAAGCCGACCGCGAAGTCGCTCCTCGCGCAGTTCGGCGGCTTTGGCGAAGTGATGAGCGCCGACCCCGACGCGCTGTCCGGGGCCGGGCTCGGCCTCGCCGGCATCGCCGCGATCAAATCGGTGCGGGAAGCGGCGCTGAGGTTAATGCGCATCGAGCTGCGGGAGCGGCCGGTTGTCGGCTCATGGGACAAGCTGATCGACTATTGCAATGCTCAGGTCGCGCACAACAAGGTCGAGGAATTCCACATCCTGTTCCTCGACCGCAAGAACATGCTGATAAAGCATGAGCGCCAGCAGCGCGGCACGGTCGACCATACGCCCGTTTACCCGCGCGAGGTCGTCAAGCGCGCACTCGAGCTCGGCGCCTCCGCCCTGATCCTGGTACACAACCATCCCTCGGGCGACCCGACCCCGTCCAAGGCCGACATCGCCGTAACCAAGGAAATCAAAAAGGCCGCAGCCCCGCTCGGCGTGGCATTGCACGACCACCTGATCATAGCTTGCAACGGCCATATCAGTCTGCGCGAGCTCGGGGAAATCTAGCCTTCGCCGTTGTGGCCGCGCGTCGCGCGCATTACGCCGACCTTTGGCGGACCAACCCACGTAGCGAGCGGGCGAGGGTGGTCAGCCGGTCCGGGATCAGTGGTCGCGCTCGCTGGGCCTGATCGACGATCCAGTCGCCAATCACAAACCGGCGAAAAAGCGACAGGTCCAACCGATGGCGGGTGGTCGGCACGATCTCGCCGCCGAATTTGCGCAAGAACAGGTGGGCGCCGCCGAGGCTGTATTTGGCGATGCCTTCGCGGCACCCCCACTCGATTGCCCGCCAATGCAGCAGGTCGTTGGGCCGCAAGCGAAGCGCACTGTCCAGCGAACTGTTCGCCGCGTACTCCATGACCCCATGTGCAAAATACCGGATCACCAGGCCCGCAATGATCTCGCCCTGATGGCGGGCAAGAAGGAGCAGCCTGTTGCCGGTCAATGCGAATGTCTGTTGGAACTCCTCTTTCGGTGTGATCGGCAAACCCTTGCGGCGCGACCAATCGAGATAAATTGCGTAATAGGCGGCGATCTCATCGGGGGTCGACGCGGGCTCGACTGAAACCCCGTATTTGATTGCTTTCCTGATATTGGTGCGCTTGTTTTCGGAAAATCTGCGGAACAGCGCATCGGGACCGCGCGACAGATCCAGCATCACGACCCCCTCGTATTGCCGGCGGCGGAAGCGAGGCGGGATCACAGACTCCATGTCGGACCAGACAAACAGATCGACCAGCTTCGCGCCCTTTGCCTCGCTGACGAGACCGGCGACGAGACTGGCCGTTGCGCGCCCGCGATCGGCACTGCGCGAGAACGCGATCTGAGGGCGCACCGACAGTCCGGACTGCACGTGATCGCCGTCATTTACCCCGGTTAGCATGCCGGTGACTTCCTCGCCGATCATGCTCAGAATGGCGAACGCGCGCCGCTGCCGGAGCATCGGCTCCAGGAAGAATTCAGGAGTGGTGTAATGGGTAGGAAAATCGGAATTGGCGAGACAGGCTCGCCATCGTGCTTCGATCGGACCGACCGGCAAGCTGTGCAAAATGCAAAATTCACCACGGCCAGGGTTCGCCGCATTCAGGGCGGCGGCGGGCTGGCGAAACGTTGCGGTTCGAAAATTCATAGCCGGAGCTGGTGCGCTTGCTGCTTCGGTGTCTCACTCGCCAGTACCGCTGCTCGCGCGCGGCGGATTTGGGCGGACAAACGCGGGAGATGCCGCTCAATCCGCGCCCCGGCCGTGCACGCGCAAAACTTCAGCCGGGCTGCTGCTCGCGACGCCTGCAGCACGAGACAATGTGCCAATACCAAGATGAGATATTTTGCGGTGATGGGAAACCAAATTACCTTGACGTAATCGATGCTTCCGGTCGCGAAGAACGCTTTGTAGTCCAATGCCGTCCCCCCGAAGTCAAGGAGAGCAAACCTGCGCTCTGCGAGCAAGCGCTCTATCAAGAGAAGCAAAAGCACGGTCCCCGGCGACAACTTTCCAAAGCTTGGATCGTATCCGACAAGAGTGTAAGTGACGATATCCGCTTCAACCCGACAGAGGGCGTACGCGACCGGTCGATTAAAATGAAATAATAGGAAGCTGCAGACCCGGCCTTCTGTGGCCTCGCGAAAGAGTTGGTGCTTGAATTCGTCGGTCTCAGGAATCCCACACCCGATTTTGCTTTGATAGGCAAGGTTGGAGACGGCGGTAGCGCATTCGTAAAATTCCATCATTTCTTTGGGCGACGTGTAGTGGCGAAAATCTATTCGGCCACCTGCGTGCTCCTCAAATTGACGAACCGCGCGCTTGAGATTGTACCTTGCCTTTTTGGAAAATTTGGCAAGATAGCTGTCGAATGATCCGCTGCTCAGGTCGATAAAATAGCGGATACCATGGTAGGGCATATAGCGAATGGCATTCCCATCAAGAGACAACGTGGCGCCGCTCAAGCCGACAGCCCGCATTTGCTGGTAGACGATAGGCTGGGAGACGGGCGGCCTGTTGAATAGCTGCTCGCGTAGCGGGCTGGTGGTGTTAGAGACAGAGGGGAAGCGCCACTTGGCGAACACCCACGGACCGAATTGGAACCTCAATACTTCGTTGGCTTGTTTCCAAGGCGGTGGTACGCCTTGAAATACAACGTACGGCATAAAGGAATTGCTGGTTTCATCGAACGTTTCGCCATGCCGGATCTGTATGAGCCAAGGCGTCTTGGTAAGCACCTCGCACCAGACTGGATTGAGATATATTATAGTGACCAGTACGCCCTGCGCCGCCGAGCCAGACAGCTTCTCTACTGCAGTCATCAAAACCGATTCACTGCAAGGATTGTACATGTAAATCAGCAGATGATTAGCAGTTCCCAATTCCGGGTAATCAAATTCATCAATTCCTCTGCGGACGACTGATATATCGCACTGGCGCCGGCGATGCGTTAGGTACGTCTCGATGTTATCGGTCGCGATTTGACACAAGATCAGGGAAATCTCGACCCCAATGATAGACCGAAACGGGTAGTGGGATGCCAAAAGCAGCACTCTTCCCTTGCCGGAGCCGAGATCGATGAAAACCGTTCTGGAATAGTCGATGTCCAATTTATGAATTAGCGAATGAAAAAAGCCGATCGGGCTCGCCTCGTATCGAACTGATGTTTCAGGGGATAAACCTAGCTCCCGAAGCGATACCGGTCCGGCGGTGCGGATACCGGCGCGCCGATCGAAGCGAGCATGCCGGTCATGAAAGTAGCGGGCTATAAGCCTGCGGCCCGGGTAAATCACGTTTTTTGCTGCAATCCAGGCCAACAAGTGTGGGTCTATCCGTTGCCGCATAATGCCGAATATTTTGCTGTCACACGTCACATTGGTCGAACAAAAGCACTACTTGTAAAGGCGATATAATGTCCTTAACTTCTGTCATCCCGTCCGGGGGCGGGTCGATCGAACGTATGAATTATGACCGCCGCACGTGCAAACTTCAACTATAGACCTGGAAACCTTTATAAAACCACACCGGACGAACTGGTGGACGCGTCGCGGGTTCATGCGGCGCTCGATCAAGACGTCGGCTGCGCGGTGAACCGAGCGGACCGCGATCGACACTCGGTCCTTGGCGCTCACGCTGCCGACGGCCGGCTTGTGGTCAACAAATTGTCAATTGAGGCTGGCTAGGGAGAGCCGGGAACATTTTCTTCATCGGCCGCTGCTATAATAGCCAGAGCCGATTGCGTGGAAAATCCGATGCTCTTGAAGACCGAACTCAGACCCGGACGAGGCGAGCCGCTGCCCGATCGTGCCGCAGTGCTGTCGGAGGTGTACCGGCGCTTATGCTCGTCGAGCGGGCTGGTGAGCAGCGGGGCCGAGGACGGCAAACTCAAATGGGCAGAGCCGCGGGTGGCCCACCCGTTGTTGTTGCGGATGCTGCAGGCCGATCCGTCGGTCTGTGCGATCCTGCCCACAGCACGCGTCCCGGTCGCCCTTGGCCTGTCGGAGCATGCGCCGTTCCTGATCAACCGGTCGGGTCTGTTGTTGCTGCCGCCGGCGCTGCTCGGCAGCGGCAGCGCGCTCGCCGCCGCGACGCGCTGGGGCCTCGAAGCCGCGCACTTTTTTGCTTGCGACTCTCTGCCGCCTTCATGCATCGGGCACGCCTTGGCCTCCACCGTGCACCACGGGGCGGCGTTGCTGGCGAACCTTTGTGAGCACGACCGAAACCTTGTTCTAGATTTGCTGCCGGACTGGGTCGCGGCGGCCCTAACTGCTGGAGCCGCGCTTGAACTGACACCGAGGTTGCTGGCCTGGCAGGCATCGCGGGTCGAAACATTGGACCCGGATTCGCAATGGTTTACGGCTCCGGTCGATCCCCCGCTGGCAGGCGAGCTATCGCTTCCGATGGAGCGCATCCTTGCGGCGGGCGGTGACAGCCGCCTGATCGTCGACCCGCAAACCGGGCTCAACCGTTATGGGACGGTGCCCCGGCCGCGCCCTGAGGCGGTGCATTTCTCGTCGTCAACCGCATCGAGCATCAGTGATTATGGGTTTACTTTATGCGAAATGCTCCGGCACGACCTGCTGCTGGCAGCGGTCAGCGATGGTATCGCGCTCGACGAGTTGCGTTTGCGCCTGACCGATGGAGTGATTCATCAGCTTATGGCTTTGCTGTGTATCGAACCCTCTGCCGCGGATGTGGCACTTGCCCCCTCGGGCTCAGACACCGAGCTGCTGGCGGTGATGCTGGCAGCTGCGGCGGCGGAAGAGCCGCTCACCAACGTCCTGATCGCTCCCGAGGAAACCGGACGCGCGGTAGCGCTCGCCGGAGGCGGCCGTTTTTTCGACGATTTGGCTGGTGCCGGCGCGCCCGTGCGCAAAGGTCAACAGGCGTGGCCCAACCACTCGATCGAGGTCAAACAAGTTGCCATTCGCGCGGTTGACGGGCGGCCGCGCGCGACCACAGAGATCGAAGCCGAGCTTCGCAATATCGTTGCGGCCGCGCTCGCACAGGGTCACAGAATTCTCCTTCACGGTCTCGCCTGCTCGAAAACTGGTCTCAGCGCGCCCTCCACGGCTGGGGTGATCGAACTCGTCGCGATGGCGCCCGATCGCATCGATGTCGTCGTCGACGCCTGCCAGATGCGTACGCCCTTCGATCAAATCGTCAACTGGATCAACCTCGGCTGGATGGTCCAACTTTCCGGATCGAAATTCTTCACCGGACCACCTTTCTCCGGTGCGCTGACTATTCCGCCGCGCTATCGCGAGCGCGCAAGCCGAGTCTGCACCTTGCTTGCTGCGGCTCCGGGAGTAGGTCGGCCCGAGGACTGGAACGCGTGGTGGCGCCCACGCCTAATGCCGCCAACCTCATCGAGTCCGCCGAGTTTCGGGTTCTTGTTCCGCTGGCTGCCGGCGATTGCCGAGGCTCATCTGTTGGGCGCGCTGCCAACGCAACTCTGTCGCGAGGTATTCGATCGCTTCCGTAATAGCCTCGTCTCACGGCTCGCGCGCAGCCAGTTCCTGACCTCGATTGCGCCGCCCGACGCCCCCGGAGAGCGCGGATTTCGAGGCTGCGTCCGAGCGCGGGCCGACAGACCTTTCCACCCGTTCGATCGTCTGCTTTACCGTCACAGTTCAGGATCGCTTTGGCGAGCGGCGAACGCTCGACACCCAGGAATGTCAGAGATTGTTCGAACTGCTCAATTTCGACCTCAGCCAACACCTCGGGCCGCTGAGCCCGGCGGAGCAGATTACCGCGGCACAATGCGCTCACATCGGCCAGCCGGTGACGCTGGCCATCGGTCCGGATCAGCGCGAACTCAGTATTCTGCGAATGGTCATCGGCGCGCGTTTTTTCACGATTGTTGGGTATGCCGGGGCGGGTGCGACCGAAGCGGCTCTTGCGTCGGAGATCGCCGATGCCATTCGTGCGATCGATAAGGTCGAGCTTCTGGCCGAGCGCTGGGGGCAGATTATGGAATTGGCAGTAGCGTCATAGCGGGCGAACCAATTTCGCTGGCGCTGCCGACTGCTATCAGGTTCGTCGGATCAATGCGCAAGTAAGTTGGTGGGGTCGGTCGGCTGCCGTTCTAATCGAGTGCGTGAGCCGGTGGCCCTGACGCCACACGTCGCCACTCCAAAACTGCCAATAGTCTTGCCGTACAATACGCGCTGGAGGCGCCTCGGCCAGCCATTGGTCGAGCACGGCTCGGTTGTAACAGGCACAGCAATAATCTTGCGGATCACCGAGATCGCCCCCGGGAAGTTTGTAGACATCCTCGACATATTTGGTCTCGTTATAGGGCATCGTCAAAACCAAATGCCCACCAGGTATAAGAAGCGCGATCATCGAACGGAATGCTGCAGCGGCGTCGTCGATGTGCTCGATCACGCTAATGCAGCTAATGAAATCAAAATCTGCTCTCAAACTGGAAGGCGAGCGGATATCCTCATCGATCACGTGCCAATACCTGTTGAACATACCGCGCGGCCAATAATCGGATATGTTGTCGATCGCGGTAACATGGCAGCCACAGCCATGTAGTACGGCAGGCAGCGGGCTCGTCCCAGGCCCAACGTCTAGAACGCGGGCTGGCCGCAAATCGGAAAGGGCTTGAAAAAGGAAGGCCAACTCGATCGGCCTTTCATTGATGGCGCGCGCCTTCTGGGACTCGGCTTCTGACTCGAGAATCTGCCCTAGA
>Ga0310914_10000135_pt1 | contig 37974 bp, 38 predicted proteins | sample GREbulkMGAN108_FD_203450 | JGI IMG/M metagenome (GOLD analysis project Ga0310914, IMG submission 203450) | Lab enrichment of tropical soil microbial communities from Luquillo Experimental Forest, Puerto Rico - GRE.bulkMG.AN108 | ecosystem: Environmental > Terrestrial > Soil > Tropical forest >... | reverse complement strand
CGGGTCCAAACGGCCGAGGCAAGACAATAGACGCTTAAGTTCGGCCGTCATCTCTCGGCGCGCGAGCGGCGGCGCCTCGGACCCCGCCTCCGGCACCTCAGGCTCTTCGTCGACCGAGACGTCCCCCCGCTTACGAACGATATCGACGGCGCGATTACGCGCCATGGCGACCATCCAGGTGATCGGGCTTGCTGTGGTCTGGTCGAATTGATCCGCCAGTTTCCACACTTTGAGGTAGGTCTCCGCCATAACTTCTTCGGCCAATGCCGGCTTTCCCAAGATGCGGAGCAATACGCCATAAAGCTTTGCGCGCGTCGCGTCGTAAAGGCGTTCAAACGCGGCCTCGTCGCCCCGGCCGACGGCGCCCAGCAGCCAAACAAGCTCGGTCTGCATCAACATAACGGCCCCGGACCCGCAATCGGGCCCACCTCCCCAACAATCAGCTCGCTCGGGTCACAAATGTCCGTCAAAAGCCTCGCCCCGCGCCGAACGACAAAGCTGCCGTTCAGCCGAACGCCTGTCGCTTCCAATATTATCGCCGTGGAATGGGGGCTTCGTCGAGAGCGTCGCAGAGGCCTTTTGGCGCAACCGAGCCCTGCGGTCCCCGGCGCGTGGACGCCAAGGCTCCGCAGCGGAGATTCAATACCTAAAGGACGATCGCTGCCGAGCCAGCGTTAGGGTGGGGATAGGCCGGTCGGGATCAGGCCGGTACAATGCCCCGCGAAGGCAAGAACTCGGCGCCCGCAAGCCCGCTCTGCTCGGTTGCGACTTCGGTCTCGCGTTCGCGCATCTGGTCGCGCACGTCGAGCAATTCCACCTTCTTCAGATCGTCGAATGCCTCGCCCAGCGCCGATTTCGCGTCTTCGAGCTGAATGCGCAGCTCATCAACGGAACGTTTGAGATTTTCTCGACGCGCAATCGCCGCCTTGGCATAAGTCGGATACGCAAAATGCGCCGGATCGTGTATGCCGGCGCGATCCTGCTCGAGACGAATTTCACGTTCGAGTTCCCCCGCCATGCGGTCGAACTCGCCGATCATGGTCTCGATCTGCGCTACTTTGCGCCGCTTTTCATCGAGCTGAAACTTCTTGAGCCGAACAAGGGTCTCACGGGACTTCATAGACTGTTACTCCCCCGAAGCCGCGGATCAGGCGCCCTCACCTGCTCACCCGCCTTCGCCAGAAGGCAAGCGAGACAGCGCAGCACCCGCGATGGCGCTGATTGTGGCGCGATAACGTTAGCGTTCGGTTTCCATCGAGGTCGCCTTCTGCTCCGTAACCTACACTTCGCTCCGCTGTGAGCCTCTAGGCCCCAGAGGGCATGACGGCGAAAGAATTGGTTACCGATGCGGCCATGTTCTTAATCGCTTGTTTACCGGGACCGTTAATCATTACGCCGATCGTCCTGAGGACCGGGACCGCTCGCTCAGCCAACCCAACACCGGACGACGAGTCGGATGAATCGGTTAGCGCCGAGACTTAATCTAGGACATGAACGCAATCGTGGCTAAAAAACCGCTACTTCCCAGCGCCTTGAGACTTTTTTTTCGGATTTGCCGACAGGGTGCTTGCGCGACAGAATCAGGTTTTGTTAACCATACCGTCGTTAGTGTCCCGAATCAGTTTGTCTATGGCGTTTTTCCAGGGGCCGCCGCCGCGGCGCGCCGACCTTGAGCCCGTGCGGCGAAAAAGGGGACTGGCATGCGCGTATTGCTGATCGAAGACGATAGCGCGACCGCGCAATCGATCGAATTGATGCTCAAATCCGAGAGCTTCAACGTTTACACGACGGATCTCGGAGAAGAAGGCATCGACCTTGGAAAAATCTACGACTACGACATCATTCTTCTCGACCTCAATCTGCCGGACATGTCCGGTTTTGAGGTGCTCCGCAGCCTGCGCGTGTCGAAAGTGAAAACGCCCATTTTGATCCTCTCCGGCCTCGCCGGTATCGAGGACAAGGTCAGGGGGCTTGGCTTCGGCGCCGACGATTACATGACCAAGCCTTTCCACAAGGATGAACTGGTGGCGCGCATACACGCGATAGTGCGCCGCTCGAAAGGTCACGCGCAATCTGTCATCCAGACCGGCGACCTGATCGTCAACCTCGACACCAAGACGGTCGAGGTCAATGGGGCGCGGGTGCACCTGACAGGCAAGGAGTACCAAATGCTGGAGCTCCTGAGCCTGCGCAAGGGCACGACTCTGACCAAGGAAATGTTCCTCAACCACCTCTACGGCGGGATGGACGAGCCGGAGTTGAAGATCATCGACGTATTCATCTGCAAGCTCCGCAAAAAGCTCGCCAATGCCTCCAGCGGCAAGAATTATATCGAAACGGTTTGGGGTCGCGGCTATGTGCTTCGCGAGCCGACCGAAGACGAGGCCAAGATCCCGGCCTGAAACCCTGCTCCGATACTGTCAAAAGCCCCGGCCGGTGGCCGGGGTTTGTGCTTGTCGCCTTCATTCTGTTGTCGCGCCGATCAGTTGAAAATGACCGCCGCCTTCATAAGGGATTGCGCTTAGGAGACTGCGGCGATCGTACGCTCCAACGCCAAACCGCCCCAACGCGCCGAGCCCTCGAGGAAATAGCTAACGTCAAGAATTTCGATCGTGACTCCTCTGACGATCGCATATCCGAGCACGTCTGGGCGATCGCCTGCTATTTTCATATCGAGCTTGGCGCCGAGAATCTCGCGCGAGTCCGGAACCCGGCAAAGTGCGCGTTTCGTCAACAGGCAGTTACGACAACTGCATCGCCGTTGAGCCTGGCCGAAATCGAAAGCCCGCAATCGCGAGCCAAAATCCCCGTATAAATTGGCTGAATGGCATGGGCACTGACGGGTTCGGCGGGGCTGCCAGCCAAAAGATCGGCGGTGGTGGGCGCCAGGCGCGCATTGAGGCCGCGGGCGGCGACCTGATAGCCCTCGCCCATCGCCTCCACGGTCAGCGTTCCACCGCGTGGGATAGTGCCACTCCCGATCATAAGCATGTTGAGCAGAAGCTTGGCCCGGTTCTTGGCGACGAGCGCGCGCGGTAAATTCCAAACCAGCGTAGTCTTGCTGTCCTCGAGAAGACCCCGGGCTGCCTTCTCAGCATCACCAAGCTCGATTTGTGCACCTACCGAACCGGCGGCGCCAAAGGCCAATCGGCAAAACTGCAGCTTGGCCGACGCCTGGCCGGCGCTCCGCTTGATCAAGTCGAGCGCGAACGTCTTGGTTTCCTCATCTTTGTCTTCCTCCATCACCTCCAGCCCGTTGATGATGGCGCCGACGGGGCTAATCAGGTCGTGGCACAAGCGTGAACAAAGAAGCGCGGCAAGATCGAGTGCGCCGATGGCGAGTGGTGCGGTGATGCGGGCGGACATAGCGGCCTCCGCGGCAGCGTGGGATTTGCCGTTGTTCCGTCGGTGTCACAGCGCGTGTGATTCGGCAATCATGCCTTAGAATCGTGCACTGGCGCAGGCCGTGCTAAACCCCTCCCCCTTCACGACGCCGCGGCACGCTTCGGCATGCAGCGCCAAACCCAATGGAACCTAGGAACCCGCCAGTGGCAGCGTTCGACATCGCCGCATGTGTTGCACTCATGGACGATCTGACTGCAATCGCCACGCGTGCGGCGGCAGCTATTCAGGAATGGGGCGCCAGCTCGCTCCGCCACAAGGCTGACGGCTCGCCGGTCACTGCCGCGGACGAAGCGTCCGAAGCCATCATCTTCCAGGGCCTTGAAAACATTGCGCCTGGTATTCCGATCGTCTCGGAAGAGCGATCCGAGGCCGAGACCTCCGGCGGCAAAGGGCCGATCTATTTCCTTGTCGATCCGCTCGATGGGACACGGGAATTCATCGCCGGACGCGGCGAATTCACGGTCAATATTGCGCTGATTGATGCCGGGGCACCCCGCGTCGGCATTATCGCGGCGCCGGCCTCGGATATGATCTGGCGTGGAATCGTCGGCCGCGGCGCCGAGCGTGTCGCGTTGAGGGGCAATGGCAAGCCAACCCCGATCCGCACGCGGACGCCCCCGTCGCAGCCAGTCGTCATGGTCAGCCGCTCGCACCTCGATTCCCGCACCAAAGCCTATCTTGCAGGCGTGCCACAGGGTTTACCCGTGGCCTGCGGTTCGTCGCTCAAATTCTGCCGGGTCGCTGAAGGCAGCGCCGATCTTTACCCGCGGCTTGCGCCTACCCGCGATTGGGATGTTGCAGCTGGGCACGCAATCGTGGTTGCCGCGGGTGGCGACATCAGGACCGCCGAAGGCTCGGCATTAGCCTATGGCATGGCCGAGCGCTTGATCCCAGATTTCATCGTTCGCGGCGATCCGACCACCAGGTAGGGCGAAAGCGGCCAAGTCCTACAGCGTCGGGGAATCCCAAACGGCACAAGATCCAGCCGACACGCAAATCCTTCCGTTTTCGCCGCGCTGCCGTCATAGTTTCCGCAAAGGCTGTGCTGATTCGTGACCTTGCGTCCGTTTCTTGGGGAGCGGTCGTCCAAACATGGACTGACACCAAGCGGGGGAGCTTTCTATGAATTTCGTTAGACGTCTCGCCGCTCCGGTCGTCACCCCGGCCACTCTCGCGGCGGTGCTCGTGGCCGGCCTCGTCATTGGACCGGTCGCAGCGCAGACGATGGTTCCGCCACAGCCACCGCCGCCAGTCGCAGTAGCCCCTGCCCCGCCGCCGCAGCCCACGCCGGCCAATCAGTTCTCGTCGAATGAGCTGATCGACGCCGGCCATCGGTTCTTCGGCGGGGTTTCACGGGGCCTAGCCATGATCGTGGAAAAGGCGGTCAGCCAGTGGGGGCAACCGAACGGCTATATCCTTGGCGAGGAAGCAAGCGGCGCTTTCGTCGGTGGCCTCCGCTACGGCGATGGGACGCTTTACACCAAGAACGCCGGCGACTTGCGGGTATTCTGGCAGGGGCCGAGCATCGGCTTCGACGCCGGCGCGGACGGCGCTCGCACGATGATGCTGGTCTACAATTTGCCTCGGACCGACGCGATTTTTGAGCGCTTCGGCGGCATCAACGGATCCGCCTATTTTATCGGCGGCTTCGGCATGACTGCCTTGGTGGCCAACAATATCACCGTCGTCCCGATCCGCTCGGGTGTCGGCCTGCGGCTCGGGGCCAACCTCGGCTATCTCAAGTTCACCGACCAACCGACCTGGAATCCGTTCTGACGCGCCGATGCCTGAACTTCACGCCGCCTCGATCGAAATGGTGGCGCGACGAACAAACTCGGTTTAGGTTAAAACCCCCCCAAGGTGGTGTAGGCTGCGGCCGCATGGCATTGTCTACGGCCGATTTTGTAAAGCTTGTATTTGTGGAGCCTGTGGGGCTCGAGGCGTAGCCTTATGATCGAGTCGGTCATGTATTTCGGGATCGGGTTCTTGGTCGCGGCCTTGCTCGGTCTGTTATTCATCCCCCTCGTCCACAATCGCGCTGTGCGGCTGACGATGAAGCGGCTGGAGGCTTCGACGCCGCTTTCGATTGCCGAAATCCGCGCCGACAAGGACCAGCTCCGCGCTGAATTCGCCATGTCGACGCGGCGACTGGAAATGAGCGTCGACAAGTTGAAAACGAAAACGACGACCCAGCTTGCCGAACTTGGCAAAAAGACCGACGCCATCAATCAGCTCAAGAAGGAACTCGGCGAGAAAACCGCCACCATCTTTTCGGTGGAGGCGCGCGACAAGACGCTGCGCGACCAGCTGCGCGCTACTGAAGAAGAATTCCAAATCAAATCGAGCGCGCTGCGTGAAGCTGAGCGCCAGCTCGGGGACAAGGAAGCCGAACTGACGAAGCTATTGGGTGAACTTGGCGAGCGGTCGCTGCTTGCCGACAACCAGCGTGCGGAAATCGCCGCGTTCCATGCTCAGGTCGAGGCTCTCAAAGTCAGCGTCGCCGACTATGAGCATGGAGTAGCCGAAACCGAGCACCGACTAGGACGCGAGCGGGCCGATGCCGAAGCGGCGGCGAAAGAATTGGTCGAGGCGCGCGCCAGGCTGGGCGACATGGGCAGCCGCGTCAGCGAACTCGAACGGCAGCTATTTATGCAGCAGACCGAGGCAGAGGTCCTCAACCGCCGCGTCCAGGAGCTTGAAGCACGGCTCGGGGAACAAGGGCGCATGCTGGCCGAACGCGATTACCAGGTCGACCGCGTGCGCAGCGAGCTTGAGGCCGCACGCAAGACCGAGACCGATTTGCGCAGCGAATTGGCGACTTCCGGCAGCCGGTCGGGCACGGCGGTCGACCGCTTCCGCACTGAAATCGTGCAGCTTGAAGCGCAGCTTGCCGCCGCAATCGAGGAACGCGGCAAGCTGCAGCGCGACATCGGCAACATGAAGCGCGATGCCGAGTCGACCTGGGCGGCCGAGCGCGTCGAAAATGCCCTGTTGCGCGAACGCATCAATGACGTCGCCGCGGAAGTGGCGCGGCTAACTGCGGCGCTTGAGGGCCCCGGTTCGCCGATCGAATCCATGCTAGTCGGGGCCACAAGCGACAGCCGCACCGCCGACGCAGCGATGAAAGCCCGCGAGCAGGCCGGCGCACAAAATGGCGACAGCGCGACTGATAATAAGAACACTCTGGCCGATCGCATCCGCGCACTGCAGTCGACGGCATCGCGCGTCGCTTCGACCAATTAGTCTTTCTTGACACCCGAAACCACCACATCTTAAATCCGGGCACCGGGCGCTTAGCTCAGCGGGAGAGCGTTCCCTTCACACGGGAGAGGTCGTAGGTTCAATCCCTACAGCGCCCACCATTTCTCAGGCACTTCTCGGCAGTGTCCGGCAGTTGTCGGCAGAACGCGCTTGAAAAAGCCCGTTACTCTCGCGAGCGGTGCTGAAGTAGTACAAATGGGTTCGTTTTACAGTTCGCTACGGTCTGCCAATCAGCGCGCGTTTGCTACTTTGCTAAAGTAGCAAATATTCCGGCGGGGGACTGAATGCGAGCCATAAGCTGCGGCCCGTCTATTTGTCTAAAGTAGAGTTCCGTATAGAGCGAGCCCGTATAGTGCGGGCCCCATAAGAAGAACTAGATTCTCGCGGCCGGAATCGTTTTTGAATCTAAATTCAAAAAACCAAAGAATCACAATAAGATAAATTGAGGAACCATCACTGTATAGGCACGCGCTGGATACGGACACACTGTACAGGCCCGCCGCTTGTATACAGACTCACTGTACAGGCCCGCGCTTGTATACGGACTCAACTGCGTATACGGACTCACTGTATAGGCCCCCGAGCTGTGTACGCACTGGCATACGAACTCACGGTATAGGCCCGCGCCGGTATACGGACTCACTGTATAGGGGCGCGCTGTATACGGGCTCGCTGTATACGGGCGCGCTGTATACGGGCGCGCTGTATACGGGCTCGCTGTATCGGACTCACTGTATCGGACTCACTGTATCGGACTCACTGTATCGGACTCACTGTATCGGACTCACTATGCAGGGCGCGCTGTATACGGGCTCGCTATATCGGACTCACTATGCAGGGGCGCGCTGTATACGGGCCCGCTGTATAGCGGGTCCGCTGTATACGGATCCGCTGTTTACTTTCCGGCGCTATATCGGGCCGCTATGGCTGAGCCGCTCTGTATGGGGCCTGCAGTGCGGGATCGCTGTGTTTTTGGGCGCTATATACTGGGCCACTGTGAACTGGGCCCCTATGTGCTGAGCCGCCGCGTCTGCGTCGCTCTTAATAGCCAGCGCCGCCGGCCCAAATTGGGTTCGTTTTGTAATTACGAACGCTTCTACCTAATTGCGTTTTTGTTGCCGCTTTCGTAGCCGCACCCCGGGTCCCCCGCCGTTTTCGTCGATAAACTCGATCCCGGCCGCTTCTAGCGCGTGTTGCAGCTTATCCATCGTCGATTGCTTCGCATCTGCCCCGTTTTCGATGCGCGTTACGGTATTGGCCGTCACGCCGGCCTTCTTGGCTAGGTCGCGCACCCCCCAGCCTGCTGCAGCTCGGGCCATCTTTAGCTGAATGGGCTTCATAGGTACAATGCACCAATAAGGGTTTACAGCGTCACATATTTATGCTATGCATTGGTACGCTGAACCAATGCACAATGACGGGATAACCTCAGATGCATACGATCAACACATCAGTCACAATCGCAACATTAACCGATTCGCGCAAAAGTAAAAAAGCGAGTGAGCGGCGCTACTTCATAGGAGGCTCCGATGCTCGGACCATTATGGGCAATGACGAGGCTGCGCTCATTCGCCTCTGGCGAGAGAAGCGTGGCGAGGTCGAGCCGGAAGATCTGTCGGGCAATCTCGTAGTCCAGCTTGGGGTTGTGACCGAGGACCTGAACCGGCGCTGGTACGAGAGTAATACCAGCCAGGTTCTTACCGATATTCAGCGGCATATCCGCCATCCGGTGCTGCGCTGGATGGCGGCGACGCTCGACGGGCAGGTCGAAGGGACCGGGGCGGTCTTCGAGGCCAAATTTATGCTGCCCTGGGCGTTCTCGGAAGAAGCAGCGGCCGAAAAGTACATGCCGCAGCTGCAACATAATATGTGGGTGGTCGCGGCCAGGAGTGCGGTGCTCTCGGTGATCACCGGTGGCGGCAAATGGGTCGAGATTACTACCCATGCCGATCCGCTGTACCAGCACCTGATCGTCACCGCCGAGAGGAAGTTCTGGCGCTGTGTTGAAAGTGGCGAGCCCCCTCGCCTCTTTGGCGTCGAGCCGCCGAAGCCACGCATCGAAGCTGTTCGGGTCGTGGATATGAGCGCCTCGAACTCCTGGGCGGAGTTTGCAACTTTGTTTCGCAATTCCCGCCAAGCCTTCCTGGACCATGAGCGCTCGAAATCAGAGCTGAAGTCGCTGATGCCGGACGATGCCAAAGAGGCAACCGGCCATGGCGTCCGCGCGAAGCGGTCAAAGTCAGGAGCAGTCAGCTTTGACCTCCTCGAAGTGGAGGGTAGTCATGCAGCGATCTAGCGAGATGATTGGCGCGATCGCTGCGGCCCTGGCCAAAGCCCAAGCGCAGCTCGTCAATCCGGAAAAGTCACTGGTCGGCACAATCCGCGCAGAGGCGGCTGGGGCAGCAGAACGGTCCTTCCGTTATGCCCCGCTGTCGAGTGGTCTCGATATCGTTCGCAAGACCTTGAGCCAGCATGAGATCGCGACGGTGCAAACCACCGCGATTGATGAGGCCGCTGGCATCGTCCGGCTTAGTACAGTTCTAGCGCATGCCTCGGGCGAATGGATTGCCTCGGACTGGCCGGTCTGCCCCATCACTGAGACGGCCGTCCCTCATCGCATGGGCGCGGCGTTGACGTATGCCCGCCGCTATGCCCTGTTCACGCTGGTCGGGATTGCCGGCGAGGATGATCTGGATGCGCCTGATCTGCTGTCGCCAACAGCGCCGGAAAGCAAAGCTGGCGGTGCGATCGGAGATAAAAAAGACCGCCTCAATGGCGGCCAAGGGAACGCAAAGGTACAACAAGCTTCAGCTAGTCACCGTACTAACGCGGGTCTTACTTCCCCCCAATCGACACTTGAGCCTGAAGCATCCACAGCTCTGCGCGATCAACTCATCGCCGACATAAAGGACATCAGTTCAGCTGAGGAAGCAGCTAGTTGGGCACATCGGGTGATGGGCGCCAAAAACAGTCTGGCGGTGGCCGATGCTGAGCAGGTCGAACGGGCCTTCCAAGAGCGGCTGTTGAGCATTACGAGCGAGGCTACAGCACGCTCGCCAGCATCATGGGGGCGTCCAGGTCGCAAAAAACGGCGCCGTGGCTTTGTCGACAAAACGGTACTGGCCTTGCCGGCGCCGCGTCGGATTCGCGACCGCGATCACGTCAAATCAGTCGCGAAACAACCTTGTCTGGTTTGCGGTCGCCATCCAGCCGACGCCCATCACTTGCGCTTTGCGCAGTCACCAGCACTTGGCCGCAAGGTCAGCGACGAGTTTACTGTCCCGCTTTGTCGCGGGCACCACCGCGAAGTACATCGATGCGGCGATGAAGCAGGTTGGTGGAACAGCACCGGGATCGATCCAACCGCCGCCGCTCGGGTCCTTTGGCTGAAGACACATCCATTGCCAAGCGCGATCAGCGCAACAACTGGCTCGAACATACAAAACGAACCCAATTTGGAAGCTAGCTCGCTATGACCTCGTACAGGCAGATCGAGGCCAATCGTCGCAATGCGCTCAAAAGCACCGGACCGAGATCGGAAGAAGGGAAGCAGGCCTCGCGCTGCAACGCCCTTCGCCATGGCCTTACAGCTGAGACAGTCATTGGCTCGCTGGAAGATGCCGAAGATTACAAGGCATTCGAGGCAGCGATCACTGCGGATTATGACGCTCAGTCCGCCGTCGAGCGCGAACTTGTCTTACGACTAGCGAGCCTACTGTGGCGGCTGCGCCGTGCCACGACGATGGAAACCGGTTTATTCGAAATTCAGGCCGATCACATCCAAAACTATCGAGAAAACCGCCAACTTCTATCAGATTCCCGAGACGTTATTCATACCTTGCTTCGACGAGCTGACTCTGACCGTAACGTGAAAGCTGACAATACCGTTGAGTTCGCCCGCTGCTTTTTGCGTCTGGCGAATCTACCTAATTTCGCACTCGATCGCCTCAGCCGCTACGAAGCAACGCTGTGGCGTCATGCCGGCCGGGTCCTAATTGCGCTTGACGCGTTGGATCGGCGCAAACCCCAGGAGCGAAGACGCAATTGCTATGTTGGCGGCCCACACCGACTCGCGGATTTCGAGGGCGAATAAAGGGTGCCTCCGCCGATCAATAAAAGAAGTCACTCGATCGCCAAGATGACAGTCGAGCAAGCTGCAATGCTCAAGGGGTTGGCGGAAGCCGCTTACGAACTAGATGCTTTTAAGCCGAAGCTTACACGTGCCGATGCCGATCAACGTATCTCGATGCTGACCGCTAAGTTCAAACTGCCGCCGCATACGCTCTGAGGTCGAGGATCATCGTCCGGACGCGAGCGGCGGCTCGCGGCGCCGGTCCATGTCGTGGTGCTGGTGTGACAAGTCGAGCATTCTGCCGTGGTGGCGACCGCTAAGTGCCAAAAACAGACATCGGTTCGGTCCGAAAAGTGAGGACGCAGGGACGACCAAAGCGGTTCCGCCGGGATTGTCAATCTAACTGCAAGCACCGTTTATGGGTGAGGCGGAAGAGCGGCCGGAACCTGATCGATCGAAAATTAACCTTCGATATCGGGGCGAATCAGCCTATTTCAGGCATCAAGTCGGCTTTTCGAAGGGCGCTCTCAGTTTGGCTCGAATATGGAGCAAACAGTATGTTCGGAAAAAGCGATTTAGTGGACAGCCTTAGCCGCGACCTCGCTCGTGCACGGGACAAACGCGATGCGCTTACTTCCGATGTCACGGCACTCACTACAAAAATTGCCGAGCTAGAAGCGCGCCTTGCTGCAGAAAACGATCGACGGGAGCGTGAGCGCGCTGCGAGCGAGGTCGAGGGGATCAAAAAGCAAGTGGGAGACCGTTACCTGGCGTTTGCGTCTGCTGTCGTCGGGATGCGCGACGCGACCGAAATGGCGGCGCCGATCGTTCCTGACGTTCGCGAGTTAAATGAGTTACTAACGGTGATTGCTACCGAGGTCGCTAACGCGATCGATGGTTTGGTGGGCGGCTTGGATCAGCGGATAGAGGCGTTGCGCGCGGGCCACGGCACAGCGGAATCGCCACAGTCCATCGATGGCTCTCCCGAACTGCCGCAAAATGGCGATCACTTACAACGTCTTCCAGAATGGCTGCCCCACAGCAAACCGACGAAGCAAGAATCTGCGGAAGATCAGCGCAATACGGCAGCGGCGTAAACGCCGGCCAGCGGCGGCTGTGTCGCGCGTACCACATGCGGCGACCGAGTAACCGTCGCCCCGCTTATCCACAGCGTCGCGGATTGTGCACGCGATATGGGGCTGGTAGCTGACCCTTATGGTTCCACCCACACTAGATCCGAAGCCGGACTTCGATTGGTATCCTTACGCCTTTGCCAGTGCGGCGGGCTTATCGTTCGCATTGGCGCTGTCGATCTTCGGAGCTTGGTTTATCCACTAATTTAATCCCTAGCGAAGGCCGAAGGTTTGCAAATGGTTTAGCGGACGATTTGAAGTTTTGGTCGCGATTTCGTTAGCTTTTGTTCCGTGATCTGCCGAAGGTTGCCTAGCAGCAGCCAACCGTTGTGCAGTGACAGCCAGGTTCGCTTGTCTACATCGCTCTTAGCAAGATTTGCCTTTTGCAGGCACCCTTCCGCGCGTAGACGGTATTCGTTGCTCTTGGACATTCGAGCATTTTGGCCGCCAATCGGTAACGGAAGGCTTAAGCGCCGACACTCGCTATCTCAGCCAGTTGCCTACAGCGACGAGTGTCACATTTGCCTCTGAGCGCTCTGGTATGTCCGTTAACGCATCACCGAAGCGAGGTCTGCCCGGCTCTCGCCGCGTCGACGACCATGCGGATGGCCTGGATCACGACCTGCGCGTTGTCGATCATGATGTTGTGTCCCGAGTGCGTGTCGGTGATGTGCACCGCGCCGGGCACGAGCGCCGCGAGCTCGTTCTGGGCCGCCGAGTTCGCTCGGTCGACGACCGCTCCGATGTCCCGCGGCGTGTCAGACGGCAGCTCACCGGTCTGGATGAGCTTCGGGACGACATCGACGAACTTGTCGCTGGCCGTGAGCACGACGACCGGCATGGGCCTCGGCGCTGCCGCGGCGGCCGTCTGGTCCAGGGTCTTATCGAAATCCTGCCGTTCCAGATCCGGATAGGCCGCGAGCGCCTTGGCCGGACGGGCGTTGATGCGCTTCCAGATCTTCCACTCCTCAGGCGCCATCTGGGCGCGAAGCTCGGGCGTGAGGACGTCAACGAACACGATACCTTTGACTTCGTCAGGATGCTCGCCGGCAAAGACCCGTGCGATCGTGCCGCTGAAAGAGTGCGCGACGAGGACGTAAGGGCCCGGTACGTCGGCCGCCTTCAGCAGGGCGACGAGGTCGTCGACGCCCTCTTGGGGACTGGTCGGCTGGGGCACCGGGTCGCTCCGGCTAAAGGTTTGGTCGAGGTGGAGCGCACCGGGTCGGTCGTAGGCGCACACCCGCGTCGTCTTCTGGATTTCGTCGTAGACCGTCGGACCCTTCTGATCAGCAGCGTGCCACAGGTCGGACGCCGTGTCCGTACCCGAGATGAGCAGGACGGTGGGCGATCCGTTGCCATTACACTCGATGTACATCATCCGGCCTCCGCCGATGTCGACCCGCTTGGCGAACGACTCGGCGTGCGACCTGGTCGAGTCGGCAGCCCAAGCGCAAGCGGGCAGCACACACGAGAAGGCGGCGACGGCGACGACGAGCACGGTCACAAGCCGGCGACCGCCGCGGACGGAGGCCGAGCGCACTGTGAGGGACGTTGTTGGACGTGTAGTCATGACTTACTCATTGCAATTGTGGGAGGGTAGAAACGGTTGGTGAACGTCGCGAGCTTCATTCGCAGATGGAAGGAACTCTCAGTCGTCAACCGCGTTCGCTGATCAGCGCTACCCTTGGCTGACCAAGGATAGTACGCTACGGGTTTGGGACGGGACTCGCCGAGCTGCAATATTGCAATTAGGGCCAAGATCCGAAATGGGTCACAAGCGGACATTGACGAGTGCTCGGCTGACGTCCGCTTTACTCCCGAAAGCAGACATACGCCGTCTCATTCGATCACCTCGTCGGCGCGCAGCACAAACCGTTGGGGGATGTTCAGACCAAGCGCCTTGGCTGTCGTGAGATTAACGACCAGCTCAAACTTCGTCGGTTGCTCGACGGGTATGTCGTCCGGCTTCGTTCCTCGCAAAATTTTATCGACGTAATCGGCTGAGCGCCGGAACAGTCCCGAGTAGTTCGGTCCGTAGGACATGAAACCGCCGAACTGTACAAAATCGCGGGTGCTGAAGACGGTCGGCAAGCGCGCACCGAGCGCGAGCGTCAGGATGCGCGCCAAATTGGCGACCATAAGCTGATCGATGGCGACGTAAAGTGCATCCACTTGAGCCTTCACTGTGTCGAAAGCAGGAGCAATATCGGCTGCTTGGCGAATTTCGAGCGGTACGACGTCGAGCCCGAGCATTTCTGCGGCGGCTTTGGTGTCTTCCATTTCCAGAACGGGTTGGGCATTGCCGACATTGAAGATGATGCCCAATCGGTGGAGCTGCGGGACAGCTTCACGCAAGAGTTCGATCCGCTTGCCGGCAAGATTGGCCGCTTGCAGCGATAGCCCGGTGACATTGCCGCCGGGCTTCGCCAGACTCGCGACGAGGCCGCTGCGGACCGGGTCGATCCCCACAGCAAAGACAATTGGGATGGTGGTGGCGGCCTGCCTCACAGTGGGGACCGCGCTCCCGACGGTAACAATGACGTCGACGTTTATACGAACAAATTCAGCTGCAATTTCCGCGTAGCGCTCGGCGCGACCCTCCGACCAACGATACTCGATCGCGACGGTGCGGTTCTCGATCCAGCCGAGTTCGCGCAGTCGCGACACGAAGGCATTCGTCCATGGAGTAAAGGCCGTTGGATCGGCACCGAGGAATCCAATGGTGGGCAGCTTTCGAGCCTGCTGCGCATCGCGCCGAGCGGCCATGCCGCCGCGCCACCGACTACCGTGATGAACTCCCGCCGCCTCATGAACTTTCCTCAAGCCCGAGGACGACACCCTACCACATCCGATGGGAGCCGTTGTGCATCACAGCAAACCAGGATGCTCGACTTCCTGAATGGGTTATAAGCCCACCGGGCGTTTTGTTTGAGGGCTTTGGCTGCTTTAGCCCAGTGGACTTTGTTATGGATCAACGCGCTGAATGCGTTCCTGATTTGTCAAATACTCTTTTCCATAAGCAGGAGATCTACAATGGGTCGGGAGATAGGTCAGGAAAGCCGGCATCAACCCGCCGTGCTTTGGGATGGGTCTCTACTGCACATGGTTTTCTCGTCCAACGGCGGCGACAACAGAATTCTCTACGCGACATCGCCCGACGGCCTCAAGTGGACGCCTGGGTCCGATACCGGACAAACCAGCGGCGCGGCCCGGCCCTCGCCGATCCATAAAGGGGGGCTTGGAACTGAATGGAACTTGCTCGTACTCGTGTTTGTTGCCAACCCCCCAACCAAACTTGCAGGCCTCGCGGAATACAACCGCGTGTCAAAACGGATCGGCTCGATTTATCGCCGGGGCCGGTCGCCGCATTGGATCAAAGTCAAAACTCCAACGCGCCCGCCGTCACGCGCGAGGCTGAGGAGGATCGGGACCGGTAAGAACTGTAGGCGGCGGGGCGGGCCTATGCTAAATTCGATGGGGGTGCAGCATGACCGCCCAGCGGGCGACCTCCGCAACAAAAACGGGCGTAGTGCCGGAAACGGCCGCACATGGCACGAGGCCGCAGCTGAGCGGCAATGCGGCGATTGCTCGATGTGTTGCAAGGTGATGCGGGTCGAGGAAATCTCGAAACCGGAACATCAATGGTGCCAGCACGCCAGACCGGGCATCGGCTGTGCGATTTACGAGACCCGACCCGCTAAATGCCGGGTGTTCCGCTGCGGCTGGCTGGTCCTCGACATGAGACCGCACTGGAAGCCGACGAAGTGCAAAATGGTTCTCGTCCGCAGACGCGATCGCCAAAGCGGCGGCCGGGAGCTAATCGTCCAGCCCGATCGCAATTATCCTAACGCGTGGCGCCGATCGCCGTATTACGAAGAGCTCAAGGCACAGTGCGGGCAGATCAGAATCCAAATCATCGTGAGCGATCGATGCAATGTTATGATGTGTCCAGATCAGGACGTTTATTTTGGTCCAAACACCGAAGCAGTCATGTTTGATGGCGTCGGTCGCGTCAAGGGCGTTTTGCCGATCGAAGAAGCCCGCAAGTATATCCTCGACAGCAATTGAAACCGAACTAGGCCGTTCAAAAGGTGATCCTTAGCAACGCTTGCGTTAGGGTCCTGCTACTAACGGACCGGAAATCCGCCTCCATCATCCACCATTCGAGGACGAGCCGGGTCGGGGAGCGGCGAAATTACTCACGCGATGCTTTGTGCAAAAAGCAGACATAGCGCGGTCACCTCGCTCGCGCGGGTGAGCCATTGAGCATCTCCCAGACACGGCTTGGTGTTGCGGGCATGTCGATGTGGCGCACCCCCACGCGATCAGCGAGTGCGTCAATAATCGCATTCATGACTGCTGGCGGCGCGCCCACCGCGCCCGCTTCACCCGCGCCCTTGACACCAAGTGGGTTGGCGCTTGTCGGCACGTTGTGGGTCGAGAAGGTGAACGACGGAACATCGCTAGCCCGCGGTATGGCGTAATCCATAAACGAACCAGACAGGAGTTGCCCACTCTCAGCGTCGTACATCGCCTGCTCGAGCAGCGCTTGGCCAACGCCCTGCACGATTCCGCCGTGCACCTGACCTTCGAGTAGCAGCGGGTTGATGGTGCGACCGAAGTCGTCGACGACGGTATAGCGTTCAATCGTAACCGCGCCGGTATTCGGATCGATCTCGACTTCGACGATGTGGCAGCCGTTTGGAAAGGTTTGTGCCTCCGGTACCCGGTGATACGTCGTATCCAGACTGGGCTCCACGCCCGGAGGAAGTTTGGCGGGGTCTCGCGCTACTTTGGCCACCTCGAAAATATTCAAGCGGAGATCGGTGCCCGGCACGCCGAAGACCCCTTCGGTGAAAGTAACATCATGCGCCGAAACTTCGAGAAGATGTGCGGCCAGCTGCTTGCCCTTATCGATGATTGTGCGCCCGGCTTCGTAAAGGGCCGTGCCGGCGACAGCAAGCGCCCGCGAGCCTCCAGTAAGGCCCGACGAAGTTCGATCGGTATCGCCCATAATGACATCGATGCGATCGGGATCGATACCGAGTTGGTCTGATACGAGCTGCTTATAAGAGGTGATGAGACCAGTGCCGTATTCCTGGTTGCCCATCACGAGTTCGATGCGTTCGTTCTTAAACTCGATCGATGCGGTCTCCGGAAATCCGCCGCCACAGCGTTCAGTATATGTTGCTATGCCGATGCCTCGCAGCTTGCCGTTGCGCTCACTTTGCGCCCGCCGCGCCGGGAAAGAGGACCATTCCGCCGCAACCATGCAGCGGTCCATCACCTCCTCAAACTCACCGGAATCGAGAAGGAGCTTGGTTGCCGAAGTGTAAGGCATTGCTGAGGGTGGCACGAAATTGATGCGCCGAATGCGGTCAGGGCTCATGCCGAGCTCGCGTGCGGCAAGATCGACGAGACGTTCAAGCAGGTATGCGGCCTCGGGGCGTCCGGCACCGCGATAGGCGCACACCGGAACGGTGTTGGTACACACGCCCTTGACATTGATGTGGATGGCCCCAATCGCATACAGCCCGGAAACGAGATCCGTCGAGCGGGTCGGGACGAAGGAGCCAAACGGCGAGAGATAGGCGCCGAGATTGGCGAGGATAGAAACACGCATACCGAGAAAGCGCCCGTTCGCATCGAGCGCAAGCTCGGCGCGCGTCGCGTGATCGCGGCCTTGATTGTCAGAGATGAATGCCTCGGAGCGGTCCTCCTGCCACTTCACTGGCCGCGCAAGCTTGCGGCTGGCCCAAACCACCAGCGCGTGCTCGGGATACACGAACGCCTTCATGCCGAAGCCGCCGCCCACATTGGGCGTGATCAGGCGCAGCATGTCCTTTGGCATCTTAAGCACGACCTCGGCGAGCGGGTCACGCACGAAGTGCGGTCCTTGGGTTGCGGTGTAGAGTGTCGAGCGGCCACTGGCCGGATCAAAATCAGCAACGGCGTTGCGCGGCTCCATCGAGTTGACGACAACGCGATTATTGACAAGTTCGAGCACGACGACGCGGGCCGCCTCAGCAAAGGCGGCATCGGTTGCCTTGGCGTCGCCCATGTCGTTGTCCCAGTCAAAGACAATGTTGCCAGGAATCTGGTCGAATAGCTGCGGCGCGCCAGCGGCTACCGCGTCCCTTGCCTCAGTGACCGCGGGCAGTGGCTCATACTCCACATCGATGGCCTCGGCAGCATCGCGTGCTGCGGCCAAAGTCTCGGCGATTATCAATGCGACAGGCTGACCGACGTGGCGTACTTTGCCGAGTGCCAGCACAGGCCGTGGTGTGTCGTGCCGTGGCGTGCCGTCACGATTGACGAGCGGAGTCACGCATGGCAGGTCGCCGAGCCCATCAGAACGAACATCCTCGCCGGTGGCTACGAGCAACACGCCCGGCATGCGTCGCGCCGCACTCGTGTCAACGCGCTTGATGCGCGCATGCGCCACTGTCGAACGCAGCACAAAGGCATGCGTAATTCTCGGCAAGGTGACGTCGTCCGTGTAGCGACCGCGCCCTGTGATCAGACGCAGGTCCTCATGGCGTCGCACTGGCTGCCCGATACCAAATTTCATTGCCGTTCCCATGCTTTGAAGGGCATCGTAGGAGTGACGTCGCGTTTGCGCCAGCTATGTGAATAATGGAAGGGTGCCTGTCGCCCCGCTGGATCCCCGGCGTATGTCCCCTTTGTGCCATAAGCGGACACCGGAGCCAGTTTCATTCGATTACCGCGTCGGCCCGAAGCGGCCGGTTATGCAAAGGCCATCACTTCTTGAGGTCGGCCGGACGACCCGTAGGCGCCGCCGATGCTTCCACGCGATCCTGAATCTTCGCTGCTCCGACTCCGGCATGGGCTTCGTCTTTGTCGCCACCGCGCGAGCCGCCGACGCCAAGCGTGGCGACAATTTCATTGTTGCGTTTGATCGCTACACCGCCCGCCAACGCCAGGACATTGGTGATTGACGTCAGTGCCGCCCTACCGGATCCCATGGCGGCCATGCGGCTTGCGTTGAGGATGACCTTATCGCCGACGTAGTAATTGATCCGCGGATATCAGGATACGTCCGGAGCTGCTCAAGACGGGCACGTGTCAATGCCGGAACAGAACGAAATCGTTTGACTACCGGCCTTGTGCTTTATCTCCCCTGCTGCGGCCTCCAGTGCCGTATCGGAAATGTCAAAGCTCAGGGCTTCTTCGTCACTCTGGTCGTGTCGTTCAGTTGACGTATCGTACATTGCGGTGTCCTTTCCTACTTCTTCCTTCTTCCCTTCTGGGGACGCCGCCAGAACTAATTCAGGAACAATAAGTTGCGCCCATTCGGGCAAAACAGCCTACATGATAATGCATGGCTCCATACCGATTTGGCGCTTCGCAATTTTTTCAGTCGGTTTCGATGCAAAGGACGACTTCGCGAAATGTCGTAAATCGAAACTTAGATCGTCGAGGTGAGGCTCCGACATCGAAAGAAGTTGGAACTCGCTCTTCCGCAATGTCCGCTTTGTGCCACTAGGCGACATTGACCTCGTAGGTCGAATCGTGACTACGGCGGACAGACATAGCCGACCCCGGCCGGACTGCGGAAGCAGCCGACCGAAGCGGGTAGCACGTGTTTCGGCAACCACAGAACCACTGACGGGGAATAAATCGTGAATGCGATCGTAGCAAAGAAAACGATGTAGATTGGATATGCCGCCCGCAACGCCTGAGAGAAACGGACATCGACGAATTTTGATGCCATCAAAAGAACTAGGCCGTAAGGCGGCGTGATCAAGCCAAATGCGAGTGTCGTGATCAGCACTACGCCCATATGAACCGGATTGATATTACCTGCGTCAGTCAGCGCATTAACTAAGGGCATGAAAATTATGATTGTCGGCACGGGCTCAATGAAATCTCCTATGACTGTAAAGAGCGCGACCATCAACAACATAATCAAATGTGGATCATGACCCGCAATGCTGGTGATCCATTCGGAAATAACGATAGCCCCTCGCAAGTACGCGAAAAGCCAGCCAAAAGCATTAGCCGCGCCGATGGTAATCAAAGGCAAGGAAAAAATTAGGCCGGCTAGGCAGAAGTCATAGGCAAGAAATCTGATGTGACCACGGTTAAGAGCCGGGATCACAATAATAAGGATGTACGCGACAGCGACTACGCCCGCCTCGGTCGGCGTAAACCAGCCGGTGAGGATACCGCCCAAAAGGATGACCGGGATCATCAGGGGGAGCGACGCGTCTTTGAAAGCTCCTGCCAGATCGCGAAATGAAGCCCGGCGCCGCCGCACACCAGCGGGACCAAAGAAATAGCAATAGATCATCAGACCGACGCCAATCATCATGCCGGGTACAAAACCCGCCATAAAAAGCCCGGCGATCGAGACATTTCCGATCGCGCCGTAAACTACTGCGGTAATGCTCGGCGGCACCAGCGCGGCGATGGTCGATGCTGATGCAATAATCGCAGCAATGAACGCGGGACTATAACCTTCCTTCTTCATAGGGCCGCCAAGCGCGCGACTGATGACCGCGACATCAGCGGTGGTGGAACCCGACATTTCGGAAAAGAACATGCTGAATACGGTGACCACTTGCGAGAGACCACCGCGAATATGACCGACCAGCGCTAGCGACAAATTCACTACTCTGACGACCACATTGGCCGAGCTCATCAGTTCTCCGACCAGGAGAAAAAATGGAATCGCAAGCAATGCTTCCGAATCCATCCCATCGAACATTTTTTGGATAATGGCGACATGGGAGACTTCGGTAAACGAAGCGCCGATGAGCACGCCTGCCATTAACGCGAACGGAACTGGTACACCGAGATAGCCAAAAAACAAAAACAAAAAGCTCATTAATCCGAGTATGTAACCGGCGCTCATGAGCGCTCTACTTTGGTGACTATCGTCTCGATCACCTCGACATTCTTTGGTTCTTCCAGGAGTTCGGCATGTTCGAAGCCGTTTCGTAGACCATTGACGATATGCTCGATCGTAAACAGCGCCACCAAAACGCCGCATATTGGAATAGCCGCGTACAGCGAGGCAATCGGAGTCAACGACGGCATGCGAAAGCTAGAAAAGCCGCGTAGGAAATTTAGATAACCAAACACGATAAAACTCACCGCTACGCCCAATACGACGAGCTTGGTGAGGATTTCGACCGCGGTCCGGAATTTTCCTCGCAAGCCTTCTGCAATCGCAGTCAGGTAGAGATGATCATTGCGGCGCGTGGCCACGGCTGCGCCAAAGAAGATCGCATAAGTAAAGAATGTCGAAGTAACCTCCTGAAGCCAAAGCCAGGGGTGACCAATCGTGCGCGTAATTATGTCGATAATAACCGTGCTGCAAAAAGCGAATAACAAGACCCCGCACAGGCCCATCAAGGCCAACTCAAGAATGTCGAAGGCCCGCCACTTCAAATGGGACTGTCGTCGAGAGACGAGCCTTTCCGTGATGGCCATTGCAATCGGAGCCTTGCGCGAGTGAAGGGCGGGCGAGTTGGCTCGCTTCTTCACTTCACGGCCAGAATCAAGTCCTTGATTTTCGAGGCGTGCGGTCCGAGTTCACCAGCCAGCTTGTTAAGGTAGGGATCGGCAAGCTTCTGAAATCCGGATTTATCTACCTTGTCGACGACCGAGACGCCAATGCCTTTGAGCTTACCGGCCGACTGGTGCTCCAGGTCCAAAGCCATGGCCGGCTCCTTCATGTTGACCTCGTCGGCGGCCGTCTGCACCCATTTTCTTTGCTCATCAGACAGACTTTTCCAGAGTTTGTCGCTGATCCAGATGAGATTGTTGTTCGCTTCATGCTCGGTCATTGAGAGGACCGGCGCAACTTCGTAGTGTTTGTTGGCGAGATAGACGTTTACGCCGTTCTCGGCGACGTCAATTACACCGGTCTGCAGAGAAGTGTATACGCTGCCAAACGGCATATGAACGGTTTGGGCGCCATAAACGGGGAACATCAGGTCTTCGGTCGCCGTCGCCTGAACGCGGACCTTGAGCCCCTTCATGTCCTCAACTTTATCAATCGGTCTTTTGCTGTACATGCTACGTAAGCCAAGTGTGAGCACGCCAATCACATGCGCACCTTGTACCGTATCCTCGATCATAGACCTGACAGCCCCGGTCACGTTTGGATCGGACAGCGCTTTCACGAGGTGATCTTCCGACCGAAACAAGTAATGAAGTGACATCACACCGGCTTGCGGCGACAGCGTAGCCGCGTTTGCTGACGAACTAATGCAGAACTCGACGTCGCCTGCTTTCACCAGCTGAAGAACTTGCGGCTCCTGGCCGAGCTGTGCGCCGGGATATTGATCGATCAATATCGATCCGCCACTCAATTCCTTGAGCTTGTTGGCAAAAAGGTCGCCCGCGATGCCATATCCGGTTGTTTTTGGCTGGTCATAGGCAAAGCGATAGTGCTTCACCTCCTGTGCCATCGCGGTGTTGATCCAAGCAGCGGTGAGTATCCCAAGCGAAATGCGGCGAATCGCATTGTGTACTGCAGGCATCTCACCCTCTCTCGTCTGGTTTGTTTCGAACTTTGTCTATGTGTAACACATATTATCAGCAACCGACGATGGTAGTCGTAACACGCGACGCGCCGGTTTAGCCAAGGTACCGCCAATCTCACATCCAATCGTACGCACACACCCAGATCCCGGACGGAAGGCGATATTCCTCGGCAATCATGCCGAGTGAATTGAAGGCTTTGATTACGAAGAAGGCTGCGCGCTGATCGAGGAGCTCAACGTGATAATTACACCAGCGGCCTATGTTTGCACGCACAGTTGGAGCCCACGCGAATTCATTCAAGTAATCCGTTGCCAACGTCCGCTTTGGGCTATAATCGGACGTTGCCGACTGCTGTCGAACGCAAGAATCTGACGGTCCGCGCCCTCAAATTTCCCCGCCGCGCGCGGCATCAATGCGGTCGATCGGTTTTTCGATGATCGAGCTCGACGACAACGGCACCAAGCGGGTGCTCAGGCACTACGAGGCAACACGAAAGGGAAGCCACTAAGTGTCGTCGCAGACATACAAATAATTGGCCGGAAGCCGCATGCGTCGACAGGCCTGAACAGCTGGATTAGTTTCGAGAACCACGCAATCCGAGAACGCTCCGATCTGCCGCACCACTCGGGCTTCCCAAGCATTTAAGCCGTGGTCGGTGAGGCCCACAATCGTCTGTAGCCAATGAGGCGTCAGCTCAATCGCGGCCCGCACCAGCAATGGCTGAAGGGGCCTCAGCGGCAATGGCAGAATGGGCGCCGAGCGCATGGTCGCTAGGAACTCGAACAGTATGTCCGAGCGCTCCAGTTTCTTGGCCATCGCATCAAATCGCACTTCAAGGGCGGCTTCCGATGTCGGTGCGCAGGCGCCGTAAAGACTGGCAGCTAAAGTTCCTTCCGCATAATAACGGTCGCGCTCCAAATCCGAGAGCGGTCGCACATATGAATGGTAAGCCTGCAGAAAGCCGTATGCGGCCGTACTCTGAACCCAATTTAAAAGCTCCGGGTCATTGGCACGGTAGACCTTGCCTGCTGGGGTCGAGCCGGCGACACTATCGTGCATTCGGCGAACGCGGGCGATCATAGCCTCGGCGGCCCCGCGAGCGGCGTAGATCGTGACCATGGCGGCAAGTCCTGTCCGCCGCAGTCGTCGAAACGGATCGATGCGGAAGGTAGTGTGTTCCCACACGCCGGTACGCACACGCGGCTCGGCAAGTTCCATTATAACGGCCGCAACGCCGCCGATAAAAAGCGAAAGCGGGTTCTTGAACACACGCCACGATACTGAGTCGGGCGAAACAAGCGCCGCCTCGCCAGCGGGTCGCAAGAAGTCGGCGGATTGGTCGCCGACGTCAAACAGCGCTCGCATCGCGGCCTCCAAGCCGCTACGTAGTGGCCAAGGCAGGACGATCGGTGTCGTCACCGTAACCGAACTCTTGGTTTGTTTTGCCTGAGTATTGCTTCGAGTTCGTCTTCGAGCGATCGCGGCAAAATTCCAAGTGTGCGAAACCCCGGCAGGCGTTCGGAGGCTGTGGTGTCGATCTGCATAAGTTCGACCTGATTGCGGGTCAGTGGCGGCCGCGGCAACATCTCACCAACTCCGGCCAATGCATTCCAGAAGGCAAATGGCATCCGCATTAACACTGGCCGCAATCCTGCGATACGAGCAATGGTTCGCAACAACTCCTCGTAGGAGTAGACGCGCGGCCCGGCCAGTTCGTAGACAGCATATGGTTTCTGGCTCTGCCGCAAAATCTGTGCGATCGCCGCTGCCACGTCGTCCACATATACCGGCTGAAGCCTCGTCCTGCCGTCGCCGAAGACCGGATAGGCTGGCAGGGACCGCAGGAGCTGGAGAATTGTCGTAAGAAATGCATCGTCCGCCGCAAACATTACTGCCGGGCGGACAATGACCGCGCCAGGAAATGCGGTCTGCACGGCCACCTCACCTTCGCCGCGGCTGCGAATATAGGGCGAAGGCGACGCCGTATTGGCACCGATCCCTGATATGTGCGCCAACCGCCTAATCCCGGCTTGCCTCGCAGCTCTGGCGATCTTGGCCGCCGTTTCCACGTGCATCGAATGAAACGTATCAGTTCCGTGCTCAACGTAGAGACTGATCGCGTTGACAACACAGTCGGCACCGGCAACGGCTGCCTCCACTGAGCGTTGGTCATGTGCGTCCGCGGCCATCTGTTCGATTCCCGCGTCCTCGCTCGGCCTGCGATGCCGCGAGACTGTGCGTACTCTGGTGCCGGACTCGCGCAAATGGCGCACGATATGACGGCCAACAAAGCCGGTGCCGCCAAACACGGTTGCGCAGCTCATTCCGCGATCCGTCAAATGATCCTCTGCGACGCTGTTGATTGAGCCGTTCAATGTGACACGGACTGTTTCGGCGGCCTGCGCCGGAGAGCTACCCCGGTTGACATGATGCGAAATCACATCGATCAAAATTTGCGCTGCTGGGCCGACCGTCTGCCACTCCTTCTTCGCTTCATCGATCAGTGGTTCGGCTTCAGCGTACAAGTTTTGCCCCTGTTCGATGATCGGTCGTGCTCTATTGAGAAGATCGAACAGCGCCTTGGTCGCTGGCAAAGATTTCTCAATTTGCTTAAGTTGTGCGTCGTTAAGGCCGGAAACGTGGCCAATGAGCTCAATGAGCCAGTGTTCCAACATTTTCTAACCTCGCTGGTACCGAGTCGATTACTACAAGCGCTTTGACCCCTTAACGTGCAGCGACTGTCTAATCGATGATAGCTGAACGAGCGCAGTAGTTGGCGGCGAGTTTGCGGATCTCGTGCAGTGACCTAAGAGCCCTCGTCGATCCGTCAGGCGCTAACAGTCGTGCACGGTGGAACCTTTCACCCCTTCGGTCCTCGACTGAAGGCCAGCTAGGTCTTCCGTCCACTGTCTTTGGATTGATCGACTTCTCCACCATCCTCATGGCAACCTCCTATTCGCCGTGCCGTGAGGTGTGGGCATCAGGACCTTATGTCCTCAGTGGTGCCCTAGCCGGAGTAACGAAGGTGAAAACCAAAGCGAGGGAAATCGGCATCCGAGAACGGCCGGTGGAGCTGATATATGCGCTGGACGAGATACCACCCTGGCCCCATCTCCTGGGGCTCGGGTTTCAGCACGTTGCCGTCATTTGCCCATATTTGGTCATGGTGGCACTTGTCGCGGAAGCGGCGAAACTGCCGCACTCGGCGGCGCAGAGCGCCATAACCCTCGCCATGATCGCGGTTGCGTTCATGACGGTACTTCAAAGTTTGCGACTCGGAGCGGTTGGTTCGGGCTATCTTTGTCCTCCGGTCGTCACGGCAATTTATTTGCCGTCCAGCCTGGCGGCAGCCGCGTCGCTCGGGATCTCGGCCGTCTGCGGGATGGTGATCTTTGCTGGCGCTTGCGAGATCGCCGTGGCGTCCCTCGTTAACCGCACACGAAAACTGTTTCCGGCCGTCGTATCGGGCGTTGTCATTTATGGCCGTCGGATTGGAGCTCGGAAAGATCGCCGCGAGCGTGTTGTTGCAGCATACCGCTACGCACAGCGATCAAACCGTAGGATCTTTCGCGACCGCCGTCTGCACGCTTGCGGCGATGGCGGGCCTTGCGGTTTGGGCCACGGGCTTGCCGAAACTCTTCTGCTCGCTGATCGGGATTCTGGTGGGATACGGCGTCGCGGCGATCTTCGACGTTTTTCCACCCAGCTTCTTCGAGGACTACAAGGCGGCGAGCCTATTCGCTGTGCCCGACCCGAGCTTTCTATCCTATGCGTTCGCTCCCTCTTTCGCCGCGGCTTTCGTGATCGCGGGACTCGCCTCGGGTCTCCGAGTGATCGGCGTGCTGACGACTTGCCAGCAGATGAACGATGCCGCGTGGCGACGCCCCGATGTACGCAACATCGCGGGCGGACGGGCTCGGTTGCCTAGTTGGCGGACTGCTTGGGGTTCCGGGGCTCAGCGCCGCCCCAACGCTCGTGAGCGTTGAAATGACCACGGGCGCCACGAGCCGGGTCATCGCTTGGTCCATCGCCGTCTGGTTCATACTTCTGTCGTGCCTGCCGAAATTTTCTGGTCTCATTGTCAACATGCCGCGCCCAGTGATGGCGGCGGCTCTGTTCTTCAACGGCGCCCTCATGCTGGTTGCAGGCATCCAGATCGTCGCCAGCCGCCCAATCACTCTGCGCGCTTCGATCATCATTGGACTTTCGCTCTTGGCGGCGCTGACGGTGCCGATCTTTCCCGACTTTTATCGGTCGCTGCCGGCCTGGACCCATCAGTTCACTGGTTCGATCATTTCAATGGCGGTGGTCGTTGCTGTGCCCCTCAACGCCGTCTTCCTGCTCGGGATGTGGCATTACAGTTATTTGCGGCTCGGGACGAGTTCCGAGCCTGCCACCGTCGTTCGACGTTTTCTTCGAGAAGCATGCCAATGAGTGGAAGATTTCCGCCGAGGATCAGGCGCGTACGCTCGGTCGTCGATACGGCCATCGATGATGTCGCAGCCAATGCCAATGGACCGGTGGAGCTTAGTTTGGGGTGCGACTCGTTCGACGTTGTGGTGACGCTGAGGTACCCTGGCAATCTGCCACCGCTGCCGGACTCGAGTCCGAAGAAAGTCATGGTAGAGGAGCAGAGCTTCGTCAGCGGACTTTCCGGCTATCTTTCTGGTCTGCACGCCGACAGAATCGAACGTAGCGCCAAAGGTGAGGACTGTGAAATCCGGCTCGTCTTCCGGCTGTGAAACTTCGGCGCCGTTCTTTCAATCAAGGCCCCAACGAGACCGGAACGAGTTGACGTACAGCACAACCCCACGTCTAGTCGGCCCGAGTAAGTTCTCTGCCAAGCAGGCGACAGCGAGTTGTTGTTTGGTGCAAGCTCCGAAGATCTCAGGAGTAGACTTGCTCAGGCTATCTTCGAGCAGAACAAGACCAATTCGCAAGCGAGGAGCCGGCGGCACCAATTGAACTAGGTCACCTGTGGCGAGAGGACCGAAAGCGCGTAGAGCCAACCCAGCAGCGTGACGACCGACAGCAGCGTCGTGATCGAGACCGTAGCTGTGACCAAGTTCTCCTCCACCTTGTACTCGCCGGCGAGGATGAACACCGTTTTCGCAGTCGGCACGGCGGCGCAGACGACGGCGGCAATGGTGTAGAGCGGATTGAGACCCAAGACCAAGCAGAGGCCGTACACGACCATCGGCATGATCACGAGCTTAACGACCGCCAAGGCGATAGAGGCCGCGAGTTTCGAGCGCACGCTTTCGACCGATAAGCCGAGCCCGATGGCGAAGAGCGCGCACGGGCTGAGCGCAGCCGCAAAGATGTTGAGATAGGCCGCAATTGGCGCCGGAATGGGCCAACTCCCGATCGCCCACGCGAGACCCGCCAGGGTTGATAGCACCATCGGATTGAGCACGATCTGCTCCACCAGGACGACGGGGCGCGCCGGCGGTTTGTCTCGCCCGCGTCCCTCGCTTTCCAACATGATAACGGCCACGGGGAACATCACCGCCGCTACGAACACGGTCGCGATTGCGGCGGGCAGGACCGCGGGCTGACCGTAGATGGAGTGCAGGATGGGCAGCGCCACGAATCCGGTGTTAGTCATCGCCGCCGTCATTCCCTGAATTGTGCTGCTGGCGCGGTCGCGTTCCCACGCGACGCGAACCACCAGGAACACCAAAGCGAAGCACAGGATAGACCCGCCTCCGAACGCCATCAGGAAACGCCATTCGAGGAGATTGCGGGCTGGCTCCTGCGCGATGGTGACGAACAGCAGCGCTGGCATCGCGACGTTGTAGGCGAAGTGCACGAGTCCGTCGGCTAGCGAACGCGATATGTAGCCCAGCCAGCCAGCTAGCCAGCCGGTGACGATGATAGCAAAAACCGGAAGTACCAGGCTGGCGACTTCCATCCGGTCGGCCTCTAGGTGCCTGTCCCAATCACGTCTGCCATCGTATCGATACCCCGGGCGATCCATCAGCGGAAAGATGCGGCGAGGCAACCGATCGATGTCCGCTTCGGGTCATTAAGCGACATTCCAGCGCTCGATGCGATGCCGCTTTACCCAATATCAGACATAGGTCGGTACGCATCCGATGTTCGTTCGGCGCGTCTTACCCCAGTTCGAAGGTCGTCACGCCGAATATTCGCTGCAAGGAAACCGACCGGATCGGACCGGAATACATCCGCGCAGTCTCGAACACTGGTGCAAATTCATGCGCGGTGGCGAGCGCCACGGCGGCGGCGTTCGGCTGCGGCACATCGAGGAACACCTGACCACCTTCTGGGCCGACCAGTGCCGCAAACACCGTTTCGGCCGCGTCGCGGTCATCTGCGATCAATGGGCCGATTTTGCGGCCCGTGCGGCAGGGCCGAATAACACCCCAGGCAACCAACCGTTTGTCGCGGATCAGTGCGCGACCGACGTGGCCTGGCGCTGCGATCCAGGTGCAGAGAAATTTAGGTCTCGTTGCCGGAAACACCGTCGTGTCGTCTCGCGTGATCAAGTCGAACGGCACTTCGGTCAACGAGACGGTGTTTGCCATGGTCTTGGGGAGGGGCGCGACCCAACCGCCATAACGGATGTTGTTATAAGCAAACACGAAGCCGGACTTGCGGTAATTGTCCTGTTGCGCCACTACACCGTCGAGCCCTATTGCTCGCGATCCCGCGCGTGTCATCCCCGCCTGCCAAATGCGCAAGCCAAGTCCACGCCCGCGCAGATCCGGCCGTACAATATAGAAGCCGAGGAAGGAAAAACGCTCGTCGTAATTTACCACCGAGAGAATGGCCGCAGGTGCGCCCGCCAGCTCGCCGAGCAGGAATCCGTCTGGAGCGGCGGCAGCAAAGCAAGAAGCGTCGGCCAAGCCAGGATTCCACCCCTCCGCAGCCGCCCAGTCCACGGCAAGCGTCACTTCTTCCGGCGGCATGATTCGCACGCGAAAAGAGCCGTCTTTCATTCAGGTCCGCACACGAGACGATCAGTGCGATCGTTTCAAGCTAGAGGGCCACTCGACCAAGATAAAGCATTTGGGTAACGCTCCGCCGTCTCATTAGCTCGCTGCCAGCTCGAGGCCACCATCGTACTGGCTGAACCGGCGGACTGGAAATGGTGAGGTCGACGCTATGGGATGTCCGCTGTGGGTCAAAAGCAGACATTGGATCGGTCAAATGTGATGTCTGCTTTACCCACAAAAGCGGACATTGCCGTGGACGATTAGGATGGCCGGTCGGGACAATGAGAGACAAAGTGCATCGCAGCAAAAAATGATTATCCGATCACCTCGTCGACCGCGGCCGCATTGCGGCACCGTCAGGCCAAGAGCTTTCGCGTTCTTAAGTTTGATGGTGATCCTATAGGGGCCGACTACTCGGCGGCAGTCGAGTGCAGGGCCTGCTCCTCGTCATGCATGCGCGCGAGAATGCGTCGCGCCTGGATGAGACCGGCGTCCGCGCTGATGTCAACTTGCGGTCGATTTGATGCGAGATCGATGTTGCGCTGCTGCGCCGCAAGTACATCGACGTCCTCAAAGAAAGCTCGCTCGATTTCAGCGAAAATTTTGTTCGTCGTTTCAGGGTTCTTGACGTCAAAGTCATGGGCCTGTGCCCAGAAGTAGTGTGATGTTGTATCCGTCTCAGGTGTGATTGCATTTAAATTGCGCATGGTTATACCGCCGACGCGTCGACCCTCTGGCGCGCCAGTACCAGTAGGCGTTGCCCCCACATCGAGCCGCAAGAATGCTGGCGGCGTGAAGTCGACGATCTGCCAACGGTCGACCTTGCCTTTAAAGCCACCGACTTTTCGGAACGTCGGCGGCGGATCTTGATCGATGATCCAACGGGTCATGACAACATTGTCGGATGTCCGTGTCACTTTAACGGTCGCGTGCTCAGCAAGTGCCGCGTTGCCGATGGTCGTCTCATGCACAAACGCAAGGTGCGTAAGGTCCAATAAATTGTCGACAATGAGCTGCCAGTTCGCTTTGACGTGTAGGTACGAACCCTTTGCACCCCAATTCGGATCGTCAAGCCAGTGAAAATCGGTAATCGTCGCAGGATCCGCCAGTGCGGGTTCGCCCATCCATATCCAGAGCCATTTGTAGCGCTCGACAACCGAATACACCTTAACTTTTGCGCTTGACGGTATCTTGTCCTGGCCTGGAATTCGTACGCACCGGCCATCTGGACCGAAGCGGAGACCGTGGTAGCGGCATTGCAGCGCATCGCCCACAAGTTTTCCCATGGAGAGTGGAAGGTGCCGATGAGCGCACCGATCTTCGAATGCAACGCATTGGCCTGTTTCGGTGCGAAAAAATACAACCGGGTCACCGAGGATCACGCGGCCAAGAGGAGTGCGGCCGATTTCTGATGACGACGCAGCGACGTACCAGTGGTTCCGGAGAAACATGGCAGCCTCCTTGGCTGGCCGCGCGCGTTTGAGGAGTTATCGAAGATTATCACCAAGCTCATTAATGGGCGCGGCAATTATTTCGTGCGTTTCGCGGCTGCCGCGAAGACCTCATAAGCCGGCTCAAGGCTGGATTTTCGTTTAGCCACTGCGGCTCCTATTGCCGTGACTGACTTGATCATTTCGGCTTGCTCGTTCTCCGGCAGACGAATGAGTTCGCCGTGTTCCGCCCAAGTTTGGCGCGCCTTGTTGTAGAACTCGACCTCCCACGGATTGACCTCGACCGCAGCCCTGGCGGCATCAGCATCGACAATTGCCTGAAGGTCGGCGGGCAATGAGTCGAACCATTTCTTACTGAGAAAAGCCATCGAGAAGATAAAGGGTTGATCGATTTCGGTCGCGTATTTTGCGGCGTCCCAAAAATGCATCGTGGTAATCACGGTCATGGCCAAGACGGATCCGTCGATTGTGCCCTGCTGGATAGCCGGAAGTACATCGCCCAGTGTCATCGCTACCGGCGATGCGCCAAGCGATTTAATCATCTCCTGTTGCATGTCAGCCGCGAAAACGCGATGCTTCTTTCCGGCCAAATCGGCAACGTGACGGATCGGTACACGAGCGATGATCAGAGATGGCTGCGCGATGAACAAAGCTGCGCCGTGGATACCCTTGTCGGCACCGAGACCAAGCATCAATTTCAGCAGCTCGGGGTCGTTCACGACGCGGACTTCATGCGCCATGTCGCTGACCAGTCCGGGCGCCGACAGCACCTCATAGCGTTCGTCGATACCCGCCAAAAACTCGGGCGGTCCGACATAACCCTGAATCGCGCCGAACTGCACGCCCTCGATCTGCCGCGGAATCGCTCCCAATTGGCTGGCGGGATAGATCTCGCCTTTAATTCTGCCCCCGGAGTCGCTTTCGACCATAGCAACAAATTTTTTGCACCACTCGTGCTGCGATTCGTTAATGGTCGCGGTGCCGAGCTTCATCACGAAAGTCTTATCTTCCGCTGCCTGTGCCGCGGTGAACGTTAGAACTGACCACCAGATGAAGGCGGCGATGCTAATCATCGTTCGCATGTCTATTTCGCGGTTCGCGAGACGCATGACAAACTCTCCCAGTTGGAGGCTCCGCGCCGTGACCAGGCAATGCTACAGAATGGAAGCTGCCGTTGGAAAGCACATAGCGAGCGGCTTAGCATTGTAATCGAAGACAAAATTATCTAATGGGAAAAGGGTCATAAGCAGACATTTCGTAACATCCTGGCGATGTCCGCAGTTCCCAAAAGCGGAGATGGCTTGAGCGCGCTCGGTAGTCGCATAGGAGAACGAGCGGGTAAAAGCTGCACAGCGATGATCACGTGCCATACTCGCGCAGCGATTTCTTGTCACCGCGCTAGGCGGTCCGCTTTGCCTAAAAAGCAGTCTTCCAAGTTACCGCGAATAGGGACCAGTGGGACCAGGATAAACTTCTGGTACGTATGGTCCACGATAGGGCTCAGGAGGCGGCTCGGGACGGAGGTAGCCTGGACGAGGCAACTCGTAGTGACCAGAGTAACGCTCCAGCGGTGGTGCGCAGCCCGGCTGCCAACCGCAACCGCGCTCGCCGCAACGCCAAGTAGGCGGGCAGGTTGCGGGTGGCGCAACATCAGCCATCGGAGGACTTAGCGGTGGACTACCATACGGATAGGGCCCTACCGGCGGAGGCGGAACTGCCACGCTGGGGTATTGCGGCGGCACGTTTGGTCCCGGAACGATAATGACTTGCGGCGGCTGGGCGGGCGGCGGCGAAGCCATTCCATATTGGGGCTGCCCGATTAGCGGAGGTGGATAACCTAGGTCGGCAGCGTTCACACCAAACGACACCACTGTAGCGATTGCAGTTGCAGCGCCGCGTTCAAGCAAACGCATGACAGGCTCCTGCTCTTTTGTTGGCAAATCAGAACCTTTCATCTGGTTCCGATCCGCACAGCGTTATTCAAGCACGCAGCCTTGTCGGCAAAATTAATCATTAATTTATGGTTAATGGCCTTTGCAGTTACGTTAGCACCGGGCTTCGCCGCTCAATTGCCTAACCAGCTGATCGTGGCAAAGAAAAACGAGGTGCTCGTGCATGTCGGTTATGTCGATGTCTGCGCTGCGCCCGCTTCCAACTAGATTGCTCGCTCCTCGAATGTCGCGCACGCGGGCACCATGCAAAAGGAGAGATTAAGCGTGAGTGAGGCCGTTCTTCGTTGACTTAATCGGCAGGACGACTTGAAAGAGGGCACCGTTTTTGCCGTCAGAAGACGCTGTAATATAACCCTTATGCTTCTCGATGATCATACGGCATATGGCCAGTCCCAATCCCATTCCCTGGGACTTTGTTGTAATAAACGCACCAAAGATTCCTTCTAATTTATTTGTATCAATTCCGGGTCCAGAGTCCTCTACTGTTAACTTGATTGTGTCGTCATCGTGCAGCTCCGTTGTCACACGCATGATCCGACTGCGATCTGTCGTAGCCGCCATTGCGTCGACTGCGTTATGGATCAGATTAGAGATTACCTCTTGCAACTGGCCCTTATGACCCTCGACAGGCGGCAGACCTGAAGTTAATTTGGTACGAGTCTCAATTTCGTGGTCCAAAAACTCTTCACGCAGCGACTGCAACGTCGAGAGGATTATCTCGTTAACATCGACTTGTTTCGCTCCGTCGTCGACTTTGCGAAACAGCGCACGAATGCCATCAAACACTTCACTGGTACGAAACCCATCTTTCACTATGTTATTCAAGTTAGCACGTACTTCATCATGATCAGGCGGGGACTTTTCAAGAAAGCGCAGTGCCGCTTTGCCATTGATCACGATCGCTGCCAGGGGCTGCTTCACTTCATGTGCAATGGCGGCAGTGATCGCCTCAATATTCATCAGCTTATTATCGCGTTCGCGTTCCAGCATTATGTATGATTGAGTAAGCTTTCTCGCGCTCTCCCGCCGTTCGGCAAAGAGGGCCGCGAGGACATACGCGCTGAAGGCCACAACCAGGATTCCAGCTTGGGCTCCGAGCACACGGTCGGCGATTGGAAGGCTGGCGTCTCCGAAATGGCCTTTGCCCAAGATGGTCGTCCAGACGATCGTCATGGAAACCAAAAACGCGCCAGCTGCCGAAAAAGACGGTTCACAACGGGCGGCAAGCCACAACAAAATTGGAAATAGCCAGGTGAGCGGAAACACCGTCTCCCAAAACTCGCGCGATAGCGAAATGATTAACGCAGTTGTCACCGCCAGCGCCACAAGCGCCAGCACCCCCTCGATAATTTTAATCAGTGGCGGCGGGCCCCGCACAATGGAAGCAAGTCCAATCACCAGCGGCGCAACGGCGATGATGCCGACTGCGTCGGATGCAAACCAATGCTCCCAAGTATCGAGCATCGATACCGACGGCCCCTGCAGCAGTCGGTAAATAACTGCTCCTCCGATCCCTGATACAACAGTGCCGGCAATTCCCGCCGCGACAAGGCTGATGACGTGGCGGATTCGAACGAGATCAAAACCGGCGCCGAAGTAGTGATGGATCAGGCCGGCTGTAACCAGGGCCTCTGCTGCGTTGCATAGCCCTAAGGCGACGCCTGCCCAGAGAGGATCCCTTATGATGAGATGTGTCGCGATCGTCGCAGCAGTCACGCCGACCAATACGGGCCATCGTACAAACGGTCCAAAAGCGATGAGGATACCTGAGGAAATACCGGCCGCGGGCCAGAACACGGCCACGCCTTCGGGTTCTACAAGCAGACGGACGCTAAAATCCGCTGCAATGAAGTAGGCCAAGCCAACCGCTGCGGCGAGTCCAATGCCTTTAGCCCATTGCCGAGTTATTTCTTCGGCAGGCAATTGTTGGCCACCTATCAATGAATCCCCAGCCATCCCTAACATCTCGTATTAGGATGTGGTGCTCTCTTATTAGATACCTCTACCAAACCTGCCGCAACCGGATTGAACGATGGAAAATGATTGGAGATTCAATAACCCGGTCCCCTCTGATTGACCACGTCGGTCAAACCAAAATCTGACGACCAGACAGACTGTGCTTCAAGGATTGTCAGCGTGTCCGAATAGCAAGCGCTTTGTTCAAGCAACTTATCAAATTTTCATCGCCGAAGGGCTTGCCCAAAAACCCTACCGCCCCGGCGCGGAGCGCGTTGCCTCGTGCCTCCATCTCCGGGAAGGCAGTAACAAAGATAATGGGAACGCGATACCCTTGGGCGATGAGATAGTTTTGCAATTCTATGCCCGACATGCCCGGCATCTGTACATCCGTGATCAGGCAATCGGCATTTTCAACAACGTTTGAGTTAATGAATGCATCTGCAGATGGAAATGCCGCGGCGGAATAGCCGAGAGATCGGATAAAGCTTATCGTTGCGTGGCGGAATGACTCGTCGTCATCAACAATTGCAATAACAGGAGTATGCGACACCCGGGGTTCCTCGGCGATAAAGCAATGAAGCACAACTGTCACATTTGTGCATTGATGGCATCAAAGATATTACACCAAGGTATAGGTTTAAGATTTTGTGCGTCGAATACCCAACAGGTCAGCCATTCGCACCAGATCGGCGAAGGATTTAGCAGCCATTTTCCGCATGACATTGCCGCGGTGGACCTTCACCGTGATTTCGGTCACTCCGATCTCGGCGGCGACCTGCTTGTTCAATAAACCCCCGGTTACCCAGGCCATGACCTCCTGCTCGCGCGGCGTCAAAGTCGAGAAATTTCTCCTTAGGTCAGAAACGGCCCTGTCCTTTACTTCTTTCACCCGAGCGCGTTCGAGTGCGGCTTGGACGGCGTCCAACAGGTCCTGATCGCGAAATGGTTTGGTCAAAAACTCGACAGCTCCAGCCTTCATTGCCTTCACTGTCATGGGTATATCGCCGTGGCCGGTGATGAAAATAATCGGGATTTCGGCATTAGCTTTGGCAAGCTCCGACTGAAATTCAAGCCCACTCACCCCCGGCAGTCGAACGTCGAGAATTAAACAAGACGTCGTGCTTGACCGCTTGTGCGCCAGGAACTCTGGTACAGACGCGAAAACTTCTGCCCGTAAACCAACGGACCGAATGAGACTGCCGATCGCGGTACGCACCGACGCATCGTCGTCGATTACAAAGACTACCGACGTTGGGAGTGCTTCCAGCTTCTTCTGCATTGCCGATCACCTGGCAAGACTATGGTCACCCGCATCTTAAACCAAGGTATAGGATTTAAAAACGTTTTCGATACCGATTGTGAACTTGGTACAATAGAGCGGCTGTTTGTGGCCGCTGTAGTCTCCGCAGCAACAAAAACGAATATGCTGACGGGGATGAACAATGATCACAAATATTTCAAACAACTCCAGCGCATTTTTGCAGTCGCGCTTCGCCGCGTCAAAAAAGGTCTTTCATTTCCTGCAAAACACGGCGATGACGCTAGTGATCGGCATCGCTGTGTGCGGGTCAACAACCGCGCAATCACAGATGTTGGCCATGACCAGCGAGAGCAACGCTGTGGCCTCGATTTTTCGAGAGGTAATGCCGGATCGTGGCCCAAACAGTGATGCCGACATTGATGCGCAAACATCGGCACGGCTGCACCGTCAAACTGTGCAGTATGTGACGGCTGAGGCGCCCGGAACCATCGTCGTCGACACACCAAATACCTATCTCTACTTCGTACTCGGCGGTGGCAAGGCGATCCGCTACGGGATCGGCATTGGTCGGGAAGGCTTCACCTGGTCAGGCGTAAAGACCATCGAGCGCAAGTCAGAATGGCCGGACTGGATACCGCCGGCAGAGATGTTGCAACGCCAGCCCTATTTGCCGCGTTTTATGGCCGGCGGTCCGGGCAATCCTCTCGGCGCACGCGCCATGTATCTCAGCGGCACGGTCTACCGCATTCATGGGACCAACGCACCGGACACGATCGGCAAACGCGTTTCGAGCGGCTGCATCCGCATGCTCAATAATGACGTCATTGATCTCTATGGGCGCACGCAAGTTGGCAGCAAGGTTGTCGTTCTGCCAATGGAGCGGCGCCACTTCGCGCTGTCCGCCTTCACGCATTAGGTGAGCACTGAACCGCGGCCGCGTCGGTGATGACGCGACACGAAAGGGGGGTCGACATGTTCAAACTAATATTGGCGATTGCCGCAGCTGCAGCGTGTGCCGGTGTTGTTGTCCTCGCTCCGGAGTTTGGTTCCAAAAGTGCGATGGCCGCGACGCGATTGGACGAATCCGGCGCATCAACGCAAGGATTTGTCGTCACGAAAGAGTATCAGCAGTCCGACGGCGGCTGCGTGCAACACTGGCCATATTACGAACAAAGCTGTCTTCGCGACGCGGGTTTGCCGAATGGGGTTGAGCGAGTGGTTCGCGTCATAGCCATCGATCGCGCCGGCAAACATTGAATAGGCCAGAATTCATAGACCGAGGGAAGTCATGTCTAAGCGCTTCAGAAATGGATCAATGCAATTTGCTAGCGCAGTCATGCTAGCTGCCGTGTTGGCCGGAGTGGTCTGCGTTGCAACATCCGGCCTCGCCAATGAGACAAAATTTGCAACCACATCAGTCGATCGGATGCATAAAGGCGATCGGCTTTCCCCAGCGTCCAGCATCGCGTGGCCACAAGATAATTCGAAAGCCACAAAGGCACCAACAATTGTGCCGGCGGGGTGTGATCGGGCATTCAGCCCGGTGGCTGAACCGGAACGTTCACGAATATTTGGTCGATGCATTACATGATGCCAATTTGACCCTCTTCTCTTACGGTGCGTATTTCAAATAAGTTCGACGGCTTTCAGGATCAAACTGCGCGGCAACAGTCGAGCCGCTGCGGTCCGCCGGGATCAAAACGAGACATGACGCTCTAAAATCGTGATGTCCGCTTTACTCCCAAAAGCGGACGTTGCTGACCGCGACTAGGATATCCGCGAAGTGCCATCTGAATGCGAGGACGAGACTTATCCGGCAGCCGCCACCTTCAGCCTCACCTTAGTACAGCGCGATCGGTATGTGCGTTTGGGTCACTAAGGGAGATAGCGCTCTCTGACATTGAGGTCCGCATCTACTCCAATACCAGACGTTACTCTTTTCCGTAGCACAGCAATTGTTGCCGCTCGTCCAACCAAGACCTTTCATCCGCCAGAGCCAGCAC
>Ga0310914_10000134_pt1 | contig 38006 bp, 35 predicted proteins | sample GREbulkMGAN108_FD_203450 | JGI IMG/M metagenome (GOLD analysis project Ga0310914, IMG submission 203450) | Lab enrichment of tropical soil microbial communities from Luquillo Experimental Forest, Puerto Rico - GRE.bulkMG.AN108 | ecosystem: Environmental > Terrestrial > Soil > Tropical forest >... | reverse complement strand
CCGAGACGTGACCGGGGGTGGCGAGGAAGGTATCGATCACCGCCTCGCGCGTGCGGGAGCGGTTCAGCCCCGCGCGAGCGACGTGATCGGCGATGCGCGTTTGCGCCCGGGCGGTCTGCCTCTGGAGCGTCGCGGTCGAGGGGTCCTTGAGGGTCATGGCGGGTGCGCTCGGGGAAGGGAGCTAGCGGGAGGCACGCCTGGGGCAGCCGGGGCACGCGTGCGCGCCGCGGCAGGGCCCGCTCGCGGAGACGATCTGGGACACGGCCTCGTGGCAGCGCCCGCAGTCCGTCCCGGCGCCGGTCGCGGCGACGATCTCGTGGTGCGAGAGCCCGTTCGCGGCCGCGGCGCGGAGCGCGTGATCCGACACGGCGTGGCAGGAGCAGACGATCATCGAGGTCTCCGCGTCCTCGCCGGCGCCTGGAGCGCGCCGGACGAGGTGAAGTTGATAGTGAATTTCAATATCAAAACCGCCGCGAGGCCGTCCCTGATCGAGATCAAGAGGCCTTCTTTTTTTTCGACGTTCCCGCTCCCGGCATCACTGAGAGACGGCTTGCGCGCGCCGGGTGTGAGGTCGGATGGCGTAGACTCGGCGCGTCCCGAAACGGAAGGTACGCCATGCGCCTCCGCACACTCTTCTACGCCGCCCTCGCCGTCACGCCGTTCCTCGACGGCTGCCGCTGCCCGGTCGTCGACTCCGGCCACGCCGGGATCGTCTTCGAGAGCCTGGGGAAGGGCACCAGCCGGACCGTCCTCGGGGAGGGCATGCACCTCATGCCCATCTGGAACAGCGTCATCCCCTACGACCTGCGCGTGCACGAGTTCAAGGAGGGGCTGTCGGTCCTCTCGAACAACGGGCTCACGCTGCGGGTCGACGCGAGCGTCCGGTTCCGGCCCAAGGCGGACGAGCTGTTCGAGCTGCAGACGCAGGTCGGCCAGGCCTACCCGGAGATCCTGATCGCGCCGGTGGTGCGGTCCGAGGCGCGCAAGGTGTTCGGCCGGTACAGCCCGGAGGAGATCTACTCGACGAAGCGCGAGGAGATCGAGCGGCAGATCTTCGACGAGGTGCAGAAGGCGCTCTCCGGGAAGCACGTCGTCGTCGAGGCGATCCTCATCCGCGACGTCGAGCTCCCCGAGGCGATCAAGGTGGCCATCGCCGACAAGCTGGCGGAGGAGCAGCGCTCCCAGAAGATGCGCTTCACGCTCGACAAGGAGCGCCAGGAGGCGCAGCGCAAGCAGATCGAGGCCGAGGGCATCGCCAAGTACCAGAGCATCGTGCGGCAGGGCCTCACCACCGACTTCCTCGCCTACAAGGGCATCGAGGCGACCGAGCGGCTCGCCACGAGCCAGAACGCCAAGATCATCGTGGTGGGCAGCCCGAAAACCGGGCTGCCGATCATCTTCCAGCCGGAGAAATGAGAGCCACCCTGGACAGCTCGCACTACCCCGCCCGGCGGCTGCGGCGCGCCGAGCCGCCCGCGCCGGGCGGCGGCGCGTGGACGGCCGCCGAGAGGGCCTTCCTGCGCCGGCTGTCGAGCCCAGCGCGGATCCAGGACTTCCTGGACGGCCTCGCCTACCGCGCCGAGGACCGCCCCGCCTCGCCGCGCGGCGTCCTCGAGGAGCGGCGCGCCAACTGCTACGACGGCGCGCTCTTCGCCGCGGCGGCGCTCCGCGAGCTCGGCCACCGCCCGCTCGTGCTCGACCTGTGGGCGGTGCGCGACGACGATCACGTCCTGGCGGTGTACCGCGTCGAGGGCCGCCTCGGGGCGGTCGGCAAGTCTAACTTCGCCGGGCTGCGCTCTCGCGAGCCGGTGCACCGGACGGTCCGCGAGCTGGTCCTCACCTACTTCGAGCAGTACTTCAACGCGGCGGGAGAGAAGACGCTGCGGGCCTACTCTCCGCTCCACGATCTCCGCCGCTACGACCGATACGGCTGGACCTTCAGCGCCGCCCCGCTCCAGTACATCTCCGACGCGCTCGACGCGCTGCCGCACCGGCGGATCCTGAGCCCGGCCGCGGAGCGGCGGCTCGAGCCCGTCGATCGGCGGTCGATGGAGGCCGGGATGCTCGGGACCGATCCCGCGGGCCTGTACCAGGGCGCCGGGTTCACGCGCCCGACGGCGCCCGCACCGCGGGGACGGCGGCCCGCGCGCCGCGCCGGTTGACGAGGAGGGCCATCATCGCGGCGACGAGGCAGGTCGCCCCCGACGCCACGAAGGCGTGGTGATAGTCGCCGAGCTCGGTGCGCACGATGCCCGCGGCGAGCGCGGCGAGGCCGGCGCCGACCTGGTGCGCGGCGAAGATCCAGCCGAAGACGACGGGAGCGTCCTCGGCGCCGAACGCGTCGGTGGCGAGGCGCACCGTCGGCGGGACGGTCGCGATCCAGTCGAGGCCGTAGAACACCGTGAACACGTTCAGCCCCGCGCCGTCGCCGACGAGCGCGTCGGGCAGGAACACGAGCGAGAGGCCGCGCAGGCCGTAGTAGGTGAAGAGCAGGCGCCGGCTGTCCCAGCGATCCGTCAGCCAGCCTGAGATGGTCGTCCCGAACAGGTCGAAGATGCCCATGGTGGCCAGGATCCCGGCGGCGCGCACCTCGGGGATGCCGTGGTCCATGCAGGCGGGGATGAGGTGGGTGCCGATGAGGCCGTTCGTGCTCGCGCCGCAGACGAAGAAGGTGCCGGCGAGCAGCCAGAAGTCGCGCGAGCGCGAGGCGCGCGCGAGCGTCCGCAGCGCCAGCACCGCCGGGTTGCCGGCCCGGCGCGCCACCACCGCCTCGCCCTCTTCGGCGCCGTACGGCCGGAGCCCCATCGCGGCCGGCGACTCGCGCACGAAGGCGAGGGCGATGGCGGCGCCGCCCGCCGCCGCGGCCGCCACGATCCGCAGCGCGGCGCGCCAGCCGTCGCCTTCGGCCACCCGCGCCAGGAGCGGCAGGAAGAGCAGCTGACCCGTGGCGGTGCTGGCGGTGAGCGCGCCGAGCACGAGCCCGCGGTGGCGGGAGAACCACCGCGTCACCACCGCCGTGCCGATCACCATCGCCGCCATGCCCGTCCCCGAGCCGATGAGGACCCCCCACAGCACGACGAGGTGCCACGGCCGGCGCATGAGCGTGGCGAGGAGGAGCGCCGTGGCGAGGAGGCCCATGGCGAGCCCCATCGTGCGCCGCAGGCCGATGCGCTCCGCGATGGCGGCGCAGAACGGCCCCATGAGGCCGTAAAGGAGCAGGTTCACCGAGATGGCGAGCGAGATCGTGGCGCGCTGCCACCCGAACTCGTGCTCGAGCGGCACGATGAGCACGCCCGGCGTGGCGCGGATCGCCGCCGAGACCAGCAGCACGACGAACGTCGTGCCGACCACGAACCAGCCGTAATGGACGCGCCGTGCCATGCCGCTCACCTCGCTCGCCGTGAGAGCCTGTGAAAGGCCCCGACCGCGCACTCTTCTGCATCGGGGGCGGGCGATCGTGCACGCGACATCTTCGAATACCTGTTATGCAATTATGCATGACGAGCTGGGACGACCTCCGCGTGTTCCTCGCCGTCGCCCGGGCCGGCTCGGCGAGCGCGGCGGCCCAGGTGCTCGGGGTCTCGCAGCCGACCGTGTCGCGGCGCATGGCCGCGCTCGTTCGCGAGCTGGGCGTCGAGCTGTTCCGCAAGGGGGCGCGCGGCCTCGAGCCGACGGCGGAGGGCCTGCGGCTCCGCGCGGATGCGGAGCGGGTGGAGCGCGACGTGCTGGCGGCGCTGCGGGCGCTGCAAGGACGCGACGCGCGCCCGACGGGGACCGTCCGGCTCACCGCGCCGGAGGGGCTCGGCATCACCGTCATCGCGCCCAGGCTCGAGGCGTTCCGGCGCGAGCACCCCGGCATCGACCTGGTCCTGGCCGCCGAGTCCGCGGTCGCGAACCTGTCCCGCCGCGAGGCGGATCTCGCGCTCCGCTTCGTGCGGCCGCGCCAGCGCGAGCTCGTGATGCGCCGCCTCGCCAGCGTTCCGTTCGCGCTCTACGCGTCGGCGCGGTACCTGCGCGCGCACCCCCGCGAGCCCGCCGCTGGCCTCGCCGCGGCGGACGATCTGGTCGCGCCCCACGAGTCGCAGGCGGGCTCGCCGGAGGCGGCGTGGCTCCGGGCGAACGCGCCGCACCTCCGCGTCCGCGTGCGGGTGCACACGACGCTGGCGCTCCGCTCGGCGCTCCTGGCCGGCGCGGGGGTGGGCCTCCTCCCGGACTACCTGGGCGACCACCCCGAGCTGCGGCGGCTGGGACCGGCACCCGTCCTCCACCGCGACCTCTTCCTCGTCTATCACCGCGCCATGCGGAGCGCGGAGCGCCTCCGCGCGGTCGCGCGGTTCGTCACGGCGTGCGTGGACCGGTCTCGGTCGTAGCGCCGAGCCCCGTGAGCGTCCGACCAGGGGAGCGCGCGTCGTCCGCTTGACGAGACGAGCGTCCGTTTCATAGGATGCCTTTGTCCGTTATGGCGGACGCGCGTCCAGTTCCCCAGTCCGAGGTCCCTCGCCGTGCCGACCACCGCCCGCGCTGCGCTCTCCCATCTCGACTGGCTCGAGGCGGAGGCGATCCACGTCCTCCGGGAGGTCGCCGGACAGTGTTCGCACCCGGCCCTGCTCTTCTCCGGCGGCAAGGACTCCGTGTGCCTGCTGCGGCTCGCCGAGAAGGCGTTTCGCCCGGCGCGCTTCCCCTTTCCGCTGCTCCACATCGACACGGGCCACAACTACCCGGAGGTGATCGCGTTCCGCGATCGCCGCGCGGCGGAGCTGGGGGAACGGCTCGTCGTCCGATCGGTCGAGGACTCCATCCGCGCCGGAAAGATGGTGCTCGCGCACCCCCTCGAGCCGCGCAACAAGCACCAGTCGGTGACGCTGCTCGACGCCATCGCCGAGCTCGGGTTCGACGTGTGCATCGGCGGCGCTCGACGCGACGAGGAGAAGGCGCGCGCCAAGGAGCGGGTCTTCTCCTTCCGCGACGAGCTCGGCCAGTGGGATCCCAAGAATCAGCGGCCGGAGCTGTGGAGCCTCTACAACGCGCGCATCCGCCGGGGCGAGAACATCCGCGCCTTCCCCATCTCGAACTGGACCGAGCTCGACGTCTGGCAGTACATCGCGCGGGAGCGGCTGGAGCTGCCGTCGATCTACTTCGCGCACCGCCGACTGGTGGTCCGCCGCGGCGGCGCGATCGTCCCCATCACCGGGTTGACCCCGGCGCGCCCCGGCGAGCGCGTCGAGGAGATGTCGGTCCGCTTCCGCACGGTCGGCGACATCACCTGCACCGCGCCGGTCGAGTCGGTCGCGACGACGCTGGAGCAGATCGTGCTCGAGACCGCCACGACCACCGTCACCGAGCGGGGCGCGACCCGTCTCGACGACCAGACTTCGGACGCCTCGATGGAGCAGCGCAAGAGGGAAGGGTACTTCTGATGACCGCGGTCCAGCTGCAGCGCGCCGACTCCCCTGCCGAGGGCGGCCTCCTGCGATTCCTCACCTGCGGCAGCGTGGACGACGGGAAGAGCACGCTCATCGGGCGGCTCCTCCTCGACACGAAGTCGATCCTCGCCGATGCGCTCCACGCCATCGAGCGCACCTCGCGGCGGCGCGGCCTGCAGGCGGTCGATCTCTCCCTGCTCACCGACGGGCTGCAGGCGGAGCGGGAGCAGGGGATCACGATCGACGTCGCCTACCGCTACTTCTCGACCGGCACGCGCAAGTACATCATCGCCGACGCCCCGGGGCACGAGCAGTACACGCGCAACATGGTCACGGCGGCCTCGACCGCGGACCTGGCGATCATCCTCGTCGACGCCCGCAAGGGCGTGCTGACGCAGACGCTGCGCCACTCCTACATCGCCCACCGCGTCGGGATCCCGCACCTCGTCGTGGCGGTGAACAAGATGGACCTGGTCGACTGGTCGCGCGAGCGGTTCGAGGACATCACGGCAGCGTACCGCGCGTTCGCCGGCAAGCTCGGGATCGAGGACGTCCGCTTCATCCCGATCTCCGCCCTCGGCGGCGACGAGGTGGTGGAGCGCGGGCCGAACCTCGCCTGGTACGGCGGCCCGACGCTGCTCGAGATCCTCGAGTCCGCCCCCACCGCACACACGGAGCGGCCGGAGCGCTTCCGGTTCCCGGTGCAGTGGGTCTGCCGGCCGCACACCGACGAGCATCACGACTTCCGCGGCTTCGCCGGGCGCGTCGAGTCGGGCGAGGTCGCCGTGGGGGACGAGCTCGAGGTCCTTCCGTCCGGGCGGACCTCCCGCGTGAAGGAGATCTGGCTCGGCGCGCTGCGGCTGCGTCGCGCCGTCAGCGGCCAGTCGGTGACGCTCGTCCTCGAGGACGAGGTCGACGTCTCGCGCGGCGACCTCCTGGCGCGCGCCGGCGACGGGCCGCCCGTGACCCGCGCCGTCGAGGCGATCATCTGCTGGCTGTCGGAGCGGCCGCTCTCCAGCGTGAGGCGCTACGTCGTCCGCCACACCACGCGTGAGACGAAGGGCCAGTTCGCCGAGATCGCCTGGCGCGTCGACCTGCACGCGCTGCGACAGGACCCAGCCCAGATGCTGGAGGTGAACGACATCGGGCGCGTCACGCTGAGGCTCTCGCAGCCCATCGCCGCGGACCCCTATTCCGAGAACCGCGCCACCGGCGCCTTCATCGTGGTGGACGAGGCGACCAACGACACCGTCGGCGCGGGGATGATCCTGTGAGCGCGCCCACCCTGGAAGAGATCGGCGCCCTCGCCGACGCGCTGGAGGGGCAGTCGCCGGAGGCGATCCTCGCCGCCGCCGTGGAGCGCTTCCCCGGTCGGATCGCGCTCGCGAACAGCTTCGGCGCGGAGGACTGCCTGCTCGTCGACGCCGTCGCGCGGGCGAAGCTTCCCATCCGCGTCTTCACGCTCGACACGGGCTGCCTCTTCGAGGAGACCTACGCGCTCTGGCAGACGCTCGAGGCGCGCTACGGCGTCGTCATCGAGGGCAGGACGGCCGGCCTGCCGTCCGTCGGCCCGGCGACGCCGCCGCCCTGGCTGACCGACCCCGACGCCTGCTGCCAAGCCCGCAAGGTCGCGCCGCTGCGCGCTGCGCTGGAGGGCCTCGGCGCCTGGGTCACCGGGATCCGCCGCGACCAGACGCCGGACCGCGCCAGCGCGCGCGTCTTCGAGTGGGACGGCCGCTTCCGCCTCGTGAAGGTGAACCCGCTCGCGGCCTGGACGCACGCCGAGGTGTGGGAGCGCGTTCGTCGCCTGTCCGTGCCGACGAACCCGCTGCACGAGCGGGGATACCTCAGCATCGGCTGCGCCCCCTGCACGTCCCCGGTCGCCCCCGGCGAGGGCTCGCGCGCCGGGCGATGGCGCGGGCGCGAGAAGACGGAGTGCGGGCTCCACGTGGACCGGTTCACGAAGCGGTCCGGCGCATGACGGGCGGCGCGCGCCCGCGCCGGCGCCTCGTGTCCGGCGTGCTCCCTGGCTTCGGGCTGTCGACGGGGGTAGCCGTGCTCTACCTGGGCGTGGTGGTGCTGGTGCCGCTCTCGGCGCTCGCGCTCCGCCACAGCGCGCTCTCCTGCCGCGAGCTGTGGCCGATCGTCGCCTCGCCGCGAGCGCTCGCGTCTTACCGGCTGTCGTTCGGCGCCTCCCTCGCCGCGGCGGCGGTGAACGTGCCGTGCGGCGTCCTCGTCGCGTGGGTGCTCGCGCGCTACGCCTTCCCCGGGCGGTCGCTCGTCGACGCGCTGGTCGACCTGCCGTTCGCGCTGCCCACCGCGGTGAGCGGGATCGCCCTCACCGCCGTCTACTCCCGCAACGGCTGGATCGGGCGGTGGCTCGAGCCGCTCGGCGTCAGGGCCGCGTTCAGCCCCCTCGGCGTCACCATCGCGCTCACCTTCATCGGTCTGCCCTTCGTGATCCGGACCGTCCAGCCGGTCCTGGAGGACCTCGACGCGGAGCTGGAGGAGGCCGCCGCGACGCTCGGCGCGGGCCGCTGGCACACGTTCCGACGCGTGATCCTCCCTGCCATCGTGCCCGCCGCCGTCACCGGGTTCGCGCTCGCCTTCGCCCGCGCCCTCGGCGAGTACGGCTCGGTGGTCTTCATCTCCGGCAACATGCCGATGCGGACGGAGATCGCGCCGCTGCTCGTCATGACCCGCCTCGAGGCGTACGACTACGCGGGGGCGGCGGCCATCGCCAACGTGCTGCTCGTGACCTCGTTCGCCCTCCTCCTCGCGATCCACCGGCTGCAGCGCTGGACGCGCTCACGCGCGGGGCTCGCGTGAGCGGCGCAGCCAGCTCGCTCGCCCGCCGCGAGGTGGTGGCGGCGCCGGATGCGGTCCCGCTCGCGGGCTTGGCCGGCGCCGCGCGGCGCCGGCCGCGGCGGGCGACCGAGGATCCGGCGCCCGTGAAGTGGGCGCTCGTCGCCGCGGCGCTCTGCTTCCTCGCCTCCCTCGTGCTGGCGCCGGCGGCGGTGGTGCTGGTGGAGGCGCTCCGCGGGGGGTTCGGGTTGTGGTGGAAGGCGGTCGCCGACCCCGACGCGCGCGCGGCCATCCGGCTGACGCTGCTCGTGTCGGTCCTCGCGGTCCCGCTGAACGCAGCCTTCGGCGTCGCCGCGGCGTGGTCGGCGACGCGCTTCCGCTACCCGGGACGGAGCGTGCTCGTCGCGCTCATCGATCTTCCGTTCGGCGTCTCGCCGGTGATCTCCGGGATGGTCACCGTGTTCCTCTTCGGAGCGCGCGGCTGGTTCGGCCCGTGGCTCGCGGCCCACGGCGTGAGGGTCGTCTTCGCCGTGCCGGGCGTCGTGCTGGCGACGGTGTTCGTGACGTTCCCCTTCGTCGCCCGCGAGCTCATCCCTTTCATGGAGGCACAGGGCACCGAGGAGGAGGAGGCGGCGCTCGTGCTGGGCGCGAGCGGGTGGCAGATCTTCTCGCGCGTCACCCTGCCGAACGTGAAGTGGAGCCTGCTGTACGGCGTCATCCTCTGCAACGCCCGGGCGATGGGCGAGTTCGGCGCGGTGTCGGTCGTCTCCGGCCACATCCGCGGCGTGACCAACACGCTCCCGCTCCACGTCGAGAACCTCTACAGCGAGTACGCCTTCCAGGCCGCGTTCGCCGTGGCGTCCCTCCTGTTCCTGCTGGCCGCGGTGACGCTCTCGGCGAAGAAGACGCTCGAGTGGACGCAGCGAACCTCCCGCCGCGACGCGGCGCACCGGAGCCCCCGATGAGCATCGAGATCCGCGGCGTGTCGAAGGCCTTCGCCGGCCACCCCGTCCTGCGCGACGTGTCGATCGACATCCCCGACGGCGAGCTCGTCGCGCTCCTCGGGCCGTCCGGCTGCGGCAAGACCACGCTCCTGCGCATCCTGGCCGGGCTGGAGGTCGCCGACCGGGGCGAGGTGCGGTATGGCGGCCAGGACGTGGCCACGCGCACCGCTCGCGAGCGGAACGTCGGCCTGGTGTTCCAGCACTACGCGCTGTTCCGGCACATGACGGTCGCCGACAACGTCGGCTTCGCCCTGAAGGTCCGCAAGGCGCCGCGCCCCGAGATCCGCGCCCGCGTCGACGAGCTGCTCCGCCTGGTGCAGCTCCACGACCAGCGCGACCGCTACCCCCACCAGCTCTCCGGCGGGCAGCGCCAGCGGGTCGCGCTCGCCCGGGCCCTCGCGACCTCGCCGCGCATCCTGCTCCTCGACGAGCCGTTCGGCGCCCTCGACGCTCGCGTCCGGCAGGAGCTGCGGCGCTGGCTGCGCGGCCTGCACGACGAGCTGCACGTCACGAGCATCTTCGTCACGCACGACCAGGAGGAAGCCTTCGAGGTCGCCGACCGGGTGGTGCTCATGAACGCCGGCCGGGTCGAACAGGTCGGCCCCCCGGCGCAGGTGTTCGAGAACCCGGCCAGCCCTTTCGTGATGCGGTTCCTTGGCGCGGTGAACGTCTTCCACGGCCACGTCGACGGCGGGCGCGCTTTCGTCCACGATCTCGAGTTCGCCGCCCCCAGCGCTCACGGCCGATCCACGGCGCACGTGTACGTCCGGCCGCACGACATCGACGTCCATCGCGCCGCGCTGCCGGGCAGCTTCGCGGCGCGCGTGGTGCGGGTCCTCGCGCTCGGTGCCGCGGTGCGGGTCGAGCTCACCGCGCCCGGCCATGCCGGCGCGCTGGAGGTGGAGCTCGACGCGCGGAGGACCGAAGCGCTGTCGCTCGTCCCCGGCGACGTCGTCCACCTGGCGCCGCGGCGCGTGCGGGTCTTCCCCGCGGTCGAGAGGCAGTCGGACAGCTTGACCGCGAGCGGGCTTTAGCTCTCGCGCGTGGCGGATGGGGCCAGCGCGAGGACGCCGGCGCGGAGCGGCCCGGCGGCGAGCGTGCAGGCGCGGCCGGCCCGTCGTCGGCGGCGCGCCCGCTAGTCTCCGGGCGTGGAGATCTGGTCGAACATCCCGCCGTCCGCGAAGTGCTTCGCCTGCGCCTGGGCCCAGCCGCCGAACGCGCCGTCCACGGTGACGAGGTCGATCTTCGGGAAGCGCGCCGCGTACCTCGCGGCGACGGCCGGATCTCGCGGCCGGTAGAAGCTCCTCGCTGCGAGCTCCTGGCCCTCGGGCGTGTAGAGGAACTCGAGGTAGGCCTGCGCGACCGCGCGCGTCCCGTGCCGGTCGACGTTCCTGTCGACCCAGGCCACCGGCGGCTCCGCGAGGATGCTCGACCTCGGGACCACGATCTCGAGCTGGCCCTTGCCGAGGCGCTCGACGGCGAGGAACGCCTCGTTCTCCCAAGCGAGGAGGACGTCGCCGATGCCGCGCTCGACGAACGTCGTCGTCGCGCCGCGCGCGCCGGAGTCGAGTACGGGCACGTTCTTGTACAAGGCCTTCACGAACTCCTTCGCCTTCGCCTCGTCTCCGCCGTGCTTCTTCAGCGCGTGGGCCCACGCGGCCAGGTAGTTCCAGCGCGCACCGCCGGAGGTCTTCGGGTTCGGGGTGATGACCTGGACACCGGGCTTCACGAGGTCGTCCCAGTCCTGGACGTGCCTGGGATTCCCGTGGCGGACCAGGAACACGATGGTCGAGGTGTACGGCGAGGCGTTCTGCGGGAGCCGCTTCTGCCAGTCCAGAGCGAGCAGGCCCGCCTTCGCCACCGCGTCCACGTCGTAGGCGAGCGCCAGCGTGACGACGTCCGCCTCGAGCCCATCGATGACGCTGCGAGCTTGCTTGCCCGAACCGCCATGCGATTGCTTCACCGTCACCGCCTGGCCCGTTCTCGCCTTCCACCGCTGGGAGAAGGCGGCGTTCACCCGCTCGTACAGCTCGCGCGTCGGGTCGTACGACGCGTTGAGGAGTGTCGCCGCGCGGTCGGAGGCACGGGCCGGAGCGGGGCGGACCACCGAGGCGATCGCCGCCGCCATCAGGGTCGCGATGCACATGAGCTGCGCGGTTCGGATCATCACTCGATCTCCAGCGGGATCAGCGCGGCTGCCGTCGTGGCGCAAGCTGCACAATGGGTGAAATGACGAGCCGGCATGCCGCCTGCGCGCCGCTAGAACACGATCTGCGCTCGCCCGATGAGGACCTGCTCCGGCGTCCGGTCGATCTCCTGCCCGCCGCTCGAGGCGCCGCCAAGGAAGCCGGTGCGATCGTAGTCGAGCATGATCCGGAACGACCGGTCGAGGTACCAGTTGATCCCGGCTCCCCAGGCGTGGGCGCCGCGGACCTGTTGCCTCGCGTCCGCGAAGACGTCGTTCACGAAGAGCGCGTCGTCGAAGCGGATCCACTGGTAGCGCCCGGCGAGCTCGAGCGCGCCCCACCGGCCGGTGGCGGGATCGAAGGGGCGGTCCGGGACGATCATCCGGTAGGTGGCGCGCTCGCCGGTGAGGACGAAGGAAGCGGTGACCGCCCAGGCGCGGTGGTCCGCGTCCAGCGCGGTGGCCCCCTTCTTCACCCGCTGCCTCGAGTCGATGTACTCCCCCTGGAGCCCGAGTGGACCGGCGTAGTAGTAGCCCTGCACGTCCCAGCGGACGTGATCTCCCGCGGCCACCACCGTCTTCGTGAGATCGGGCGCTCCGCCCGTGGTGCCGGACGCGTAGGCGAAGATGGTGTTCTGACCCGGTGACAGGTAGGTCGGCAGCTGAGGCGACGCGGCCGTCCCCGTCGGCGCGCCCCAGGTTCCGGACACGCCGATGCCGAGCCCCTCCAGCGGCGCGAGGCCGCTGCGTGCGAACGGGGTCAGGAAGATGCGCGCGGCGCCCTCCTTGTTGCTGTCCTGGTCGGTCTCGGTGATCCCATTGTCCGCGGCGCCGTCCAGCAATGCGATGGCGTAGGTGACCAGCCCGTCGATCTCGCCGAAGACCTGCACGCCCGTGTCTCGGTTCGGGGCGAGGTTCGTGGGGAACGCGCGCTCGGCGAAGACCACGGCGTTCGAGTTCTGGAGCCGCTCGAGCCCGACGGGCGACTTGAACTTGCCCACGCGGAGCTTGAGGTAGGGCAGGAACCGGACGTCCCCGAACGCTTCCTGCACCACGACCTTCCCGCCGGCAAAGTCGGTGAGGAGCCGGTAATCGAAGCGGTCGCGGATCGTGCCCTCGAGCACCGGGCGCGCCTGGCGCAGCAGGAACTGGTCCACGTACGCGTCGGAGCCGTAGCCTACGAAGGCACGGAAGTCGGCGTGGATGTAGCCGCCGACGACCAGCGTGTCGCCCTGGGCCGTATTGATGACGTACCCGGGCTGCGATGGGCCCTTCGCCGGCGGTCTGGGGATCTCCTCCGACCCGCCGGTGGGGACACCGCCCGAGGCGGTGGCGGGCTGGTTCGCCGGCGCGTCCGCGGCGGCGGAGGGCTGCGGGGCGGGCTGCTCGGTCGGGTCGACCGCGCGGGCCGTCAGCGCGTGCGTCGCGGCCGCCAGCCCCGCGGCGAGCCCGATGGATCGAAGGACCCCTTTCACCATTCCTCCCTCTCCGGTCCGTTCCGCGCCTGGGCCGGAGGCGGCCGGCGATCGCGTCATCCGCATCATCTAACATAACGGACGAACTGCTTGTCAAGCGGATGCATGCGTTCTGGGGCCACAGCGCAGCGCGGTCACCCATCCGCCTCCTCCATGGGCGATCGGGCGAGGGCTCCGGCGGCAGCGTCGCGTCGCCGCGGTGCCCCTCGTGGGCCCCGCCGCATGCCGTGCGATCGGCGCGGGCCGGCGGTAACCCGGAGGCATGCGATGGGCATCGGCGCTGTCGCGAGAGCCACGCGCGGCGGCCGCGTTCGACGAGGCGGCCGGCGCGCTCGAGCAGCAGCTGGAAGGGAGTCCCCCGGACCTCCTCCTCACCTTCGTCTCACCCGATCACGCGAGCGCCTGCGAGCACATCGCACGGCTCGCCGTGCGGCGTTTCGCGCGAGCGAAGCAGGTCGGCTGTACCGCCGGGGGCGTCATCGGCGCCGGCCACGAGGCGGAGGAGGGGCCAGCGCTCTCGCTCACGGCCGGCGTGCTGCCGGGGGCCGTGCTCTCGGCCTTCCGCGTCGACACCGAAGGGCGGCTGCGGTCCGGCGCTGGCGCGGCGCCGGAGCGAGACCGCGTCGAGGGGCTCCCCGTCGAGCCGCCGAGCCTCCTGCTCCTCGCGGATCCCTTCACCCTCGACGTCTCGTCGTTCATCGAGGAGGTCGACCGCGCCTATCCCGGAGCCCCCAAGTTCGGAGGGCTCGCCAGCGGGGGACGCGAGCCCATGGAGAATCGACTGCTCCTCGGGGAGGAGGTGCACCGGACCGGCGGCGTCGGGATCGCGTTCAGCGGGGACGTCGCCATCGAGACGCTGATCGCCCAGGGTTGCCGCCCGATCGGCGACCCGATGCTGGTGACGCGGTGCCAGCACGCGCTCCTGCAGGAGCTCGACGGGCGGCCGCCGCTGCTCGTCCTCTCGGAGCTGTACCACCAGCTCGACGCGCGCGATCGCGAGCTCATGCAGCAATCCCTGTTCGTCGGGTTCGAGATGCAGTCCGGCGCGGTGGAATACGAGCCGAGCGAGCTGCTCGTCCGCAACGTCCTGGGAGCCGACGAGCGCACGGGGGCGCTCGTCGTGGGCGCCGAGCTCCGGCCCATGTCGGTGGTCCGCTTCATGCTGCGCGACGCGCACAGCGCCGAGGAGGAGCTGCGGCGCATGCTCGTGCGGCACCGCCATGCTTCTCCGGATCGGCCGTCGGGAGCGCTCCTCTTCTCCTGCGTCGGCCGCGGAGCGGGGCTCTTCGGCTGTCCCGATCACGACACGAGCCTTTTCGAGGAGCAGCTCGGGCCCACGCCGCTGGGCGGCTTCTTCTGTAACGGGGAGATCGGGCCGGTGGGTGGCACGACGTTCCTCCACGGCTACACGAGCGCGTTCGCGATCTTCCGGGAGGCGCGCGGAGGCGGCGCCCGGCGAGCGGACGAGGCGAGGTGAACGGAGCGTGCGCGCGACCGGACAATCGGCGAACGCCCCGAGGGATCCGCGGCCGCCTCTGACGGAGCGCCTGCGCGCCTTCTTCACGGAGCGGGTGTGGGCCGTCCGCGTCGCGGAGCTCCGGCGAGGGCAGGCCCTGCTCTACCGCGTGAGCCGCGTCGCGGACTCGACCGTTTGCGGATTCTTCGCCAACCGGCTCACCGTCCGGGCCGCCGCGCTGACGTACTACAGCGTCCTCTCGATCGTGCCGTTCCTGGCGTTCGCGTTCGCCGTGCTGAAGGGGTTCGGTGCCTACGCCAGCTTCATCGAGGGCACCGTGCGCCCGTACCTCCGGGCGACGTTCGGCGGCAACCCATCGCTGCTCGGCTCGCTCGAGCGGATCCTCCAGTTCGTCAACGGCACCAGCGTCTCGACCCTGGGCGTGGTCGGGCTGCTGATCCTCGTCTACACCTGCGTGAGCCTGCTCTCGAGCGTCGAGGACGCCCTGAACGAGATCTGGGGCGCCACCACCAAGCGCTCGTTCATGCGGCAGGTCACGGATTACGTCACGCTCCTCGTCACGGCGCCGCTGCTCGTGGCGGCGGCGGCGGCGGTCGCGACGGCGGCGCAGAGCTCGTCGGTCGTGCTCTTCCTGCGCGAGCAGCTGAACCTCGGCGCGCTGATCGACTTCGGCCTGCACTTCGCCTCGCTGGCGGTAGTCGCCGTCGCGTTCTTCGCCGTGTACGCGATCCTGCCCAACGTCCGCACGCGACCCAGCTCCGCGGCGCTCGGCGCGGCGGTGGCGGCGGTGCTGTGGCAGGGGGCCTTGGTGCTCTACGTGCGGTTCCAGGTCGGCGTCGCGAGCTACAACGCGCTGTACTCGGTCCTCAGCGCGATCCCGATCTTTCTCGTCTGGACCTACGTCTCGTGGCTCGTGCTGCTGGTGGGCGCGCAGGTCGCCGCGAGCCACCAGAACGAGCGCGTCGCGCGGCAGCGCTTCCGGGCGCGGCGAGCGGATCAGGCGCTGAGGGAGACGCTGGCGGTGGTCGCCGCAGCGCACGTCGCACGCGATTTCCTTTTCGGCCGGCCGCCGCGCACCGCCGCGGCGGTCGCCGAGCTCCTCCAGGTGCCGGCGCTCACGATGGAGGACATCCTCGAGGCGCTCGCGCGCGCCGGGCTCCTGGCGCAGACCGTCTCCGGACGCGAGGTGCGTTACCTCCCGGCACGAGATCTCGACACGATCCGGGTGGGCGACCTGCGAGACGCCCTCCGCCGCGACGTACGCGCCGACGAGCTCCGTGCGGAGGTGGAGCGCCGCGTCGAGCCGGGGCTCCTGCGCGTCCTCCAGGCCGCCGAGGAGGAGACCCACCGCTCGCCGCAGAACGCCACCCTCCGCGAGCTCGCTGCCATGGCCACCCGCGGCGACGCGGGAGCTCCCACCGCCAACCCGCGAGACCGGAACCTGTCAGCGCCTGGCATCGACCGCCGTCCAGCGCTCGACGCGAAGTGAGGGCCGTCCGGTGCGCGCCGGTCCGCTCGCGGGCGAGCCCCGGTGGGCGGCTCTTCCGGGGGAACGGCCCGACGAGGGGAGCGCGCGGCCCTGGAAGGACCTAGGATCCACGACAGGGGGCGGTGCGATGACGGGCTGGAAGAGGATCTGTTGCCCGATCGACTTCTCGGACGCGTCGCGCGCCGCGCTCGGAGAGGGCGCGAAGCTCGCGACGGAGCTCGACGCGGAGCTGATGCTACTCCACGTCCATCACCGCGATCACTCCTCGATGACGGGGGCGCCGCTCGCGCCCCCTCCGGCGAGCGGATCGTCCCGGACCGGAGAAGAGCTGCAGCACCTGGCCGCCTGGATCCAGGACGCGAAGCGCCTCGCGGCGGACCGCGTCAACTCCGTCGAGCTGAGCGGCGATCCCGCCGAGAAGATCGTCGAGTTCGCGAAGGAGTTCGGCTGCGACGTCATCGTCATGGGGACGCACGGGCGCACCGGCCTCAAGCACCTCGCCGCGGGATCGGTCGTCGAGCGCGTGATCCGGACCTCGCACTGCCCTGTCCTGGTCGTCCGCTCGGACGCGGGCCGGTGACGGAGACCAGGATGGACGAGTGCCTGTTCTGCCGTATCGTCGCGGGTGCCGCGGCCGCGCACGTCGTCCACGAGGCGGCCGGCGCGGTCGCGTTCCTCGACGCGTTCCCGACGGCGCGGCCCCACGTCCTCGTCGTCCCGCGCGCCCACGCGCCGACGCTCCTCGACCTCGACGACGCCGGCATCACCGACCTGTTCAGGGCGGTGAAGATCGTCCAGCAGAAGATCCAGTCGTCGTTCCAGCCCGTCGGGTTCAACGTCGGCTGGAACCACGGCCGAGCCGCCGGGCAGCACGTGTTCCACCTGCACGTGCACGTCCTGCCGCGCTATGCCGCGGGGGGGCGGGGCGTCCAGGCGCTCGGAGTGGGTGGCGACCGGATGGAGCTCGCCGCGCTGGCGGCGACGCTGCGTGCCGCGGACGCCGGCTGAGCGTGGCCGCGCGCCGTGCCGGGAAGAACATGGCGAAGCGAGGCGCGAGATCGATCCCGAGAGGCCCCAGGGCTGGACCTGATCCGCGCGTCCAGTCCCTGTACGCGGTCGCGCCCGCGGAGTTCACCGCCGCCCGCGACGCGCTCGCCCGCGCGCTGGCGGCCGAGGGGCACCCGGACGCGGCCCGGGTGAGCCGCCTGCGGCGGCCGACGGTGATCGTGTGGCTCCTGAACGCCGTCGCCCGCGAACGCTCCGACTCCGTGGCGGCGCTCTTCGCGGCCGGTGACCGGCTCCGCCAGGCGCAGGTCCGGGCCGTCGGGGGCGACGGCGCGGAGCTGCGGGCTGCGACCGCAGCGCTCCACGAAGGCCTCGCGACGCTCCGCGCGGCCGCGGAGGAGCTCGCTCGCCGTGGCGGACGAGGGGTGGGCGCGGCGGCGCTCGACCAGGTCGAGCGGGGCCTGCGCGCCGCGGCGACGGCGGACGTGGCCGTTCGGACTCCCCTGCGGCAGGGGGTCCTCGAGCGGCTCCCCGAGCCCGGCGGGGTCGAGCTCCTCGCGGGCCTCGCCGAGGTGCCACGGAGAGACGTCCGAGCCCCCGACGCCAGAGCACGGGAGCGCGCCCGTACGGAGAGACCGGCCGAGGTTTCAGCCGACGCGCGCCATGGCGACCGCGCGGGCACCGACGGCGCGAGGAGAGCTCGCGCCGAAGGCGCGCGGCGGGACCGCGAACGTCGGATCGCCGTCGCCGAAGCGGAGCGCCGGGAGCGCGTCGCCAGGGCGGCGGAGCAGCGGGTGCGGAGCGCCGAGCGCGAGCTCGACGCCGCGCGGCGGCGGCTCGCCGAGACGCGCCGGGAGGCGGAGGTGGCCCGGCGGGCCGCGGTGGCGGCTCGCGCGGCCGCCGACGCGGCGCGGGGCGGGCACGTCTCGAGGTGAGGTGCGTTTGGGCGGCTCGGCGACGTGGGGTAGGGTGCTTCGATGTTCGCGCTCGCGCTCGTCGCCTCGTGCGTCCTCACCGCAGGCCTTCCCATTCCGCCGCAAGCGCTCGTGCCGCCCGAGCAGTCCTTCCGCGCGGTGACGGGGTTCCGCGTCCGCGTCGACGTCCACGCACAGGGACGTTTCGCGGCGAGGCTGGGCGAGGGCCTCCAGCAGCAGATCGAGCGCACGCTCAGGCACGAGGGCATCCAGGTCGTCCCGGCGGAGAGTACGCGTCCGGTGCTGGACGGGATCGGGCTCCTCGTCCTCGATCTGCACGTCCTCGAGGCCGAGGACGGCGCGGCGGTGGCCTGGTCGCTCCACGGATCTCAATTCGTGCATCTGCTGACCGGAGCGTTCGCGTTCGCTTCGACCTGGGAGGTCGGCGATCTCCTCCACGCTCCGCGCGAGGCGGCGATGGCGCGCCTGCGCGACAGCGTCCAGCCAGCGGTGGACGAGTTCTGCCGAGCCTACCTCGCGTCGCGCGCCGCGCCCCCGGGCGAATCGCCGGAGCCGTCCCCGAGCGGCGCCCCCCTCTAGGTCCCCGCGGAGTCGGCCCCCTCACCTCAGGCCTTCACGCCCATCCACCGGGCGAAGTCCGACCGAGAGGCGGGTGGACAGCCGGTCCCGCTTCCGGAGGCGGGCCGCGTCCGCCAGCATGCGCGCCGCCCAGCGGTAGACGTTGAACTCGCTCACGTGCGCTCGGAGCGCGCGCAGGCGCTCGGCCTGCTCGGCCGGCGACATCGCCAGCGCGGTCGCCAGCGCGCTGCTCGCCTGCTCGAGATCGTAAGGGTTGACGAGGAGCGCCTCGGTGAGCTCGCGGGCCGCTCCGGTGAACCGGCTCAGGACGAGGACCCCACGCTCGTCGTCGCGGGCCGCGATGAACTCCTTCGCCACGAGGTTCATCCCGTCGTGGAGGCTGCTCACGTAGCAGAGGTCGGCGGCGCGGAGGTACCGGAACACCGCGGGGGGTTCGTGGTGGGAGCGCAGCAGCGCGATGGGCCGCCAGTCCCCCGTGGCGAACCGCGCGTTGATCCGGCCGGCGAGCGCGTCCACCCGCTCGTTCAGCTCGCGGTACGGAGCGATGAGCGTCCGGCTCGGCGCCGCGAGCTGCGCGAACGTGAACCGCCCGCGCAGGCGCGGGAAGCGGTCCAGCAGGCGCTCCACGGTGAGCAGCCGGTCCTCGATCCCCTTCGTGTAGTCCAGCCGATCCACGCCGACGCCGAGGAGCGCGTCCGGCGCGAGGCCGAGCTCCGCGAAGACGGCGCGCCGGCACTCCGGGGCGGGCGGCGCCGAGGCCGCCCACTGGTTCGGCCACTCGATCGAGATCGGGTAGGGCCGGACGAGCGACTCGCGCCCCCCGAGCACGACCGACATCCGCTCCCGGTCGATCCGCGACTCGAGGAAGCGGTCCACCGCCTCGAGGAAGTTGTTGCAGTGCTGCTGGGTATGGAAACCGACGATGCTCGATCCGAGCAGGCCTTCGAGCAGCTCGCGGTGCCATGGGCACACGCCGAACTGCTCTGCGCTGGGCCATGGGATGTGCCAGAACGTGATGAGGGTGGCTCGCGGGAGGCGAGCGCGGATCATCCTCGGCGCGAGCGCGAAGTGGTAGTCCTGCACCAGCACGATCGGGTCGGACCCCTCCACTTCTTCGCAGACGGCCTCGGCGAACCGGCGGTTGACGGTCTCGTACTGACGCCAGTGATCGGCCTGGAAATTGGGCCGGGTGTGGACGAGGTGGCAGAGCGGCCAGAGTCCCTCGTTCGAGAACCCGTAGTAGTACCCGCGCTCCTCGGCGTCGCTCAGCCAGACGCGACGGAGGGCGTACGATCCCTCACCCGGCGGCACGAGGACGCGATCGCGGGCGTCCACCACCTCCCGGTCGGCCGAGCCGCTGCCGTGCGCGATCCACACCCCCGAGCATGCGCGCATCACGGGCTCGAGTGCGGTGACGAGCCCGCTCGCGGGCCGCTGGACGCGGACCGCGCCGGCGGGCCCGCGCTCGTGGACGTAGGGCTCTCGGTTCGCGACGATGACGACGCTCTCCCCCTCCAGCGTCTCGGTGAGCACGCGGTGGAGCCGCTCCGGTGTCCACTTCCCGCCGGCGCTCGGGCCGTGGTCGGCGGCGAGCTCGGCGACCATCGCGCGGAGATCCGAGACGAGCGGCGCGAACAGCTTGGAGTCCCTGGAACGGGGGCGCCACACCACGCCCCGGCTCAGCGCCAGCACCCGCCGGATCTCCTCGGTCCATCGGCGCCACGTGAACCTCCGCACGAGGAGGGTCGCGACCGAGGCGAGCAGCGCGACGAGGCCGAAGGCGCCGACGGTGAACCTGCGCATCGCGGCCTCCCGGCGCGCCACGAAGCTCAGATCGTGGACGACCACGAGGCGGGCGAGGAGGCCGCCGTCGTCCATCACCGGAACCAGCGCGGTGTGGACGAGGCCACCGTCCGCCTCCTCGAGGAGGTCGAGGCCCCCCGACGCCTCCGCGCCCGTGCGCCCGGCCAGGGTCTCGCACGCGGACCGCGCGGGCAGGGCGCCCGTGCGCGCCTCGGTCCTCATCGAAGGCGAGCAGACGGCAGCGCCCATGATGCGATCGTCGCGCGCGAGCTCGTCGAGCGCGGCCTTGAGCTTCTTCCGATCACCCGACCGGAGATGGGTCGACAACGCCTCGCGCGCGCCGTTCGTGACGAGGCGCGCCCGGAGCGCGACATCGCGCTCGAACCAGGAGCGCGTCGTCCCGTTGACCCACACCGTCGCACCCCAGGCGAGCGCGGCGAGGATGCCGAGGAGCGGGACCAGCACTCGCAGCGCCATCGGGGCCTCCAGGGGTCGTCACCACCGTCGCCGCCGCGATGAACGCTCGAGCCTAGCCGAAGCAAGGGGGCCCGGCGCTGAACGGGCGGGTTGCCGCGATCGCGGGCCTATCTGAGGAGCTCCTTCACGAGGTGTGTCCCCAGGGCGACCAGCCCCTCCTCCAGCGCGGCCGCGCCGCGCGGCGTGGCGAGCGTGGCGCGCATCGGCTCGGGAGCGAGGCCGAGCTCCAGGTTGATCCGGACCAGCACCGCCGCGATGCCCGGGGTGGACTCGGCCGGCCGCACGTGACCGCCGTGCTTCTCGATGCCCTTCGAGAGCCTGTCGAGGAGCTGGTCGGCCGGTGTGCGCGGCCCCTGCTTCTTCTTCAGCGCCGCCGAGATCCCGCGGCGGAGGTCGTTGACGACGCCGGGAGCGTCGAGCGCGCGCAGCAGGCGCTCGCGCGACTCGTCCTCGTCCACGCTCAGGGCGTCCGCGTAGGTGGACGTGAGGATCCGCGCCAGCGTCTTCCGCGGAAAGAGGTGAGGGACGCGGGGCGAGAAGAGCATCATGACCGGTTCCAGGTGGTCCTGGCATTGCTACGGTGCGGGTCGATCGGCTCTCGCGCGAGCACCGGAAGGGGCGCGGTGGCGGTGGCGCGAAGGCTCGTCGTCGTCCCGCGACGCCCCGGCGCAGTCCAGGAAGGCCCGCGCCGCGTGTGACAGGTCCGCGCGGGCACGGTGGACGACGTAGATGGGCCGCTCGAACCGCATCTCACGCACGGTGAGGGCGACCACGTCGCGGCGCCGGATCTCGGCCTCCGCCACGCGCCGCGGCATGAGCGCTACCCCGAGACCGCGCTCGACGAGCCGCTTGATGGCCTCGAGCGACGGGAGCTCGAGCACGATGTGGAGCGCGGTCTGGTAGCGCTCGAACGTCCGCAGCACCTGCTCGCGGTATGGGGAACGGACGTTGTGCGCCAGGAACGACTCGCCGCCGAGCTCGCGGATCCCCACCGTCGTCCGGCGCGCCATTCGGTGGCCGGGGGCGACCAGGAGCGCGAGGTCGTCACGCGCCACCGCGACGGCGGCGAGACCGGGTTGCGCGGGGCGGTACGTGAGCAACCCGATCTCGGCGTCGCGGCGAAGGAGCTCGGAGGGGATCTCGCTCGCCAAGCTGCGCTTCACCTCGAGCTTCACCTCGGGGTGGCGCCGCCGGTACTCGCTCACGATCGGCAGCAGGTGCACCACCGTGTACTCGTTCGCCGCCACCACCACCTTGCCTCGACGCAGGTCGCCCAGCTCCTGCAGCGCGGCGCGGGCGTCCCGCCGCAGGTTCAGCATCTGCCGCGCGTAGCCGTAGAGCGCCTCTCCTGCGTCGGTGAGCGTCGCGTCGTTCGACGACCGGTCGAAGACGGGCCGGCCGATCTCGTCTTCCAGCCGCCGGATGGCCTGGCTCACGGCGGGCTGCGTCCGGTGCAGCCGCTCCGCTCCGCGCGAGAAACCCCTCTCCTCCGCCACGGCGACGAGCACTTCCAGGTGACTGAGCTCCAAGTGAACCTCCGGGGCGCCCTATCACCGTAACTTATCATCTCATCACGATAATCACTTGGACTTATCTAACACCGCTTCGTACCTTGGTCGCGCGCGGGGAAGGGAGGGCCCACGGTGGCTCACGATGGAGAGCGGGCGAGGCCGGTGCTGCACCCCGAGCTCTGCAAGGGATGCGATCGCTGCGTCGAGGCGTGCGCGCGGGGCTGCCTGGAGGCCGGCGCCGAGGTCCACCCCGTGAGCGGGCTCGTCCCGGTGACGCTCCGGCTCGAGCGGTGCACCGCCTGCGGGCTCTGCGTCGACGCGTGTCCGGAGCCTCACGCGCTCGTGGCCGAGGCGGCCGGGCCGGGGCGCGCGGCCACGCGCCGCTCCGCTCCGGCCGGGGACGTCCCTGGGACGCGGGTGAAGCTCCCGCCGGTGCAGCCGCTGCTCCTGAAGGGAACTCACGCCGCCGCGGTGGGTGCGGTGCTGGCCGGGTGCCGGCACTTCTTCGGTTATCCCATCACCCCGTCGACCGAGGGGGCCGAGCTCATGGCGAGCGTCCTGCCCGCCCTCGGTGGCTACTTCGTGCAGGCCGGGAGCGAGGTGGCGGCGGTGAACATGATGTACGGCTGCGGTGCGGCCGGGCTTCCCGTGCTGACGTTCACCTCCTCGCCGGGGTTCAGCCTCATGCTGGAGGGGCTGTCGTACCTCATCGGCGCCGAGGTACCGGCCGTCTTCGTCGACGTGATGCGTGCCGGACCGGGCCTCGGGAACATCGGGCCCGAGCAGTCCGACGTGAAGCTCGCCTGCCGCGGGCTCGGCCACGGGAACACGCACGCCGTCGTCCTCGCGCCGGCGACGCCGCAGGAGATGCTCGACTTCACCGCGCTCGCGTTCGAGCTCGCCTTCCGCTACCGCAACCCGGTCGTCGTGCTCGCCGATGGCCACCTCGGTCAGATGACGGGCCGGGTGGCGCTGCCCGCGGCGCTCGTGCGACCGGGCCTGCCGGCCTGGGCCGTGAGCGGAGACGCAGCCCACCGGGCAAACCTCGTCAGCTCGATCCACCTGCGCGAGGCCGACCAGGAGGCGCACAACCTGCGGCTCATCGCGAAGTACGCCCGCATGGCCGAGGCGGAGCCGCGGGCGGAGCTCCGCCGCTGCGACGACGCGGAGGTGGTGATCGTGGCGTGCAACACGCCCGCGCGGCTCGCACAGGGCGTCGTCGAGGGGCTCCGCGCGGAGGGGATCGCGGTCGGGCTGTTCCGGCCGCAGACCCTGTGGCCGTTCCCGGTCGGGCTCCTCCTGCCCGTGCTCTCGCGCGCACGCCGCCTCGTCGTCGTCGAGGCGAGCAACGGCCAGCTCGAGGACGAGCTGCGCCTCGCCCTGAGCCACGCCGCGGCTGGGGCCGGGGTCGAGATCCGGCACGTCCGGCGGCACGGCGGGGTGCTGCCGTCGCAGCGCGAGATCGCGGCGGAGGTGCGCGCCGCGATCGGGGAGGAGGTGGCCGCGTGAGCACCTTCTACGAAACGTTCGAGCGGCACGATCACGGCGAGGGCTTGAAGGGTCGGACGACCCACTACTGCCCCGGCTGTGGGCACGGCCTCGTCCACCGCTACCTGGCGCAGGCCATCGAGCGGCTCGGCATCGCGGACCGGACCGTCGCCATCTCGCCCGTCGGCTGCGCCGTCTTCCTCTACTACTACCTGGACGTCGGCCACACCCAGGCAGCGCACGGTCGAGCCCCCGCGGTCGCGATCGGCCACAAGCTCGCGAACCCGGAGGCGGTCGTGGTGAGCTATCAAGGCGACGGCGACCTCGCCTCGATCGGGCTCGCCGAGATCGTCCACGCCGCCCAGCTCGGGATCCCGATCTCGGTCGTCTTCGTGAACAACGCCGTGTATGGCATGACCGGCGGCCAGCTCGCGCCGACGACTCTTCTCGGGCAGCGCACGACGACGAGCCCGCGCGGCCGGGATGCGAGCATGGGCCACCCGCTCCGGATCGCGGAGCTCGTGGCGCAGCTCGAGGCACCCGTTTACGTGGAGCGGGTGGCGCTCTTCGACGCACGGCAGCGCGTGCGCGCGGCGCGGGCGATCGAGAAGGCGCTCCGGCTCCAGGTGGAGCAGCGCGGGTTCTCGCTGATCGAGGTCCTGGCAGAGTGCCCCACCCACCTGCGCCTGTCACCGGTCGAGGCCGAGCAGTGGGTTCGTCGCGAGATGCTCCCCATCTTCCCCCTCGGCGTGAAGAAGGACCGCGCCGATGCCGCCTGGCCGGCCTGGCCCGCACCGAGCTTCGATGCCGCGGCGGTCCTCGACGCTCTCGGAGTGCCCGCCGGACCTTCCGCCTCCTCCGGTGCTGCGCCCGGTCCCAGCGCCTTCGGCGAGGAGGTGGGGGTGAAGCTCGCTGGTGCCGGAGGAGACGGCGCCCAGACGGCCGCGCTGCTCCTCGCGCGCGCGGCCGTGTCCGAGGGCTTCGACGCGACCCACATCCCGAGCTACGGTCCCGAGTCGCGCGGCGGGACCTCCTACGCCGACGTCCGGCTCGCTGGGCGTGAGGTGCTCTCCCCGGACGTTTCCGCCCCCCAGATCCTCGTCGCCTTCAACGCGCCGAGCCTCGCCCGGTTCGGCCCCGCGGTGGTGGAGGGCGGGACGATCGTCTACGACAGCTCGGTCGTCCGCGAACGACCCCCGGTCCGTGCTGGCGTGCGGTGGGTGGGGGTCCCTTGCTCCGCGCTCGCGGCGGAGGTGGGAGAGCCGCGGTCGAAGAACGTCGTCGCGCTCGGGGCGCTGCAGGCGGCGACGGACCTCCTCCCCGCCGAGGCGCTGCTCCGCGCGCTGCGCGACGCGCTCCGGCACAAGCGCGCGATGCTGTCCGTGAACGAGGCGGCGTTCGCCTGCGGTGTGCGCGCGGCCGGTCGCTAACAGCGGGCACGCCCCCGCCCTCGCCGAAGCGGCCGCCAGCGGTGACAACCCCGTGAACGAGGGAGGCTCCTGCTCGCGCGTCGATCCACGTATGCTCCCTCGCAGATGCCGCCTCGCCTCGGCGCGCTGCTCGCGGTCGTCTTCTGGGGGGTCTCCTTCGTCGCCACCAAGGCGGCGGTGACCGAGATCTCGCCGACGACCGTCATCTTCACCCGGACCGGTATCGGGACGCTGATCCTCTGCGCGATCCTGGCCCTCCGCCGACAGCCGGTGCTCCCGCCGCGGGATGCGCTCGGGGCGCTCGCGCTGATGGGCTTCGTCGGGGTCGCGTTCCACCAGCTCCTGCAGGCGTACGCGCTCACGCTGACGAGCGCGGTGAGCACGGGGTGGCTCATCGGGCTCATCCCCGTCTGGTCGGCGCTGCTCGCGGCGGTGCTCCTCCACGAGCGGTTCGGACCGCGCAAGATCGCGGGGCTGGTGGTGGGGTTCACGGGCGCGCTGCTGGTGGTCACGCGCGGCCGCCTCGGGGCTCGACTGCTGGCGCTCCCTTCGACCCGCGGTGACCTCCTCGTCCTGGCGAGCACGGTGAACTGGGCCCTCTACACGGTGCTCGGCCACGGCACGATCCGCCGGCTCGGACCGACCCGCGCCACCGCCGGCGCCATGCTCCTGGGATGGATGATGCTGGCGCCGCCCTTCGTGGCGCGCGCGGGCTGGAGCGAGTACGCGCGACTCTCCGTCCCAGGCTGGAGCGCGCTCCTCTTCCTCGGCGTCGCTGCCTCCGCGCTCGGGTATCTGTTCTGGTACGGCGCGCTCGAGCGCGTCGACGCCTCGCGGGTCGCCGCGCTCCTCTATCTCGAGCCGCTCGTGACGCTCGCCGCGGGGATGGTCCTCCTCGCCGAGCCGGTGGGGGTGACGACCGTCGCCGGCGGGCTGCTCGTCCTCGGGGGCGTGCTCCTCGTCCAGACGGGGTAGCCGCTCTCCAGGCGGCGCGACGGTCACCCTGGCTGGTGCCTTCCAGGGCGCGAGGCCGCGCTGACGGCGGCGAGCAGCGTACGGTCGAGCTCGTCCGACGTGTACGGCTTCTGCAGGAAGATCACGCCTGGCTGCGCGAGCACCCCGTCCAGCTCCGATCCGGCGCTGTATCCCGAGGAGATGATGACCGGCAGCCGTGCGTTGACGCCGCGCAGGTGTCCCAGGAGCTCTCGACCCGTCATGTCGGGCATCGTCATGTCGACGATGGCGACGTCGATCTCGCTCCGCTGTGCGGCGAACCTGTCGATCGCCTCACGCCCTCGATCGCATTCGATCGTGCGGTGTCCGGCGCTCCGCAGCAGCAGCCCCAGCGTGCGACGGACGTTCAGCTCGTCGTCGACGACGAGCACCTTGAGCGGAGTACCCCGAGCGGACGCCGCCGGAGTGAAGCTCTCGCCGGGCGCCGCCACCCGAGCCTCGGTCGACACGGGCAGGAGCAGCGTCACGCCGGTGCCTTCGCCCGGGACGCTCTCGACCCTCACGGCGCCGCGATACGCCTTCACGGTGCCGTACACCTCGGGCAAGCCCAGCCCCGAACCCTTGCCGGTGGGCTTCGTGGTGAAGAAGGGCTCGAAGAGGTGAGCGCGAGCGTCCGCGCTGAGCCCCGCGCCGGTGTCGCTCACGCGGATCTCCACGTACCGCCCTGGCGCGAGCTCGAACGGCTGCAGCGCCGAGCACCCGGGCGTGTCCAGCTCGAGCTCGCGCGCCTGGAACGTCAGCGTGCCGCCATCTGGCATCGCGTCGCGCGCGTTGATGGCGAGGTTGAGGACCGCGGAGTGCAGCCGATCGGGATCGCTGCACACGAGGGGCGTCGACGGCGGCAGCTCCGTCCGGAGCTCGATGCGCTTGTCGATGCTGTGGGAGAGGAGCGCCACCACGTCCTCGACGATCGCGCGCACGTCGACGGCCGTCGCCCGTGGTGGCTCCTTCCGCGAGAACGCCAGGAGCTGGCGCGTGAGCCGGGCCGACCGGAGGGCGGCCTCGCGAACGCTCTCCGCGACCTCGCGCAGCCTCGGGTCGTGCCTCAGCCCACCCCGCAGATACTCCGCGCCCCCGAGGATGCCCGTGAGCTGGTTGTTGAAGTCGTGGGCGACGCCGCCCGCCAGACGGCCGATGGCCTCCAGCTTCTCGGATTGCCTGAGGCGCTCCTCCACGCCCCTCCGGTCGGTGATGTCACGTCCCACGCCGATGATCTCGACCACCCGCCCCGCCCGGTCGAGGACGGCCGTGTCGGCCCAGGCGAGCCACCGCCAGCCCTGGACCGTGAGAGCGCGCTGTTCCATGTGGGCAGCGTGCGGGGGACGGTACAGCGCTTCCATGGCGCGCGCCGTCGGTTCTCGATCCTCCTCGTGGACGAGCGGCATGAACGTGCTCCCCAGCAGCTCTTCCTCGCTCTTGCCGAAGGTCCGGCAGTAGCTCGGGCTCACGAAGAGGAAGCGCCCGTCCAGATCGACCTTCACCACGAGATCGGTCTGGTTCTCCACCAGGACGCGGTACTTCTCCTCGCTCCGGCGCAGCGCGTGCGAGTCGCGACCTTGCATCTCGACGATGCTCGCGATGAAGAGCTCGGTCAGGAACGCGATCGCGCAGAAGAGCTGAGCGGCGACCGCGCTCGCCACCGGCGCACCCGGCCAGGCGAACACGCCACGCCCGGCGACCGTCGCGGCGAGCGCGACGAGGGTCATGGTCAGGCCGATCACCGTCGCGCCACGCATCCCGAACCGGAGCGCGGCCCACACCAGCAGCGGCAAGAGCAGCATCTCGTGTGAGAACGGTCCGCCTCCCTGGGGACCGAGGAAGACGACGCACACGGCGGCCGCGAACGGGACCATGAACGCCGACCGTTCGAGGCGACCCGCCGGAGAGACGGGGACGGCCTCGGCGCTTCGGTCGGACCAGGCGAGGAGCAGCGACCCGACGATCATCGATCCCAGCGCGGAGCCGGCCCACAGGCCCGTCCAGATCTCGAGCAGCGGGTTGCCGTACGCGGCCGACAGGGCGGACGCGGGCAGCAGCTCGCTGCAGCCGGTCGCGAGGACCGGCCCCACGAGGATGAACGTCAGCACGTGCGCCGGATTCCCGAGCCGCGGCCGCCCGCCGCAGAACCGGAGCGTGAGGTGGGCCGCCGCCAGGGCGCACAGCGCGTTGGCCAGCGCGAACGAGGCCACCGAGATCACCCCTTGACCTGCCGCGACGTTGAACGTGGCGGTGGAGACGGTGGCGGCGACGAGGAGAGCGGCCCAGCGGCGGCGGTCGGAGATGAGGAGCGCGCCGAGGACCAGGCCTGCCTCCGGCCAGAACGACGCGACGTGCGTAGGGCCCGGCGTCAGCGCCAGGCCGACCGAGCACAGCCCGAAGTTGACGAGCGCGAAGAGGAGCAGCCGCGCGTGGAAAGTGCCCCGGAGCGACATTCAGTGAAAGCCTCTCGTGCAGCCAACGACCCCGTGCTGGTCCGACGAATTCTACCCCGCGACGCGCGTGCGCCGACGGCGCGATGCGGCATCGCCCCAGGGTCCGCGCGGATCTCCCCCGTCACCGTCAGGCCTGACGGGGAAGTCGATGTGGCGGCTTCGCTCCCTCGTGGAGCAGCGGGTCGGTCGGCGGGTAGGTGCTCGAAAAGTCGAGGTCGAGACGCGGGGCGCGAAGGCTGGCGGCGGGGACCGCCCCGAGCGGAGGGCTCCAGCACGCCGGGTGCGACATTAGGACGCAGCGTGCCAGGAGCTGGTCGTCCCAGTACTCCCATCCGCCATGGATCCGTTCTTCGTGAGTGCTGCCGTCGCTGCCGTCATCGCGTGCGCGAGCGCGCCAGCGCGTCCGCCCGCGACCCCCGCGACGGAGCAGGGCAAGGCCGACCCCGCTGCGCAGTGGCCCGAGTCCTGGGGCGTCGAGTTCGGTCTTCGCTGCACCGCCGCGGGCGAGGACGCCCGCGTCTGCACCTGCATCGCGAACGAGGTGCAGAAGAAGTGGACGCCGGAGCAGTTCAGATCACTCGGGCCGGAGGGCCTCCGCGAAGAGGTCCGCGTGTGCCGCGAGCGCATCGGCGGCACGGGGGCGAAGTCGTCCCCGCGAAGTCTCTGAGCGACGACGCCGTCTGCGCGTGAAGCGGCTTCCGCGCGTCAGCTCGCCAGTTCGCGCTCGAACTTCCCCTTGAGGAATTCGCGCAGCTCGGGCGATGGCAGGCGTTCGGCTCCGGCGTCGCGCTCTTCGTGCGCCGGCGGCCGCGCGTGCTCGGCCTCGCCGCGAGGCTCCACCGAAGGGAAGCTTCGGACGTGATCACGGGCCACACGCCAGGCCTGCTGCACCATCCACGACAGCGATCGGTCCAGCCGATTCGCCTCGTCCATGATCTCGCGCAGCATGTTCTCGGGGAAGTACAGCGACTGCTTCTGCTTGTCGGTCGAAGCCATGCGACGATCCTCCGCCTTTCGGCCGCATGGTACGCCCCTCGCGGCGTTCGGCAATTCCGTGGCCGACCGGCGCGAAGTCTTTCGAGGGTCGCTGGAGGAGAGCACCGACCGAGGCGGAGCGCCCGCGTCAGCAGCGCCGAACGGCTACTCGTCGACGACCTCGCCCCGGACGGCGAGGAAGTCAGCGGCCATGTCGTACGCAGCCCTTGCCGCCGCCTTGCCCTCCACGGCCGGGTCGCGCCCGTCCGCGTACCGGCCGGTGATGATCGCCCCCATGAAGTTGGCGGCCAGCTCGTCGCGGATGTCCCAGTCGGTCTTCGTGTCGTTCGGCATGGGATGCCTCCCCGCAGACACCTGCCCCTGCGGTTCACCGCGTCGAGTCTAGCGGCGTCGGAGACCGCGCGCCTGCGCGTCGGCGCAATGCCCTGACGGGCGCGACCGCGCGAACGGTGCAGCCGGCCCGGGAGGTTCGGACGCGGCACGGAGAGGGCTCTCCTCGCGCTCGTGACGGCCGGTGAGGTGGCGCCGATGTCGGCGCGGCACCAGGATCGCGGGCGTGCCCCACGCTTCGGTCCGACCGCTCGTACTCCTCGCGCCTGGTGCCGGTGCACCATCCACCTCGCCGTGGATGTCGGCGTGGGCGGAGCGCCTCGGTGCTCTCGGCGACGTGGTCCGGTTCGACTACCCGTACATGCGTGCCGGGCGGCGCAGCCCCGACCGGCTGTCGGTGCTCGTGGAGGCGCACCGCGAGGCGCTCGCGGCAGCGCGCGCGGGACGTCGCGGGCCCGTCGTCCTGGCTGGCAAGTCGATGGGGTCGCGCGTCGGCTGCCACGTGGCGCTCGAGGAGCGGGTCGACGCGCTCGTCTGCCTGGGGTACCCGCTGCGGGCGCCACGTGGCGAGCTCCGTTCGGAGGTCCTCCTCGCGCTCCGCACGCCCATCGTGTTCCTGGAGGGGTCGCGCGACCCGCTCTGCCCGCTCGACGCCCTGGACGCGGTTCGCCGCCGGATGCAGGCGCGATCGGCGCTCCACGTCGTGGAGGGCGGGAACCACTCGCTCGAGGTCGGCGCGCGCGCGCTCCGCGCCGCCGGCGAGACACGGGACGCCGTGGACGCGCGGGTCCTCGACGCGATCGCGACGTTCTTGCACGATCACCTCCGATGAGGTGCCGAGCGTGCCACCGCCCAGCGGGCAGCCGGCCGCGAGTCGCCCGATGCACTCGGAGGGCGCGAGCCGCGTCGCCCCTCGACTGGTGCCGCCACGCCGGGTTCGTCCACACGTGAGGCGTTGCTGGGCCCGATCACGGGCGCCAGGATTGGCGAGGTGTCGGGCCGCGCGGACGGAGCGTGAAGGGGGGGCAGGATGCGGCTCGACGAAGGCGCACGTCGCCTCCTGCCCGCTCGAGCCCCTGCGCCGGGATCGCGGCCTCGTCTCCGCGCGGCGGCGATCTGGCCGGTGCTGGCACTCGCCCTCCTGGCGGTCGAGCCCGCCTACGCCGTCGATCGCGACTGGACGTGGCACGACACGGCCTTGGAGCTCACCTACGCGGCGGTGCAGGCCGTCGACTGGATGCAGACGAGAGCCTTCCTCGCGCAGGGCCGCCTGGAGACGAACCCGATCCTCGGCTCGCGGCCCACGCGCGCCCAGCTGATCGCCTACAACCTCGCCACCCTGACGCTGCACGCGGCCGTGTCGTTCGCGCTGCCGCGCCCTTACCGGGAGATCTGGCAGGTCGTCTCGATCGGAGTCGAGGCGTGGCAGGTGGGTAGCAACGTCCGGACGCAGGGGACGCTGCTCATCGCGCTCCCCTGAACCCGTCGTCGAGTCGAGGTTCGAAAAGAACTACGGCCGAGGAGCTCACGCGCTGGAGCGCGGGAGCGACCTCGGCCGTCGTCCGTCTGGTTCTTCGGTGCGTCTCAGGAGCCGGCGCTACTTCAGCGTGGCGACCAGGTCCTTCACCGCCTTCACCGACTTGTCCAGCATCGCCTGCTCCTCGGCATTGAGCTTGAGCTCGAGGATCTTCTCGGCGCCGCCGGCGCCGATGACGACCGGGACGCCGACGTAGAGGCCGTCCACGCCGAACTCGCCCTTGAGGAAGGCGCAGGTCGGGAGGACGCGCTTCGAATCCTTCAGGAAGGACTCCGCCATCGCGATCGCGCTCGAGGCCGGCGAGTAGAAGGCGCTGCCGGTCTTGAGCAGCGCGACGACCTCACCGCCCGCGCCGCGCGTCCGCTTCACCATGGCGGCCATCACCTCGGCGGCCTTGGCGGCGCTGCCGTACTTCTGCTCCAGGAGCTCCATCACCGGGATGCCGCAGACGCTGGTGTACCGGACGAGCGGCACCATGTCGTCGCCGTGGCCGCCCAGGGTCACCGCCGTCACGTCCTTCACGGAGACGCCCAGCTCCCACGCGATGAAGGCGGCGAAGCGGGCCGAGTCGAGCACGCCGGCCTGGCCGACGACGCGGCTGTGCGGGAAGCCCGTGATGCGCTGGCAGAGCGTCACCATCGCGTCGAGCGGGTTCGAGATGACGATCACGAAGGCGTTGGGGGCGTACTGCTTGATGCCCTCCGCCACGGACGTCATGATCTTCGAGTTGACCGAGATGAGGTCATCGCGGCTCATGCCGGGCTTGCGGGGCAGGCCTGCGGTGACGATGACGACGTCCGCGCCCTTGATGTCCTCGTAGCTGTTCGTGCCCTTGAGGGTGACGTCGAAGCCGTCGACCGGTGCGGCCTCGGCGATGTCGAGCGTCTTGCCCTGCGGGAGCCCCTCGACGATGTCGAAGAGGACCACGTCGCCCAGCTCGCGCAACGCGCAGAGCTGAGCCAGGACGCCACCGATCTGCCCGCCGCCAATCAATGCGATCTTGCGCCTAGCCATTTGCATCTCCTCGAGTAGAGCTGCGTTCAGTACCGCCTGCTACGCCATCGCCTCGACGATCGCGTTCAGCGTCGCGCTGGGACGCATCGCCGCACCGGTCTTCTTCGGATCCGGCCGGTAGTAGCCGCCCAGGTCGACCGGCTTTCCCTGCGCCGCGATCAGCTCAGCAGCGACCTTCGCCTCGTTCTCCGCGAGCTGCTTCGCCACCTTGGCGAACCGCGCCTGGAGCTCCTTGTCCTTCGACTGCGCGGCGAGCGCCTCGGCCCAGTAGAGCGCGAGGTAGAAGTGGCTGCCGCGGTTGTCGATCTGTCCGACCTTGCGCGCCGGCGACTTGTTGTTGTCGAGGAACTTCCCGATCGCCTGGTCGAGCGTCTCGGCGAGGACGGCCGCCTTCGCGTTGCTCGTCGTCGCCGCGATGTGCTCGAAGGACGCCCCGAGTGCCGAGAACTCGCCAAGCGAGTCCCAGCGCAGGTAGCCCTCCTTGACGAACTGCTGGACGTGCTTCGGCGCCGAGCCGCCGGCCCCCGTCTCGAACAGGCCGCCACCGGCGAGCAGCGGAACGACCGAGAGCATCTTCGCGCTGGTGCCGATCTCGAGGATGGGGAACAGGTCGGTCAGGTAGTCGCGGAGGACGTTGCCGGTCACCGAGATCGTGTCCTGCCCCTGGCGGATCCGCTTCAGCGAGAAGCGCATCGCCTCGACGGGCGGCAGGATGTGGATCTCGAGACCGATGGTGTCATGGTCCTTCAGGTACTGCTCGACCTTCGCGATGACCTGCGAGTCGTGCGCGCGAGCCTTGTCGAGCCAGAACACGGCCGGGGCGCCCGTGGCCCGGGCCCGGGTGACGGCGAGCTTCACCCAGTCGCGGATCGCGACATCCTTCGCCTGGCACATGCGGAAGATGTCACCCTGCTCGACGGACTGCTGGAGCAGCGTCTCACCGGTCTCGTCCTCGACGACGCGGATCTTCCCGGGGCCGGACGCGATGAAGGTCTTGTCGTGCGAGCCGTACTCCTCGGCCTGCTGGGCCATCAGGCCGACGTTCGGCACGCTCCCCATCGTCGCGGGGTTGAACGCTCCGTGACGCTTGCAGTCCTCGACGATCTCCCGGTACATCGTCGCGTAGCAGCGGTCGGGGATCATCGCCTTCGTGTCGTGGAGCTTCCCGTCCGGGCCCCACATCTTGCCCGACTCGCGGACCACGACCGGCATCGAAGCGTCCACGATGATGTCGTTCGGGACGTGCAGGTTCGTGATGCCCTTGTCCGAGTCGACCATCGCGAGCGCCGGCCGCGACGCGTAGACGGCCTTGATGTCCGCCTCGATCTCCGCCTTCTTGTCGGCCGGCAGGGCCTGGATCTTCTTGTACAGGTCGCCGAGGCCGAGGTTCGGGTTGACGCCCAGCTCCTTGAACGTCGCCGCGTGCTTCGCGAACACGTCCTTGTAGAAGACGCTCACCGCGTGGCCGAACATGACCGGGTCCGACACCTTCATCATGGTGGCCTTGAGGTGCAGGGACAGGAGCACGCCGCTCTTCTTGGCGTCCCCGATCTGCGCCTCGTAGAAGTCGCGGAGCGCGCGAGCGCTCATCACGGACGTGTCGATGATCTCGCCCGCCTTGAGCGGCGCCTTCTTCTTGAGGACGGTGACCTTCCCGTCGGCGTCGACGAACTCGATCCGGTAGTCGGTCGCCTTCTGGAGCGTGGTCGAGGTCTCAGTGCCGTAGAAGTCGCCGCCCGTCATGTGTGCGACGTGGGACTTCGAGTCCGGCGTGAACGCGCCGAGCTTGTGCGGGTTCTTCTTCGAGAAGGCCTTCACCGAAAGCGGCGAGCGGCGGTCCGAGTTGCCCTCGCGCAGCACCGGGTTCACGGCGCTGCCGAGGGCCCTCGCGTACCGCGCCTGCAGCGCCTTCTCCTCGTCGTTCTTCGGGCTCTCGGGGTAGTCCGGGACCTTGTAGCCCTGCGCCTGCAGCTCCTTGATCGCCTCCTTGAGCTGCGGGATCGAGGCGCTGATGTTCGGCAGCTTGATGATGTTGGCCGCGGGCGTGCGCGCGAGCTCGCCGAGCTGCGCGAGGTAGTCCGGGATGCGCTGGCTCTCGGTGAGGTGCTCGGGGAAGTTCGAGATGATCCGGCCGGCGAGCGAGATGTCCCGCGTCTCCACCGCCACGTCCGTACCCTTCGTGAAGGCCTGGACGATGGGGAGCAGCGAGTACGTCGCGAGCGCGGGAGCTTCGTCGATTTCCGTCCAGATGATCGTCGAGGTCTTCGTCGGCATTTCCTCTTCCTTGGAGTGCGTGGCCTTCACGCCTGTGGGGGTCCTGGTTCCTGCTCACGTCGTGGAAAGCGCCCGAGGCACAGGTCCGATGAAGCGCCGTAGCTCCAGCCCGGCTGCCTCTCTTCTGCGCGGGTGCGGCGGTTTGTCGCCGAAACCTAGGCGAAATGTCTAGCTGTTTTCGTTGATCGAGGTCAGAGGGCGCGTCGATCTGTCAGATCGTGACCAGGCGAGCGAGCGGGCGGCCGATGGCCCCTCTGTGACTGCGCTTACACGGTACCACACCGCCCATAAGAGCGGGCGCTCGGGCCGGGCGTGAGGTGTCTCCCCTTGGCAGGTACGCAAAGGCACGTCGTGGCGACGCCCGCCGCGGCGGTGATCGCCGACGAACCTGAGTGGAGGTGGCCCATGGCCGGGATCGCGAGGGTCGCGCTCGTCGCGCTAACGGCGAGCGTCGCTGTCGGGTGCGGAGGCTCGAACTCGTCGACCTCCTCGACGCCGGGCTTCTTCATCACCATCTCGAACCTGAGCTTCTCGCCCCTGAATCTGCGGGCGCCGCCGGGTGCGACCGTCACGGTCATCAACAACGACTCGATGGCGCACCAGGTGGTGAGCGAGGCGACCTCCGGATCATTCGTGCCGGGCGCGGTCGCCGGGATCTCGTTCGATACGGGTGCGTTCACGGGGCAAAAGAGCTTCACGCTGCCGTCGGGCGCGGCGAACGGCACGCTGGTCCCGTACTTCTGCAACATTCACAAGAACACCATGGCGACACCGAACGGTCAGATCACCATCGACTCGACCGCGGCGCCCTCGTCGCCGCCGGGTGGTGGGGGCGGCGGCGGGTACTGATAGTGGAACCCACTCGGCCTGATCCCAGCTGCGGCGCAGTCTGCCTGGCTGACGGCTTCAGCCCCTACCGGCCAGGAGTCGCCACAGCGTGGTGCGGCCAATCCCGAGCCGCCTCGCGGCGAGGGATCTGTTGCCACCACACGCGTCCACCATGCGCTGGACCCGCTCGCGATCGCTCTCGTGCCGCAGCGTCGCGAGCGTCGCGCCTTCGGAGCTCGGTCGACCGGGCTCGAACAGCTCGGGCAGCATGGACGCGAGCTGCTCGCGATCGAGCGCGACCGTCTCCGCGCTCTCGGCGCAGAGCACCGCGACGCGCTCGAGCACGTTCTCCATCTCCCGGACGTTGCCTGGCCAGGTGTAACGGGTGAGCCTCGGCAGCAACCCCGCGAGGACCTTCTCCGGGCGACGCGAGGAACCGTGACGGACCAGCGCGCGTCCGAGCAGATGTCTCGCCAGCGACGGGATGTCCTCCCGGCGGGCCGTGAGCGGCGCCAGGTGCAGGTGGAGGATGTTCAGCCGGTAGTAGAGGTCCTTCCGGAACCGCCCCTGATCGACGTCCTTCGCGAGATCGCGGTTGGTGGCGGCGATGACCCGGACGTCGACCGAGGTCGGGTCGTTGCTCCCGAGGCGCAGGACCTCGCGCTCCTGGAGCACGCGCAGGAGCCGGGTCTGCAGCGGCAGCGGTACGTCACCGACCTCGTCGAGGAAGATCGTCCCGGTGTGCGCCACCTCGAAGAGGCCTGGGCGGCCACCGCGCCGCGATCCGGTGAACGCGCCTTCCTCGTAGCCGAAGAGCTCGGACTCGAGCAGCGACTCGGGGAACGCGGCGCAGTTCACCGGTACGAATGGGCGTTCGCGTCGGGCGCTGGCGAGGTGGATGCCCTGCGCGACGAGCTCCTTGCCGGTGCCGCTCTCGCCGGTGATGAGGACGGTGGCGTCGTTCCGGGCGTACCGCTCGGCGAGCGCCCTGCACCGCGCGGCTGCCGCCGATTCCCCGATCAGGTCGCGGATGTGGTGCCTCGCGACGAAGCGGCGCGGGCGGTGCTCGGAGCGAAGCGAGCGGTCGACGCGCTCGATCGCGCTCGCGTCCTGGCAGGTGAGGACGGCACCGGTCTGCACGCCGTGCTCGAGCAGCGGGATGCGGTTCGTCACCAGGGTCCGGCGTGCGAACCGGCTGATCGTCTCCAGCTCCTGCGCGCCGCTCTCGAGCACGCGGGCGAGACCCAAGGCCGGCGCGAGGCTCGAGAGACGAGCCCCGAGCGCCTTCTCCGCGGTCACCCCCAGGAGCCTTTGCATGGCGGGGTTGATGGACTGGACCCGTTCGTCGCGATCCACCGCCACGACGCCCTCGGCGAGCTGCGACAGGATCGCGTCCGTCCGCTCGCGCTTCGCCTCCTCCGTGCGCGTGACGCGGGCGATCTCGATGCCGCGGCGGATGGCGTCGTGGACCGAGTCCCGCGAGTAGATGAACACGCTCCTCAGCCCGGCCTGCTCGGCGAGATCGTTGACCAGGCCAGGCCCGACGATCACCTCCACCCCGCGGGCCGCGAGGTCTCGGACGCTCGACTCGGCGTCCTCGCGATTGGTGTACGCGCGCTGCTCGATCCGGAGCTCGTAGAGATCCTTGAATTGCTGCAGATCGCGTGAGACGTCACCGAACGTGACGATGCCGACGCGGCTCGACAGCTCGCGCGCGCGGGAGAGGGCCTGGATGATGTCGAAGCCCGTCGGCGTGATGACGACCACGGGCATGCCGGCGCGCTCACGGAGGAAGTGTCCGCTCCACCCCGCGGACACGAGGACGTCCACCTCCTCGGAGCCGCGCGCGTCGCGCAGCAGGGCGAGCGCGTCGTCGAAGCTCTGCCGGAAGACGCGGATGTCCGCTACGTCGTCGTAATAGGGGACGACGCTCTCGAGCAGCTGGTTCAGCTTGCTGATGCTGAAAGCCCACAGGACGGGCTTGCGATGAGGTCTGGGCACGAGCGTTCCAAAACTGGAACATGTTCCGTTCCAGCTCGCAAGTCCCGGCGCACCACGTGACGCTGATCGCGTGCGCGAATGGCGTGTCGTTTCGAGGCGTTGTCGGCCGCGGCCGGGGTCGGTCCGGCGAGTGGCGCGCCGCTTGCCATGGCTCGCGGTCCATCAACCCATGCCGAGTGACGAGGGATACATGGCCAACCCCCCGAAGCACCCGAACCCCGAAGCCGCGGAGTCGCGCAAGACGGCCCGCCGAGAGGACGCGCTCGCCTATCACTCCTCCGGGCGGAGGGGAAAGATCGAGGTCGTCCCCACCAAGCCCTGCGCCACCGCGCGCGACCTCGCGCTCGCATACAGCCCGGGCGTCGCCGAGCCCTGCCTCGAGATCGCGAAGGACCAGGACCTCAGCTACGTTTACACCGCGCGTGGAAACCTGGTGGCGGTGATCTCCAACGGCACCGCCGTGCTGGGCCTGGGCGACATCGGCGCCCACGCCG
>Ga0310914_10000133_pt1 | contig 38269 bp, 35 predicted proteins | sample GREbulkMGAN108_FD_203450 | JGI IMG/M metagenome (GOLD analysis project Ga0310914, IMG submission 203450) | Lab enrichment of tropical soil microbial communities from Luquillo Experimental Forest, Puerto Rico - GRE.bulkMG.AN108 | ecosystem: Environmental > Terrestrial > Soil > Tropical forest >... | reverse complement strand
CGGCGGACCAACCGGGTGCGTGGAGCTGCCAGTATCGCTCGTTCGAAGAGTGCTACCCCAACGCGCTAGCAAAGCGCGGCTTCTGCAATCACAACCCGTACTACGTCGCTGGATCGGAGCAAAGGCAGACCCGGAAACGTACCGCTCGCCCGTATTAAAACGGAGTGCCAAGCCAAGGTAACGTTATTTGCGCTATTGACGCGACCTGCCCCTCGAAGGGAGCTATACTGACGAGCACTTTATGGGGGGTATCGGGTCATGCGTACCGCAACGCTTGTTCCCAAGCTAACCGATGGTGTCACCGTTTACTTGGTGCTCAATGACTTTGGCCCACTTGGTCGCGCTTATGTCGAAACCGATGAAGCCAAGGCCAGTGAAAGGGATGTCATCAGCGATATCAGCAGCGGCCAGCACTCCAAGCCAATACGCGTGGTGGCTTTCAACACCTCTGAGGGATGGTCGCGTGATGTCACAGAGGACATTGCGGAAGCATTGCTAGAGCGAGACGCGAGCGAAAATGACCTCAGCCAATCTGCCAAGACATTTTTCGGGCGGGTGCTGAACACTGCGACATGAACGGCTCGCTTCAACTGTCCGAATATCCCGGCGACATGGTTCGTCTGTCGTGTGAAAAATGCGGACGCTCGGGCCAATACCGAAAGCAGAAATTGATTGAGCGCTACGGTGCCGATATTCGGCTGCCGGATCTGCGCGAGGAAATTGCACAGTGTGAGCGGAGTAGACGGATGTACGACGCCTGCATGGTGCGTTATGTCGATTTAGTCCCCAAAACGCCTTACTCAAACGCGGCCCTCGTTTTCTGATCGCGAACGTGGCCGAGTACAAACAAGCGGATCGCCGACGACAGATTTCCCTGGTGGCGCGTCGTGTTGATTTCTGTAACCGTCTGCGACAACGTAGCACCTCGGGCCTGCGCGATCTCCTTCAGCGCGCTCCAGAACTCATCTTCAAGAGTTATACTAGTCTTATGTCCATTAATCACGATTGAGCGTTTAATGATTGGCGATTTCACGGCGTCCTCCTTCGAGCACATCTGCAATTCTCGTGGCAAAAGTCCGCCCCGGCGGAGGAATTGGCCGGGGCGGGCGAAGACCAGTGGAATGTGAAAGCGTGTGACCGGCCCTCGCAACAAAAAGATTACTCATTTGCAATCGGTTGGCTGTGACCGTTGTCACAAGTCGCACGATGGGGGGAATGCGTGGCCCGGCAAGGAGCATCTCGCAAAGGCCGGTCTATTGTCCTTCTCGCGAAGGACTGAACCTTCACCTTCGGCGGGCGGTCGTGTCGAAAAAGGTTTTTATCAGCTATCGACGCGAGGACACCGCAGACGCTGCCGGTCGTGTTTATGATCGTTTATGGCGCGTGCTGTCGAAGCCCAACGTATTCTTTGACGTAAGCACGATCGGCGGCGGTGAGAATTTCAAGGAAAAGATCGTATCCGCGATCGGCAGGAGCGACGCAGCACTCATATTCATCGGTCGTGAGTGGCTGGCGCCGGTTGAGCCAGCGGCAAAGCTCGTATCTGGGAAGCAGGCGACTACGTGCGGGCTGAGTTGGGTGCCGCATTGACCCGACCCATCCTTGTGTTGCCCGTACTCGTGGCCGGCGCTCAGATGCCGAAATCGGAGCACTTGCCCGAGGACGTCCAAGCCATCACGACTAAAAACGCTTTGCCACTTCGCCGCGAGAGTTTTGATGATGATGCGGAGAACATCGTGGCGACGATCTTGGGTGTGCCGGCAAAGGAAAGACCCTGGGAAAACAAGGGCACGCTCTGGTCAAATATCGCCTACGGGATCGGTGGAGCGATTGTTGCTTTGGCCGCATTCGTCACCGTCGCGTTCTTGCACTTTTCGCTATTGGATCGTTCGCTGTCAGAGTCGATCGGAGGAGATGCCGTTACTGTGTTAGTGCTCGTCAGCGTGATCGCCGGTATTTGGCTGGGATTACGTTACGAGGCCCGGAAACGGGCATTACGTGCATGACGCCTGCGTGGTGCATTACGTTGAGTTGAAACCGAAGTAGGCAAGCTGGCCCCAATTTTGGACCCATAAGCCCCGGACGTTTTTCCGGTGTTTCCGGGTGTAGCCAAATGGTAGCCAATTCTGAATTTCTAGTCTTGGCTACATTCCGGATTTTGCAAGAAGCACTTGATTTTGTTGGCTCCCGGGGCCGGATTCGAACCAGCGACCAACCGGTTAACAGCCGGTTGCTCTACCACTGAGCTACCCGGGAACAGCCGGTGCTACGGCATGCGGCCTATAACAAAGCCTGACTGCTTTGCAAAGCACCCGGGCCGCGTCAGACGGGAAAACTGCAGGCCACGGCTGGAATCGAACCGGCGTGCACAGACTTGCAGTCCATGTCCCCGTATTGTTTTCATTTAAGAAAGCGCCGCCATGTCGTATTTGTGTCGCGCCTCAGCCCAATAGGCGCTTAGCCGCTGCCGCCAGTTCGTCACGATCACCCTTGCTGGGAAACAGGTGGCCGTAAATTTCGAGCGTCATCGAAATTGTGCTGTGGCCAAGAAGGTCCTGCATGACTTTCGGGGGCAGTTCCCGGCCACCGCGCTCTTTCGGGTTGATGCACCAGCTTGCGAAGAAGTGCCGGAAGGCATGCAGGGCGTATTTCGGCTTTTGCTTTATCCACGACACCAGCCCCGATCATTATCGGGCCAGGGCTCGCAGGATTTGCTCATGGTGAGCTATTCCGCCCAGCGGGCAGGGTAGCTTCCAGGCCTTCAGGGCTGGCAGTAGAATTTTGGGCTCAATCGGGACCGTGTGCCGAGCCTTGAGGTCTATGTCGGCCCATCGCAGGCCTCGCAGTTCGCTGGCTGCAAGCCGTAAGTGCTGCGCTCAAAAGGCTGCTCTCAGATTTTGGCGATCCGATCTCGCAATATCGGCTCGCCCGTTGCCGGACCTTTAGTTCGCAAGCGCGCCCGGCGTCTTTGGATCGGTCGCAGCGGCGGCAATCAGCCGCCTTATTCATCGGGGGTAGGGAGGTCCACCCCGACCTTCAGCTTTCGCCTGCGGATATGCGATTGCGCGCGGTGAACACTCACAAATACGGCTGGTGCATCGCAGCCACCATGTCGGAGTTTTTGTTTTGGAGCGATTGACACCTTAGCGTGGCGGCCGGCGTCAATCACTTTCATTAACCACTCGCTGAAATGTCAGGCAATCTCCATTTGGCTGCCGAAATATAGTCACGCTCCACAAATAGTGTTGCTCGCAATGCAAAGCAACTTGTGAGGCTAGTTCATGGCTGTCAAAGAACCCGTCCCACTTGATCTCAAAACCGTCAACGTTCTGAAAGACGTTCTAGAGGATGCTTGGTACAGTCTTAGCGCCGAACAGCAAGCCAAGATGTCAAAGACAACGCTGGCTGAACGCATTCTCGTGTCGGCAGCTAAAGGCGAGCGCGACCGTGAACGCTTACTTGCTGTCGCCTTGGAATAGTCGCCTGCACAATGGTTGGACGGTCTCTCTTAGTCTTGCTGACTTTCATATCCTTGGGCGCCTGTAGCTACCCAGGCACTTTGTCGGCCTTTAAAGATGTGAAGTTTTCCAAGCGCGGAATAACAAAACAACAGCTTGATGCTGATCTGTCTGCCTGCAGAAAAGAAAATACTGTCGCCACATCTTTCGCAGAAGCCTACAGCGAACCCAAACGAGCTACATCGTTTGCAGAGGAATACTTAATAAACGACTGCATGGCTGCGAAAGGCTACAGTGTGGCTTGGTAGTCAAAATCCGAAGGCGTCCGCATCAGTGAATCTGCCAAGACTTTGTCGGGCGCGTGCTGAATACTGCGACATGAACGGCTCTATACAGCTCGGTGATTATCCCGGCGAAGTGGTGCGGCTGTCCTGTGAGAAATGGGGACGTTCGGGCCACTACCGAAAGCAGAAATTAATTGAGCGCTATGGTGCCGATATTCCGGCAGGAAATTGCACAGTGCAGCCGACACGGGCAAATGCACGACGCCTGCATGGTGCGTTATGTCGACTTAGTTCCTCGCTTCTGAGCGTTCACAAAAGAAAAGGCCCGTAAGGGAAGACAACCGTCACGGGCGAGTGGGTAACCTAAGACGGGTTGGATGGCTTTTACCTTTGGGCCAAACTCGGGCTTTGAGATCCGCCGTCGCTTCTTCGCGAGTCGCTGAGTAATCCTTGTTGTAGACTGACGGCGATCGCGGACCCCCAGTGGGTGTCGATTCATAGAAACGAGGCGTGTGTTGCGGCAAGTGTGAAGTAGTTCACACACATCTTGAATAAATCAAGCGAACCTGCAGTGCGAGAAGGGCTATCCTGAAGGAGGCTCAGGTGCGCATCGCTTTGGTGGCCTTAGCGGTTACAAGCATCGCGATTATGGTGACTGCGTCGGCCCTCAATGCGATTGCCACTTCTAATAGTGAAGCTGTGCCACGACAGAACGATCTCACACACGGATCGGCACCAAATTTTCACTACGGTATCGTTCATGTCTCTATGCCGAAAGGCAAGAAGACATTTCCGCCAGAGCTACTGCCGTTGCCCTGATCAAAATGGTCCAGATAGGTTTTCAAGGCCGCATTGTAATTACCAAGGGAGGCAATCAATTGGCCAAGAAACGAAACGACAGAAAGACAAAGATCCAACGCAAGCAAACGACGAAGAAAAACAAACCTAAACGGCATCCAAACCGAGATGCAGGGACGTTTGAATCGATAGTAACGTACGTGCCGAGAATTCCGACCTGAGCAGCAAATACGAGGGGCTTGCTTGCCAGAGGGACATTGCCATGAGCGACGACGCAACTAAGGCTGATCAAACTACAAACGCGATACTTGCCTACGAAATATCCGATGACGTGCTGGAAAATGCAGCGAGCATTGGACGGGCGGAAAACCTTACGGTTGTTTTCTGCACTGCTTTGGATCTTTGTCCGGGGCCGTAATCGGCGGGCGAGAGTAAGCAAAAGCCCTCCGGCAGTTTCCCACGGGTGGCTGCATGGTTCGTTATGTTGATTTGGTCGCTAAACCAACCCGAAGCTATAGGAACTGCTCGTAGCTCCGGCAGCCATGCGGACATTGGTTTCTTAGTAGTCTCGCTGCCCCTCCGGTCCTGCGTACGCATTATGGCGGCCGTCTGCGCCGATGGTCGGGGGTTTCTGCGTCCGCTTACGGAATACTCGCGCGTGTTTCCGATGGGGACGGTGGGCCTTCTTATGACCAATGGCCACTTGCTTGGCTTCCTTCTCTTCCGGAATCGCAACGATTGGTGACGCTGGCTTTTCAATGGGTGACAGGAGAGGCGGTGAGGCGAGTGCACCACTCGCAGGCAAACCGTTTCGTGCTTGAACCGACAGCTCGTTAGCTAACCCCGAGGTAACTTGTTCTAATGTCGCCTGCCGCTGCAGCACCGTTTTGACCTGCTGTTCGACCCGCTCCTGGTCGAGCCGACCGATGCGTTCGATTTGCGCTCGCAAGTCCGCAATTTGGGCTTCATAGGGGACCTGCTTCTCAGCCTGGCGGCCAACCAGACCGGCGAAGAGATCATCGTGAAATGCGAAATAGGCGACGGTCACAATTGACCCAAATGCTAGTGCCGAGGCTAGCAGCGCGAGCCAAGGGATGCGTGAGCGTTGCGGCGGCCGGTTGCGTCCGCGGGATGGTCGTGACGAGTGGCTCTGTCGTCTACGGGTCGCTGGTGGTGAATGTGGCATCAACGATCCGTGCCGTTCGGCTCGTGGGTCGAGCCGACAGCAGGATTGATTCGCTGAGACTTGTCAAAACACTCTTCGCGACTTTAGGAACATCGCGTCATTTTTGCGGCTCTATACTACCACAGCGTGCTTGGTGCAGTTCAGAAATCGGCGGCGCGAAAACAATGTTCTTAAACCGACGCATGCCGCGCCAACGCGAGGATTCGCGGCTTGCCGTGGCCATTGAAACGGGGGCATTGCACGTCACGAAGGGCAACGCGGATGGAAGCTTCCGGGTCGCGCGGCTTAACACGCAAATCTAAATCCACCACGTTGTCGCAACTATTGCAGGCGATAACCAACCAGTGATGTTTTGAAGTTAGCGCGGCCGCAATCCTAGGCCAGAACCAAGCATAGCCTTTAGCGGAAAGCGTAGCGCTGAAGCGGCGCACATTAGCCAACGCACCACGTAGTGCTTCTCACTCCTGCCGCATCCGCGTGATGTTATCGCGGATTTCATCGTTGCGTGCGTTGTAGCCCCTTTGCCCGATCCCCTTGGCGCTAAATTCTGTCTCCAGCCAAGCCAATCTGTAATCCCATAGGCGTTTGCGCCGGTGAAGACCGGCGATAACATGCGACCAAGGGGACCGGATTTGCCGAAGCAGCCGCAACGCACTGATGATCCTGAATACTGGCGCTTCCGAGCCAAAAATACACGCGCGCTCGCGACGGAAACGAAAGACGTGTCAGCCAAAAAAATATTGGAGGACGTGGCAGCATCCTACGAACGGCTCGCCGAACTCGCAGAGCAAGGCCGCAAGGAAAAATCCGCCGAAGAACGCTGAGCGTAGACCATAGTCGATGCGCGCTGCGTGCGAAGCCCATCCTCAACGACTATCTGATGCAGCTGCTGCTCCTTGGGAAGTCCGCTTGCCTCTTGCTGGTTTTCGTTTCGCGATTATCCCGGCAGTATTGTGCGCCTGTCGTGCACGAAATGCGGACGCACAGGCCAATATCGAAAGCAGACTTTAATTGAGCGTTACGTCCCCGAGCGAATTTCAAGGCGCGATGAGGACTTATTATATTCTCCCCAAGATGAGTAAGATTATGATGATGGCGCCCACAACGATCACCCAATTGGGAATTTGAGTGCCCGCTATTGATGTTTTCTGGCTGAACCATTCCATGACTTTTCTCCCTTAGATAGGCCGCCCCGGTTGACGGCGTCTAAGCATATTCCACCTTACAGATCGGGGACACCCGAACAGGCGATGGCAGATTTTAAGGCGCGGTTGGTGGCGAGCATCAATTGAAAATTTCGTGCCGGATTCGAGAGAACGTCGCCCAGTGCAAGCGGCGTGGACGAATGCACGACGCCTACACGGTTCGCTCCGTCGACCTGGTTGCCCCAGCCGACGAGACGCCGGCCGTTATCCAGGGGTCTTACTTTTTTTGGCTGTATTCTTTTTCGGGGAAACGGTCGCAAATCGATTGAAACAGGTGAGGCGCGCGTCCTCCTCCTTTACAAAGCGACAGTCTTTCACGGTCTTGGCTGGCGCAGAAGGCTCTTTAGGTTCTGGCTTTATCAGTGCGTCATAACAGTTCAAGCGTTCCTTGGTTTGATCTTCAATGTCCAGGCAGGACTTCAATGATTGCGCCATCGCGATAGTCGGAACAAGCATTCCGACTACGACCAAAATATACGGTGCCTTCATAAAGGAACTCCTCTTTGAGAGGAATTACACAGTACAGCCAGACAAGGCCAAATGCACGATGCCTGTATCGTTCGTTATGTCGATTTAATTCACAAAGCCGACTGACGGGGACGTTATCAAGGGGGTCCACATCCCTGTGTCGCGTGAACTCATAATACGTGGCGCTTCAAAAATCTGCAGCGGTAATAGGCGGCGCGTGCGCGGATCAGGAGCGCGGCAAGCAAAGCCTGTGTCAGCGCCCCGCATGCGCCAAAAAGTGCAGCGTGAAGATCGGCGTGGCGATCAGGTGTGAAAACTTGCAGGGCCTCCAGCACCACGGCAGTGCCCATGAGGAATCCTCCGACCACAAAGGGCCGCTTTGGCCAGGCGAGCCAGACGATTGACGTGGCCGCGAAGTAGCCGAGGAAATGATCCAACTGCCAACCGAGCCCCGTGCGGGGCGGTTGCCATTTAGCGGGACCCAAGTGGACATAAACTAGGAAGCAGATGACGGCGAAGCTGCAAAATTTCATCCAGACGCGCATCCGTCACCAAAGCAGTATTTGAAAACCCAATTCAAGGATATCAATAGACGGTCTAATTTGCCCCGGCCTTAACGAAAGCGATCAAAAAGAAGAAGGCAGTTTGCGCTGTGTGATGACAGGCCCGCGGCCCTCGGCGTTCGGAGCTAGCAATCAGCGGTTACCAAAACCTCACGCCGATTCCAGTGCCGCAAAGCAAACAGTAGTCTCGAAGGAGTATCCGCAGGCCTCACAGTTCCAGGCGTGCCGCACGCGGCGGTCATCAACGTGTTCTGACCATTGCGGCGCGAACAGTGCCTCGCCGCATTGGTCACATTCGACAACTGGGAATGAGCGAGTGTATTTTCTGCGGGCATCCCTTGCGTCCATAGAACGTTCCTCAAAGTATAATTTTGCGCCGCATTGCTTGGGCGGCGGTTTGTAGGTTCACTATCAGTCGAATTACGAATTCGAAATTAAAAAAGACATAACCTCCAAAACTCGGAATGCCCCTGCGTGAAGCAAATTGCAATACGCGGGTCAGGACGAAAGCGATGAACTGTCTGCTTAGGGCCATTGCGGCAGCATCCCAAGGTTGCTTCGAAAGCTATGGCGGCGCTCGATTGCACAGCAAGTCCATATTGTGCCGGAATTTTGGAAATCGTTGGAAAACAACGAGAACAAACTGCAACAACCGCAACATGAAATGCGGCCGAATTTCTTCCGGCGATTTCTTTTTGTCTTTGAGAAACAGTTGGTTGGTATGGAGGCCACGGCCGGAATCGAACCGGCGTGCACGGATTTGCAGTCCGCTGCGTCACCACTCCGCCACGTGGCCAATCGGGGAAAAGGGCGTCAGGTGCCCAAGCCCTATATAGGACCCAAAGCACGACGACAATCTCAACCCGAACCTTGCGTTTTGGCCATCATTGCCGCAGAAGGAACCGCCTTCCGCGCCATTTATCGAGGACCGCGATGACCGATTTTGCCGCTGCACGCCGCAATATGGTGGACGGTCAGGTACGCACGGCTGATGTCACGGATCCGCGCATTCTGTCCGCGATGCTTGGAATTCCGCGCGAGAATTTCGTTCCGTCGGCATCCACTGCGCTTGCCTATCTCGATCTTGACCTTCCAGTCGGCGAGAGCGGGACCCGGCGACTGCTCAAACCGATGGTCCTCGCCAAGCTGATCCACGCGCTTGAACTTGCCTCGAGTGACCGGCTTCTCGATGTCGGCTGCGCCACCGGTTATGGAGCGGCCTTGCTGGCCTACGTCGCGGGCCAGGTGACAGCGCTCGAGGAGGATCCCGGGCTTGCCCAGGCGGCAGATCGCGCGTTGGCAGGCCTGAAAAACGTCAGTGCGGTGGCAGGTCCCCTGATAAAGGGCTGGCCAAAAGGGGCGCCATACGACGCCATTATCCTCGAGGGGGCAACGGAGTTCCCGCCCGAGGCATTTTTGCCCCAACTGCGCGATGGCGGACGGCTGGCCTGCGTCCTGGGCGGCGGGCCCGGCGCCAGGGCCATGCTCTATTTCAGGAGCGGGGACGACCTGGGGGGCCGGCCGATATTCGACGCCAGTGCTGCCGTATTGCCGGGGTTCGTCAAAGCCCCGGCTTTCGCCTTCTAAACACCCCTCCCGTTCCAAAGCGTGGCGGAAATGTCCCAGTCCGTCTCTAAACTGATTGGCGGGCGAATTGAGGGGTTTAAGCAGGGGGTTTGGATGCCTATCGTTCCATGTCTTTCGTGCAGCGCGAATCGGCACCACGCCGAACGCGTGATGGGTGGGGTATGGGCCTCGGTAGATGTATGCGCAGTCTTGCGGTCGGCACGATCCTGTGCGCCGCTGGAGGCTTCATGTTCCTCCCGGCTCTTGCCGACACACTCGATGGGTCGCTGATACTCGCTTATATGAATAATCCGACGCTGAACTCGCAGCGCGCCTCGACACGCGCGACCGACGAAGGTGTGCCGCAGGCGCTCTCGGGGTACCGGCCGCGGGTGAGCGTGAGCGGCTCGATCGGTTCGCAGTACTGGGACACGACCAATAAGCCGGCTGTCAACCTCCCCGTCTATATTCATCAATCCGGCAACATGACGCCGAACAACTACGGCATCACGGCGACGCAGACGTTGTACAACGGCTTTCAGAATGCGAACCGCACGCGTCAGGCGGAGAGCCAGGTGCAGGCTGCGCGCGAGAACCTGCGGGTGGCCGAACAGTCGGTGCTGCTGTCCGCGGTGACGGCCTACATGAACCTGTTGCGCGACAGCGCGATTTTGGACCTGCAGCGGCGCAACGTCGAGGTTTTGCAGGAGCAATTGCGCCAGACGCGCGACCGCTTCAATGTCGGCGAGGTGACGCGCACCGACGTTGCGCAATCGGAATCGCGTCTCGCCGCCGGGCGCTCGCAGGTGTTGAGCGCGGAGGCAACGTATAAGGCCTCGGTGGCGACCTACCGGCAGGTAATTGGGGTTGAGCCCGGCAAGCTTGCGCCCGGTTCTCCGGTTGATCGTTTTTCACCGTCCAGCCAACCGGAGTCGGTCGGGGTTGCCACGGCGACGCACCCGGCGGTGACGAGCGCACAATACAATGTCGATGCGGCGCTGTTGCAGGTGAAGGTTGCGGAAGGCGCGCTTTATCCGACGCTGTCGGTGCAAGGCAGCGTGCAGCAGCAAAACGAGATCTCCCAAAACCAACTCAAGAGCTTTAACGCCGCCGCGATCGCCCAGCTCATCGTCCCGATCTATCAGGGCGGGGCGGAGTATTCGCTGGTGCGGCAGGCGAAGGAGACGCTGGGGCAGCGGCGGCTTGATCTTGAGACGGCGCGCGACCAGGTGCGGCAGAACGTCGTACAGTCGTGGGGGCAGCTTGATGCAGCGAAAGCCAATATCGAGGCGACGCAGGCGCAGGTGCAGGCGGCCGAGATCGCACTGAACGGGGTGCGCGAGGAAGCGCGCGTTGGCCAGCGCACCACGCTCGATGTGTTGAACGCGCAGCAGGAACTGGTGAACGCGCGGGTGGCGCTGGTGAGCGCGCAGCGCGACCGGGTAGTTGCTTCCTTCACGCTTCTGTCGGCGGTGGGACGGCTGTCGCCGCAGGTGCTGGGACTGCGGGTGCCGGTCTATGACGCGAACGTGCACTACCAGCAGATACGCGATACATGGGCCGGCGTGCGCACTCCAGACGGCCGCTGAGCGCGTCGAATCAACCGCGGTATCATGGTCCCATGTCCACAGTTCGTTGTGCGGACACTTCCATCTGCCACACACGTCCTGCTCTGGCGTATAAGCGGTATAACGGCAGTGATTCGCGTCGGTCTTGGTTCGGCCATTGCCACGCGGAGAGCGGGCAGCGTGTCGGGTTTTTCGGGTTATGACGCAAGCGGCGAAGGCGCAAGAGCCCTCGATGGAGGAAATCCTGGCCTCCATCCGACGCATCATTGCCGATGATGACGCCAGCAAGCCCGCGAAGGCTCCAGAGGCTGCGCCGGCAGCGAAACAACAGCCTGGGATAACGGCGGCTCCGGGCCGTCCTACGCCGCCGCCAGCGCCAGCGGAAACGATAGCGGCGCCGCCTGCGCCAAAGCCGGCACCACCGCCGCCGCCGAGGCTGGCCCAGGGCTTCCGCACGATCGACGGCGCATCCGACGTCGTGTTCACCACAAAACGCGAGCCGCCGCCGCTCATCGATCGCGGGCTGATTTCGAACGAGACGATAGCGGCAGTCGACAGTGCGTTCAACACGCTCGCGCACACCATCATCGGACAGAACGCGCGCACGCTCGAGGATCTGGTGAAGGAAATGCTGCGGCCGATGCTCAAATCGTGGCTGGACAACAATTTGCCGAGCCTGGTCGAGCACATCGTGCGCGCGGAGATCGAACGCGTCTCGCGCGGACGGTAGTAAATATTCTTGGCTTCAGTCATGGCCTGGCTTGTCCCGGCCATCCCGATTTATAAGGCGTGGCTTTGCCTTCCTGAGCGGGATCACCGAGACAAGCCCGGTGATGACAAATGAGAGGTCAGCGATGAGCTTGAAAGCTCCACCGTCATCCTTGTGCCGGGCATAAACGTCTTTATGACCTTGGAGGGGTGAAGACGTGGATGGCCCGGCCAAGCCCGGCCAAGCCCGGCCATGACAGTCATTTCCGACTTTGTCCGTTGGTCATTCCGAGGCGGGTGCGTGAGTACGTGTGAGACGTTGTGCTAAATTCCCTGGTCCTGCCGCTTGCGCAGCGCGTGGGCGAACCACAGTCCCAATCCCAGGAGGCCGACGGCCGAGGTCGCGAACACTGGTATCGCGCCAAAGCGGTCAAACACCATGCCGTTGATGGCAACGCCCAGCGTCTGCCCGAGGTAGAGCGCGGAGGAAAAAATCGCCACCGCAGTGCCGCGCGCTTCCGGTGTCATCTGGGTGGCGTTGGTCTGCAGCGTGTTGTGCAGCATGTAGTAGCCAAGCCCGATGGCCATGATGGCCAACGGCGCGGGATAAGTGCTCCGCGTGAACGCAATTGTCAGGTAGGCGAGGGCGAGCACGACACCACCGGCGGTGACGAGACCGATCTGGCCGAGACGGTTCACCAGACCGCGCACCGACAAGCTGTAGATCAAACCGCCGATGGCGAAGGCGCCGACGAAAAGTCCGACCAAGGTAAAATTGATTCCAAAACGCAGATGCAGATCGGCACCGACGAACGCGAAGGCGCCGAACATGAAGAGGGCCTCGATGAAACCCATGGCAATCACCGCGCGCGCCCAAGGTGTGCGCAGCACGATCGCGTAGTCTTTTACAAAGCCGCGCGCCGTGGCGTGTCCTGCATGCGTAATCGGGTTACGGAAGAATTCGATCAGCAGTGCAACCGTCGCGACAGCAAAGAGTGCGGCAAGGAAAAAGAACACGTTGCGCCATCCGAACAGATCGCCGAGGACGCCGCCAGCGGCCTGACCGAACAATTGGCCGAGAATCTGCCCCGACAGGAACGTGCCGAGCACCTGCTGACGACGCTCGTACGGAATGACGTCACCGACGAAAGCCAACGCCAGTGGGATGATCCAGCCAGCCGACAGGCCGCACGCGAGGCGCGCGGCGACGAGCGTCGGCAGCGACCCTGCGAGCCCGCACATCAGCACCAGCACGGTCGACATCGCCGCCGCTGCGGTCACGCAGGCGTATTTGCCGAAGCGGTCGCCGACGGGCCCGATGATGAGCTGCACCGAGCCGTGCGCCAGTGCATAGGCGGTGACTACGATCGAGGCTGCGCCGACGCTGACCCCGAAGTCGGTGGCGATCTGCGGCAACAGCGAATCCGAAACGCGCACCATCGATTGGCTGGCGAAAGAGGCCAGCGCCAGCAGCGTGATGGCGGACGTGGCGCCGCCGCGGGAAACAGGTGTGACGGGGGACAAAGTTGACTCTCGGTGGCGCGGTAGGCTTTCTAGCGCGCCGACGGTGCTCCAAGCAAAACGATGACGATCGACAAAACCTACCAGCCCTCGGAGGTCGAGGGCCGCATCTACCGGACTTGGGAACAGGCGGGCGCCTTCCGCGCCGGCCGGCCCGAACGGGCCGGTGCGACGCCTTACTCTATTGTCATTCCGCCGCCGAACGTGACCGGCTCATTGCATATGGGCCATGCGCTTAACAACACGCTGCAGGACATCCTGTGCCGGTTCGAGCGCATGCGTGGCAAGGACGTGTTGTGGCAGCCGGGGACCGACCACGCGGGCATAGCAACGCAGATGGTGGTCGAACGGCAGCTGATGGAGCGCCAGGAGAAGAGCCGGCGCGAGATGGGCCGAGAAGCCTTCCTCAAGCGCGTCTGGGAGTGGAAGGCGGAGAGCGGTGGCACCATCGTCAATCAGCTCAAGCGGCTTGGCGCGTCATGCGACTGGTCGCGCGAGCGCTTCACCATGGACGAGGGGCTCTCGCGCGCCGTTCTTAACGTTTTTGTGGAACTTCATCACGCCGGGCTCATCTACAAAGACAAGCGGCTGGTCAACTGGGATCCGAAGCTGCAGACGGCGATTTCCGACCTGGAGGTGATCCAGGTCGAAACCAAGGGTCATCTCTGGCATCTGCGGTATCCGATTGAAGGGAAGACCTTCAATCCGGAGGATCATTCGACCTTCATCGTCGTGGCGACGACACGTCCCGAGACCATGCTCGGCGACGTCGCCGTTGCCGTGCATCCCGACGACGGGCGCTACAAGGCGTTGGTCGGCAAGAACGCGATCCTGCCGCTGGTCGGTCGGAAGATTTCGATCATCGCCGATGCGTATTCCGATCCGGAAAAGGGTTCGGGCGCGGTGAAGATCACGCCGGCGCATGACTTCAACGATTTCGAGGTCGGCAAACGGCACAACCTGCCGCTAATCAATATCTTCAGCACCGAAGCCAAGCTTCGACTGAAAGGCAATGTGGAGTTCGTGGCTGGCGTGCCGGCGTCGGACGATCTTTCGGCGACGCTGGCGATGAATGGCACCGACCGCTTTGCAGCACGCAAGGCGATCCTCGCGCGCCTTGAGGAGAAAGGGCTCGTCGAAAAAATCGAGCCGCAGTCGCACGTTGTTCCACACGGAGACCGCTCGAATGTCGTGATCGAACCATTCCTGACCGATCAGTGGTACGTCAACGCGAAAGAGCTGGCGAAGCCTGCGATCGCAGCTGTTCGCAGCGGCAAGACCAAGTTCATCCCGAAGAACTGGGAGAAGACTTATTTCGACTGGATGGAAAACATCCAGCCCTGGTGCATCTCGCGCCAGCTCTGGTGGGGCCATCAGATACCAGCCTGGTATGCGCCAGATGGAAAGGCGTTCGTCGCGCTGACTGAAGCCGAGGCGCAGGCCGACGCCGACAAGCACTACGGAAAAAAGACGACGCTCACGCGCGATGAGGACGTGCTCGATACATGGTTTTCGTCGGCGCTGTGGCCATTCTCGACGCTCGGCTGGCCGGACAATACGCCCGAGCTCAAGCGCTATTACCCGACCTCAGCGCTGGTCACTGGCTTCGACATCATCTTCTTCTGGGTCGCTCGCATGATGATGATGGGTCTCCATTTCATGAAGGAGATCCCGTTTCACGACGTCTACATCCATGCGCTGGTGCGCGACGCCTCGGGCGCCAAGATGTCGAAGTCCAAAGGCAATGTCATCGATCCTCTCGCGCTGATCGACGAATATGGCGCGGATGCGCTTCGCTTCACGCTTGCCGCCATGGCGGTACAGGGGCGCGACATCAAGCTGTCGACCCAACGCGTCGAGGGCTACCGAAATTTCGCGACCAAGCTGTGGAATGCCGCGCGCTTCGCCGAAATGAACGGCTGCGCGAGCGTCGCCGATTTCGATCCGAAATCGGCAAAGGAAACGCTCAACCGCTGGATCGCGCACGAGACGGCGAAAGCCGCGGCCGAAGTCACCGACGCGATCGAGGCCTACCGCTTCAACGATGCGGCAACAGCGGTCTACCGCTTCGTCTGGAACATTTACTGCGACTGGTATCTGGAGCTGGCAAAACCGTTGCTCATCGGCCCGGATGGCGCTGCGAAACGCGAGACGCAGGCGATGGTGGCCTGGGCACGCGACGAGATCCTCAAGCTGCTGCAGCCCTTCATGCCGTTCATCACCGAGGAATTGTGGGCGGTGACTCGTTCCGCCGTCATTCCAGGGCGTGGCGAAGGCGCGAACTCGAAATCCAGAAATACGATAGGTGCTCTGGATTCCGGGTCCCGTGCTGCGCACGGTCCCGGAATGACCGGAGACAATTTGCTGGCGCTCGACGCGTGGCCTTCGTACGCGGGTCTTTCCGACGACAAGGCGGAAGCAGAAATCGGCTGGGTCATCGATCTCGTCACGGCCATCCGTTCCGTCCGCGCGGAAATAAACATCACCACCTCGATCCCGCTGGTTCTCGCCGGCGCTTCTGCGGAGACCAAGGCGCGCGCCGAACGCTGGTCCGAGTTCATCAAGCGGCTGGCGCGCGTTTCGGACATTTCGTCCGCATCCGCGCCGCCGCAGGGCTCGGTGCAACTCGTCGTGCGCGGCGAGACAGCGGCTTTGCCGCTTAAGGGCGTCATCGACATTGCGGCCGAGCGCGCGCGGCTCGGCAAGGAGATGCAGAAGGCGGACGCCGACATCGCCCGCGTCGATGCAAAGTTGAACAATCCCAACTTCATGGCGCGGGCGCCGGAAGAGGTGGTCGAAGAAGAAAAAGAGAAACGCGAGGAAGCCGTGGCGCGCAAAGCCAAGATCGCCGAGGCGCTGGAACGGCTTAAGGGCGCTGTGTGAGGCGACGTTTTGGTTCTCGTCATTCCCGGGCGCGCTGAAAGCGCGAACCCGGAATCCAGAAACACGCGCCGTCCCGGAATGACGGATGAGGTGCGTAGTACACCCGGTGGTGACAGCGCATCCTGGGCTGACACCCTACTTGAACGGCTTGCTCAGGAACGGCGAGCCCTTCAGTCCGTAGCGCCAGGGCTTGTCCGCTGCCTTGGTGATGCCGATGCGCACACCCGTCGAGATCGCCGGCTTGGCTGTGCGCGCGCGCAATTCGAAGGGCGCGCGGTCGAGCGCAAGGCCATTGTGCTTGTGCGTGATGGCGAGCGCCTCGCACAATTTACCCGGGCCCGAACACAGCGCACGTTCCTCGCGCAGGCCGCGGCGGCGTTGCATTGCCGAAATGCCGTCCATTGGTTCGAGCGCGCGGATCAAAACGGCGCTCGCGCTGCCTTCCTCTTCGCACACGAAATTCAGGCACCAGTGGATGCCGTAGGAGCGATAAACATAAACAAAGCCCGCGGGACCGAACATCACCGCATTGCGCTCGCTGGGTCCGTTGAAAGAATGCGCGGCGGGATCGGTGTGGTGATAGGCCTCGAGCTCGACGATCACGCCGCCGACACCGTCGACCAACAGAGTTGCGCCGATCAATTCGGGCGCGACATCGAGGACCGGGCGATCGAAAAAAGAGCGGCGAAGGCGAGGGGGAGGCATCGCCGCAAGCTACACATTCCGCGCAGATTGTCATTCCGGGTCGGCGCGTGCGCAGCACGCGAACCCGGAATCCAGAAGCATGCGTCTGTTCGGTCCGCCAGAGGGCGCTCTCATGAGGCGTCATGCGGGTGGGATCGGATGCGGCGCCTGCGACCGGGAAAGGACGCTTCTCCCGCACCCCGGGGCGGCGCCGGGAGGTCGCCCGGCGGCCACTACGTGCCGTCTGCCAGGAGTATGGCCATAAGGGGCCGCCCGCCCGCCTCATGGCGCGCCATCGCGGCGTCTTCCTTACTGCGCCGGGTTCGCGCTTTGTAGGGACCGTCCAGTTCTCCCCCCAGGCTTCGCATTTTGGGCGAAGCGCACGACGCCCGCGTCTCTCGGGTAGGGAGCGAGGTACGACCTGGCGCGCCATCTCCCTCGCCTTGCGCGATTGTGGAAAACGGAGACAGGCCTACCCCAAGGCCTCGACAAACAGCATGGGCGATAACGCTTGGCCCACAGCGACATAGGAAGTGTTGCCGCTTACCTACACCTGTGTCGACTCTGCAACAGTTTTAGGACATTTAACCGCGAGAGGAGGTTAGCCCAAGCCGCGCCGCGATTCGGCCACACCATTCAACCACATCGATGCCCGCCAAACCGGCCCCCTTTGTACCGCCGGTTGGGTCGACCCGGCAGCGATAACCGGGGCTGGGCGACAGGGACCGATGGACGCCAAGAGCAGTTTGAAGTCGAAACTTCCGAGCCGGCACGCCACCGAGGGGCCGGATCGCGCGCCGCATCGCGCTTTTTATTACGCGATGGGGCTGACCACCGAGCAAATCCATCAACCTTTCGTCGGGGTCGCGACCTGCTGGAACGAAGCGGCGCCCTGCAATATCGCGCTGATGCGTCAGGCGCAGGTTGTGAAAAAAGGCGTCGCCGCAGTCGGCGCAACGCCGCGCGAATTCTGCACCATCACGGTGACGGACGGTATTGCGATGGGCCACGCCGGCATGAAGGCGTCGCTGCCCTCGCGTGAAGTGATCGCTGACAGTGTCGAACTGACCGTGCGTGGCCACGCCTACGACGCGCTGGTCGGCCTCGCCGGTTGCGACAAATCACAGCCGGCCATGATGATGGCGATGTGCCGCCTGAACGTGCCCGCGATCTACATCTACGGCGGTTCGATCTTGCCTGGCACGTTCAAGGGCAAGCCCGTCACCATTCAGGACGTGTACGAGGCGGTCGGCAAACATTCGGTTGGGCAGATGTCCGACGAAGAACTCGACGTTCTCGAGCAGAATGCCTGTCCATCCGCCGGTGCCTGCGGTGCACAATTCACCGCGAACACCATGGCGACGGTATCGGAAGCCATCGGGCTTGCGCTGCCTTATTCGGCGGGCGCGCCGGCGCCGTACGAAATCCGCGACAAGTTCTGCATGCTCGCCGGCGAGATGATCATGGATCTGATCGTCAAGAACATCCGCCCGCGCGACATAGTGACCCGCAAGGCGCTGGAAAATGCCGCGGCGGTTGTCGCCGCAAGCGGTGGCTCGACTAATGCTGCGCTGCATCTGCCGGCGATTGCGAATGAATGCGGTATCGAATTCACACTGTTCGACGTGGCCGAAGTCTCCAAAAAGACTCCTTATGTCGCAGATTTGAAACCGGGCGGCCGTTATGTCGCCAAGGATATGTTCGAGGCTGGCGGCGTGCCCCTCTTGATGAAAACGCTTCTGGATCACGGCTACCTGCACGGCGATTGCCTGACGGTAACGGGGCGGACCATCGCCGAAAATCTGAAGAACGTGAAATGGAATCCGGACCAGGACGTCGTGTATCCGGCCAACAAGCCGTTGATGCCGACCGGTGGCGTGGTCGGGCTTAAAGGTAATCTCGCGCCCGAAGGCGCGATCGTGAAGATCGCCGGCATGAAGACGCTCAAGTTCAGCGGCCCGGCGCGTTGCTTTGACGGCGAGGAAGCCTGCTTCAATGCGGTGAAGAACCGCAAATACAAGGATGGGGACGTCCTGGTGATCCGCTACGAAGGGCCGCGCGGCGGCCCCGGCATGCGCGAGATGCTGTCGACCACGGCCGCCCTTTATGGCCAAGGCGCCGGCGAAAAGGTCGCGCTGATCACCGATGGACGGTTCTCAGGTGCCACGCGCGGTTTCTGCGTCGGCCATGTCGGGCCGGAGGCGGCGATCGGCGGCCCGATCGGGCTGATCCGCGACGGCGATATCATCGAGATCGACGCGGTGAAGGGTTCGCTGGACGTGAAACTGTCCGCCGAGGAACTCGCCAAGCGCAAGGCGCAATGGAAGCCGCGCGAGAACGATTACGGCTCCGGCTATTTGTGGAAGTACGCCCAGCAGGTGGGTCCCGCCGTCAACGGCGCGGTGACGCATCCTGGCGGGGCTGGTGAGAAAGAGTGCTATGCGGACATTTGAGGGCACGTTGCGAGCGCTGCTGATCGGCGGCCTTCTGGCCGCGGCGCCCGCACACGCCCTCGACGGCAGCAAGACCGATCCGAGCGTTGGTCCGCCGCCGATGTCGCCGATGGAAGCTTTCCGTTCGGGCGCGAACTGGCTCAAAGCCGGCGAGACCGTCAAGGCGGTGAACTCGCTTGAATACGCCGCCGAGAAGGGCCACGCGCTCGCGCAGTGGAAACTGGGCCGCATGTATGCAGAAGGCGACGGCGTCGCGCAGAACGATCTCAAGGCGTTCGAATATTTCCGCCGCATCGCCGACAGCCATGCCGACGACAATCCTGACACACCGCAGGCGCGCTTCGTCGCCAATGCGTTCGTGGCGCTCGGGCACTACTACCTCGAGGGCATTCCGAAGACCGAGGTCAAGAGCGATCCGCAGCGCGCGCGAGAGATGTTCAACTACGCAGCGTCGTACTTCCGCGACCCGGACGCGCAATATTATCTGGCGCGGCTCTATCTCAATGGTACCGGCGCCCCGCGCGACCCGCGCCAGGCGGCGCGATGGTTCGGTCTCTCGGCGCAGAAAGGCCAATGCGAGGCGCAGGCGATGCTCGGCGCCATGCTGTTCGAAGGCGATCACGTGCCGCGCCAGGCTGCGCGCGGACTGATGTGGCTCGCGCTCGCCAAGGACAATGCGCGTCCCGATCAGGCCTGGATCACGAAGCTCTATGACAGCGCCATGCAGCAGGCGAACGAAGATGAGCGCGCACTGGCCGCAGTCTATCTGCGCCACTGGCTGGAGATGCGGCGCGAGTAGGGCGCTCTTGCGGCTTGTCCTTGCCGCGCGTCAGCGGCTTTCTATATCGAGATCGACGTAGACGGGCACGTGGTCGGAGGGTTTGTCCCATCCGCGCACGTGGCGGTCGATACCGGCATCGACCAGCCGGTCCGCGGCCTGCGGCGACAACAGCAGATGGTCAATGCGGATACCGTCATCCTTGGCCCAGGCGCCGGCCTGATAATCCCAAAATGAATAGAGGTCGGATTCATCACTCACGGCACGTATCGCATCGGTCAGTCCGAGATTGACCAGAGCGCGGAATTTTTCCCGGGTCTGCGGCAGAAACAGTGCGTCGTTCTTCCAAGCGTCTGGGCGACGCGCATCGGCGGCAGTCGGGATGACGTTGAAGTCGCCCGCAAGCAGCATCGGTTCTTCCAGTTTAAGTCGTTCATGCGAGAAGTTGATTAGACGCGTCATCCAGTTGAGCTTGTAGGCATATTTATCGGTGTTTGGCGGATTGCCATTGGGCAGATAAAGGCTGATCACGCGCAGCGCACCGGCTTTGGTGGAGACGATCGCTTCCAGGAAGCGCGCCTGCACATCGGCATCATCACCGATCAAACCCGGCGCGACTTCATCAAACGGCAGCTTGGACAAAAGCGCGACGCCATTGAAAGTCTTCTGGCCGTGCACCGCGACATTGTAACCGAGCGCCTCCAAAGGCTCGCGCGGGAAGGCGTCGTCGGTGCATTTGATTTCCTGCAGACAGATAATGTCCGGTTGTCGTTCTCTGAGCCAGGCCTCCAGGTTGTCCACGCGCTGGCGGATGGAGTTGACGTTCCAGGTGGCAATTCTCATGGATTTTTAAGGGTTCCGGGCAGGCGAATAAGGCTGTATTTGCCGTGTTTATAGAACACCGCAGGGATATGCACTCAGTAACGTTTATATGCTAGGTAAGGCGCTAACGCGGCCCCAAATTGATGTGAAACAAGCCATTCCGCGGATTAGGGAGCGTCCGGGCAGGCCCAAATGAGTCCGGACCGAAAATTGCCGATGATCAAGCGAAAATGGCTCCTTGGCGGGGCAGTAGTCGCCCTGATTGGTGTTGTTGTGCTTGCGCGTGCCATCTGGTCCACGGACGGCGCCTCCGCCCGCTCCCCCCAGGCCCGCGCCGTTCCGGTCGAGACCGCGGTTGCCGAACGCAAAACGATGCCGGTCCGTTTGACTGCCCTCGGCAACGTCACGCCCATCGCCAGCGTCGCGATCAAGACGCAAGTAGACACAACGATTACCGCTGTTCATTTCCGCGACGGCGCGACTGTGCAGAAAGGCGATCTGCTGTTCACGCTCGATTGCCGGCAGATCGAAGCCGATATGAAGCGGGTGCAAGCCGTCATCGATGGCGCGCAGTCCACGCTTGAGCAGGCGCAACGCGACGTCGAGCGCTACACGGATCTCGCCGCCAGAAACGCAACGCCGATCGTGACGCTGAACAACGCGCAAACCGCGGTCAACGTGTCACGTGCCACGGCGGAATCAAATCGTGCGCAGCTCGAGAATCTGAAAGTGCAGCTCAGCTTCTGCACGATCCGCGCGCCGATCCCAGGCCGCATCAGCATGGCCAACGTCAAGGTCGGAAATTTCGTGCGCCAGGCCGACACATCGCCGATGGCGACCATCAACCAGATGGTCCCGGTCTATGTCAGCTTCACAGTACCGCAAAAAAACCTGCCCGATATCCGCAAGGCCATTGCGGCGGAAACTGCGACCGTCGAGGCCATCGTGCCGGGCGAACAGAAGCGTGCCACTGGCCAGGTGACGATGATCGAGAACACCGTCGATCCTTCGACCGGCATGGCGACGGTCCGCGCGACCATGCCGAACCAGGATGAATTGCTCTGGCCCGGCACACTGGTCAGCGCCGAAATGACGCTGCGCAGCGAGGAGGGCGTCGTGGTGCCCGCCAATGCTGTGCAGATCAGCCAGAGCGGCACTTTCGTGTTTGTGATCCAGGACGGCATTGCGCAGCCGCAGCCCGTCAAAGTCGAACGCCAGGTCGGCGGTGAAAGCGTGATCGCGTCCGGCCTCAATGGCGGCGAAACCGTTGTGACCGAAGGGCAGTTGCTGCTGTCGAAAGGCACCCCCGTGAACGTACGCACGCCCAAGGTCGCGGGCAGCTGATCCATGAACATTTCTGAAACCTGTATTCGCCGCCCGGTTCTGACGACGCTGATGACGGCGTCGTTGATCGTTTTCGGCATCTTTGCCTACCGGCTGTTGCCTGTCGCCGCGCTGCCTGCGGTCGACTTTCCGACCATTCAGATCACCGCGCAATTTCCCGGCGCCAGTCCGGAAACCATGGCGGCGTCGGTTGCCTCGCCAATAGAGCGGCAGCTCTCGACGATTTCCGGCATCTCGTCGATGAACTCGTCGTCCTCGCTCGGCCTCGCGCAGATCACCATTCAGTTCGATCTTGGGCGCAACATCGACGGCGCTGCGCTCGATGTGCAGACAGCGCTCGCCACTGCCGCACGCCTGCTGCCGATCGAAATGACGATTCCGCCGTCGTTCCGCAAGGTGAATCCAGGCGACTTCCCGGTGCTCTATGTCTCCCTGCGGTCGGACACGCTTCCGTTATCCACGGTCGACGACTATGCCGAGACAGTTCTGGCACCTCAGATCTCGCAGCTGCCTGGCGTGGCCCAGGTGCTTGTCTACGGCGCGCAGAAATTCGCCGTCCGTGTTCAGGTCAACCCAACTGAAGCTGCTGCTCGCAATATCTCACTTGAGGATGTGCGCAGCGTCGTTGCCAAGGCCAACTCGAGCACGCCTGTCGGCGTTCTGACCGGTCCGAAGCAAAGCGTGACCTTGGAGGCTACCGGCGCGATGCCGCACGCGGAAGACTACCGCGACGTGGTCGTGGCCTATCGCAACGGCGCGCCGATAAAGCTCAATCAGATCGCACGCGTCATCGACAGCGTCGAAAACGACAAGGTTGCCACCTGGTTCAACGACGGGCGCGCCATTGTGCTGGCGATCCAGCGCCAGCCCGACGCCAACACCGTGCAGGTGGTCGATCTTGTGCGTCAGAGCTTGCCGACCATGCGCGCACAGGTGCCGCCGTCGATTAATATGGAGCCGTTGTTCGACCGCTCGTTGTCGATCCGCGCCGCGGTCGTCGATGTGCAGGAAACCCTGGGCATCGCCATCGCGCTGGTCATCATGGTGATCTTCCTTTTCCTGCGTAAAGTGTCGGCAACCATCATTCCGGCTCTGGCCGTGCCGGTCTCGCTCGTCGGCACGTTCGCGGCGATGTATGCCTTCGGGTTCTCCATCAACAACATGACACTGCTGGCGCTCACCTTGTCGGTCGGCTTCGTGGTCGACGATGCGATCGTGATGCTGGAGAATATCGTTCGCCACATTGAAGGTGGCATGCGCCCGTTCGAGGCGGCCTTGAAGGGCTCACGCGAGATCGGGTTCACGATCGTGTCGATCACCTTCTCGCTGATTGCCGTGTTCATTCCCGTGCTGTTGATGGGTGGGATGGTCGGCCGTGTATTCCGTGAGTTTGCCGTATCAATCGCGGTTGCGATCGTGGTTTCCGGATTCGTGTCACTGACGCTCACGCCGATGTTGTGCGCGCGTGTTCTGGGCAGCCACCATGAGGGTGAGAAGCAATTTTTCGTGCTGCGCTGGTTCGAGCGCCTTTTTGAGGCAATGCTGAACACCTACCAGTGGACGCTCGATCGGGTGATCGCATTCAAGTTCATCATGTTGATGGTTACGATCGGCACGTTCTTCGCGACAATCGCACTCTATGTCGTGGTCCCGAAGGGTTTCTTTCCGACGGAAGACACCGGCTACGTCATCGGCATAACGGAAGGCGCGACTGACATTTCGTTCCCGGCAATTTCGCAGCTTCAGCGCAAGGTTGCCGAGATCGTGCGCGCCGATCCGGCAGTTCAATATGTGAACTCCACGGTCGGGACCGGCGGGCCAAACTCGGTCGGCAACAGCGGGCGCATGCTGATCGCGCTGAAGCCACGCAAAGAGCGCGACAACCTGCAGACCATCCTTGCGCGGTTGCGGCAGACCGCCAATGTCGTGCCGGGCCTGGCGATCTATTTCCAACCGATTCAGAACATCAACCTGGGCGGCAAGCTCGCCAAGAGCCAGTACCAGTACACATTGCAATCCAACGACACGGCCACGCTCTATCGCGTGACGCCGGAAATGCGCGAGAAGATCTCCCGCATTCCTGGACTGCTTGATGTCACCACTGACCTCTATGTCACCAATCCGCAGGTTTCGATCGAAGTCGATCGCGAGAAGTCCGCGGTTTACGGATTGACCGTCGATCAGGTCCGGCAGGAACTCTACAACGCCTTTGGCGTGCGGCAGGTCGCGACCATCTACAGCCCGGTCAACTACTATCAGGTCATTCTCGAGACACAGCCGGAGTTTCAGATTGGCCCGGATGATCTGGCGCGCGTCTACCTGAAGACCTCGAGCGGCACGACAGTGCCGCTATCTGCAGTCACCCGTTTCGAACGCACTGTCGGTCCCTTGCAGGTCAATCACCAGGGTCAACAGCCGGCGGTGACGATCTCGTTCAATCTCGCGCCCGGGTTCTCGCTCGGTCAGGCCGTCGACGCCATCCAGAAACTCGAGCGCGAAGATCGGTTGCCCGCGACGATCACTACCGGCTTCCTGGGCACCGCCCAGGTCTTCCAGGATTCCTTGCGCGGGCAGGGCATCCTGATTTTGGCCGCCATTTTTGCCGCCTACGTGGTGCTCGGAATTCTGTACGAAAGCTTCATCCATCCGATCACGATCATTTCCGGCCTGCCGTCGGCGGGTATCGGTGCGATCCTGACGTTGATGATGTTCGGCATGGATCTGTCGGTGATCGCCATGATCGGCATCGTGATGCTGGTCGGGATCGTGAAGAAAAACGCGATCATGATGATCGACTTCGCCATCGAACGGCGGCGAGTTGGATTGTCGGCGGAAGCGGCAATCCGCGAGGCAGCTGTGCTCCGTTTCCGCCCGATCATGATGACCACGTTCGCCGCGATCTTCGGTACGCTGCCGATTGCGCTTGGTACCGGCGCCGGCGCCGAATTGCGCCAGCCCCTCGGCGTGGCGGTCGTCGGCGGTCTCGTGCTCTCGCAGCTGCTGACGCTCTACATCACGCCGGTGATTTACCTCTATCTCGACCACTTCGACCGGATGTTGAAACGCCGCCTCGAGCCGCAACTCACGGAAGTCGAGCAGGCGCCGCCTGCAGTCGCAGCGGAATAACGTCGGCACCCTCAAAGCAATATATTCGCGCGCGGCGCCGATGGTGCGCTGGCGGAGACCGATCGGCGCAAGATCATGGATCGGGCCATTGCCGATAAGCTGATCGTAGCCGGCTTTCACTACAGCATGCCGGGTGCTGGCACCTTCAAGCGCGACGGAAACGGCTACGCTTTCGTTTCGGTGAAAGGCTGATTTTCACGACACGGATTGGAGGGCGCCGGCGGAATTCGGCGCCTTCCTCTTTTCGGAGTTAAAGTGCGAAACTGGTCCCGCAGCCACACGAGGCTTTTGCTTGCGGATTGTTCACCTTGAACGAGGCGCCGATCAGGGCGTCGACAAAATCGATTTCCGATCCGGCCATGTAGTTGACTGAAACCGGATCGATCAAAACAACGGCGCCGTCGCGGCTGATCACGAGGTCGTCGCTGGCCCTGGAATGCTCCATGTCGAATTTGTATTGAAAGCCGGAGCAGCCTCCGCCTTCAACGCTGACGCGCAGCATGGTTCCGTTCGGCTCACCTTTCAGGATTTCGCCGATGCGTCGTGCCGCTCGTTCGCTGACCGTGATGTTCGCGCTCATTTGCTCGCCTTTTGGGCCTATCCTATTGGCAGATGGCCCAACGGATAGTTAAGTGCGCGGGCTGATGAGGTCAATGCGCACAATGGTGGTCGATTCCAGACGAGAACGGGCCGTTTATGCCAGCGATCCGGCGCAAAGCCGGGGCCGCCGCTACGATGAGGCGGCGAGCCCGAGCCGCAATGCCTTCCGACGCGACTGCGACCGAATCATCCACTCCGCAGCCTTTCGCCGGCTGGCACACAAGACGCAGGTCTTCGTCTATCACGAAGGCGATCATTATCGCACGCGACTGACGCATACGCTTGAGGTCGCGCAGATTGCCCGCTCGCTCGCGCGTGCACTCGGACTGGACGAGGACCTCGCCGAAGCGCTAGCGCTTGCGCACGATCTTGGCCACCCGCCGTTCGGTCATGCCGGTGAGCGCGCTCTCGATGAGTGTCTTGCGGGATATGGCGGCTTCGATCACAACGCGCAGGCGTTGCGCATCGTGACGGACCTTGAGCGCCGGTACGCCGACTTCAATGGGTTGAACCTCAGCTGGGAAACAGTCGAAGGTCTCGTCAAACACAATGGTCCTCTGGTTGATCGCGCAGGTGCGGCGGTCGGTCGCTACGCCAGACAAGGCGCGCCGGCACCGATCATCGCTTATTCGAAAATTCAGGATCTTGAATTGTGGACCTATGCCAGTTCCGAAGCGCAGGTCGCGGCCCTGTCGGATGACATTGCTTACGATGCACACGACATCGACGATGGCTTGCGCGCCGATCTGTTCACGCTGGATGATATTTCAGAGGTGCCGCTGGTCGGAAATATTCTGCGCGGGATAGACGCAAGGCATCCCAATATTGAAGCGGCTCGGCGGGTACATGAAACGGTTCGTGCGCTCATTACGCGTATGATTGAAGATGTCATAGAGGAAACCGGCCGTCGCGTTGCGACGCTCAAGCCACGCTCGGCGGCGGAGGTTCGCGATGCCCCACGGCCGATCGTGGGCTTTTCCCCGGCGATGGAGAAGGCCGACCGCGAGATCAAGGGGTTTCTCTATCCGCGCATGTACCGACACGATCGCGTGATGCGGGTGATGGCAGATGCCGAACGGGTCGTGCGGGATTTATTCGCGCATTACACGGAAGCTCCCGTTGATCTTCCGCAGGAATGGGGAGAGGGCATTGTCGGGGGTGAAGCTTTAAAGCGCATACATCAGGTTGCCGATTACATCGCGGGCATGACTGATCGATACGCGCTTGTCGAGCATGCGAAATATTTCAGGGAGACACCGGAACTGCGCTGACAAGAAAAGGCGACAGAATATCGGCCGCCCGTTTCAGTCCAGAGAAAAGGTTCAGAACCAGCCGCCAGCCCACTCCGATTTTTGGAGCTCACTCCACATTCGGCTGTGGGAACAATAATTTTTCCGCACCCCTTCTTCTTTCCGCCATCTCTTTCTTTTTGGTAGCGCGTCACTCTCTTCACGTTGGCTAGCTAACTGCTGATCACGAAGTGAGGGCGGGGGCCGGTGCTTTGCACGTTGCTGCTTTGATGGTGGTCGCCCTTGGCAGTTGCCGCCGAGCTCATCAGTGCAGCGCTCGCCACCAGCACGGCTGTCGGTTTCGCCAGTCTGGAAATGTTTATCAGCTTCGTCATTTCTTCGCTCCGATGTTGGCTCTGTTACCGCGCTTGGCCTGTAAAAAACGCAGCGCAGATCGTACGCCGCGCGCCCATGAACTCGGGCTGAACTGAATGTAATCAGGATGACCGCTTCCCGAATCCGGTGCGTCATTCGATCAGGTGACGTCGATGAAGTTTGACACCGAAAGCGATGACATCGTCGTTACTGCGTGACATCATCCAAACGGATGAGGGCGACTGCCGGTACAAAAAATGGACGTGAAAATTGATCCTCCCTCTGAGGTCGACCTGCTGGTCGCTGGCGCTGGTCCCGCTGGCATGGCCGCGGCGCTAGTCGCGTCGTTGGAGGGGCTCAACGTTCTCTTGTGCGAGAAGTCACATCAGGTCGGCGGTACCGGGTCGACCTCGGCTGGCACGCTTTGGATTCCCGGCAACAGTCAGAGCCGCGCGGCTGGCTACAGCGACAGTGCGGAACAAGCGGACCGCTATCTGAGTGCTTTGGTCGGTGAAGGGACCAATCGCGAACTCAGAAATGCTTATCTTGGGACAGGTCCGGCCGTGATCGATTATCTATGCGCGCGATCTGACGTGCAATTCATTCCTTGCGGTAAACATCCGGACTATCGCAGCAACATGCCTGGCGCTGCATTGGCCGGCCGCGCAATTGTGTCTGAGCCGTTCGACGGACGTTTGCTCGATGGTGATTTTCGACGAATACGCCCGCCGGTGCGTGAGTTCATGGTGTTGGGCGGCATGATGGTCGGCAAGGCGGACATTTCTCCATTGATTGGAAGGTTCCGATCGATCTCCCATTTCATTTATTCGGCGAAACTGTTCCTGCGATATTTGTCTGATCGTTTGAGGTATGCGCGCGGGACGCGACTGATGATGGGCAACGCGCTCATCGCGCGATTGTTTTACAGTTTGCGTAAACGCAACGTGCCGATCCTGTTCGATGCATCTATTGTCGAAGTTGATGGTGATCGGCATGGAGTCAAAGGTGCACAGCTGAAAATCGGCGACAGAAAAATCCTGGTGAAGGCCCGCAAGGGGGTGGTCCTGGCGACCGGTGGATACGGGCACAACAAAGGGTTCCGCGACGCATTCATGCCTCGCCCTGTGCCCGCCTATTCAATGAGCTCGGCGGACAATACAGGTGACGGCGTTGAAATTGGTCAAACGCTAGGTGCCGCACTGACGCCCGAACAAAGCACGAGCGGACTCTGGACGCCGGTTTCGATCGTGCCGCGGAGCGACGGTACCAAGGGCTTGTTTCCACATCTCGTGCTCGATCGCGCCAAGCCCGGGTTGATTGCGGTGAACTCTGCTGGCCGGCGCTTTGTCAATGAAGCTGTTTCTTACCATGACTTTGTGCTGGCCATGTTTGAATGCAACAAGATGATGCCGGCGATACCTGCCTGGCTGATCTGCGATTCCGCGTTTCTCGGAAAATACGGCTTGGGCGTGATCTACCCAGGTTATCGCAATCCAGCAAAGTTCGTCGACAACGGATACCTTGTTAGCGCGCTTGATCTTGGAGAACTCGCGGAAAAAGCTGGCATTGATGCCGAGCAACTCTGCAGCACGGTCATGCGCTACAATGGATTTTCCGGGACCGGCATCGACATCGACTTCGGCAAAGGCGAAACAGAGCTGAACCGCTTCAATGGTGACGCCAACCACAAACCGAACCCTTGCATTGGGCCGCTGGTCGAGCCGCCCTTCTATGCGCTTGCGGTTTGGCCGGCAGACATCGCGGTCAGCACCGGTCTTGCGACCGATGCGGACGCACGCGTTCTCGGGCACGATGGAAAGCCGATCCCAGGCCTCTATGCCTGCGGGAACGACATGGCGTCGGTGATGGCTGGCAGCTATCCGGGGCCGGGCACAACACTCGGTCCGGCCATCGTATTCGCCTACCGGGCCGCCATGCATGCAAAAGGATCATCACCCTAGCGTCGGCCGGTATGCCTTTTAGCGATCAATAACATCACGCAAAGGAATTTTTCATGGCGCGCCTTGCAGGCAAAGTTGCGTTCATCACCGGCGGAGGCGGCGGTATCGGCCGGGCGACCGTGGAGCGGTTTGCAGAAGAGGGGGCGAAGGTCGTAATCGCGGAAATCGATGTTTCGCGCGGCGAGGCGGCCGCCGAATCTGCGCGCGCAGGAGCCAAAAATTCCGGAGGGGACGCGCATTTCATCCACTGTGATGTTCGCGATAAGGCGATGGTCGAGGCAGCCTTTGCGGAAACTGTCGACCGGTTTGGCGGACTCACCATTCTGCATAACAATGCCGGCGGTTCGACGCTGCAGGATGGCTCTGTGACCGAGGCGCCTGAAGAAGAGTTCTGGCGCGTGATGAAACTCGACCTTTATGGAACCTTTCTCTGCTCGAAGATCGGCATTCCGCACATGATCAAGTCCGGCGGCGGTGCGATCATCAACATGTCGTCGTCGATTGCGTTAAGCGCGGTTCCGGGGCGCGATTGCTACACCGCTGCGAAGGGCGCGATCGCAGCACTGACGCGTTCAATGGCGGTCGAATACGCCAAGCACAAGATTCGCGTGAATGCGATCGCACCCTCCGTCACGCTGTCTGATCGGGTCAAGAAACTCTTGGAAGGCTCAAAAGACATCGAGAAGCTTGCCGCCACGCATCTGTTTGGCCTCGGTCTGCCGATTCATATGGCAAACATGGCTGTCTATCTAGCATCTGATGAAGCGGCCATCACGACCGGCCAGATCCTCGTTGTCGATAGCGGGGCGACAATTTGGTAATCCCAACGCCGCGATCTTTTGACTTGCCCTCCGAATTCCGTTAGCCGCTTCGCCACAATGGCTCCAAAAGAACAAGCCTATCATTTGTTTGCGGACATGCTTACGCGCGTGCAAGCGGCCAGTACTGCCGTGCTCGGGCCCGGGGCGGAGATAGGTCGGATTGTTGTCGAACCACCGCGCGATCCGACCCATGGTGACATGGCAACGAATGCGGCCATGGTGTTGGCAAAAGACGCTGGCAAGAAGCCGCGCGATTTGGCGGAAAGCATCGCGGCCAAATTGCGCGCCGATGAAAAAGTTGCCTCTGTCGAGGTGGCAGGACCTGGGTTCATCAATCTGTCGCTAAAGGCAGATGTGTGGGGTGAGGAACTGCTTCTGGTGCTCGAGCAGGGCGAGAATTACGGACGCAGTGATGTCGGCAAAGGCGAAAAGGTCAATATCGAATACGTCTCGGCCAATCCGACCGGACCCATGCACGTCGGTCACGGCCGTGGCGCGGTATTCGGCGATGCTCTTGCCAAACTGCTTTTGTTTGCAGGCTACGATGTCACGCGCGAATACTACATCAACGATGCGGGCGCGCAGGTTGATGTCTTGGCGCGTTCTGCTTTTTTGCGCTACCGCGAGGCACTCGGTGAGGAGATCGCCGTTCCCGAAGGTCTTTACCCGGGTGATTATCTGAAACCCGTCGGTGGGGAACTCGCCTCGGAATACGGCGCCAGGTTGACCGCGCTGAAGGAGAGCGAATGGCTTCCGATCGTTCGTGCCAAAGCGATCGATATGATGATGAATGTCATCCGCGATGATCTTGCCGCGCTTAATGTGCATTTCGACGTGTTTTTTTCCGAGCGGTCTTTGATTGAAGGCAAGCGCGATGAAGTCGGCGCGACCATTGAGGGCTTGCTCAAAAGCGGCGAGGTCTACGAGGGCCGATTGCCGCCACCCAAGGGTGGGAATCTTGAGGATTGGGAAGACCGCGAGCAAACGCTGTTCCGCTCAACGGAGTTCGGGGATGACGTCGACCGCCCGCTGAAGAAGTCGGATGGCAGCTACACATATTTTGCGTCCGACATCGCCTATCACCGATCGAAAGTTGACCGTGGATTTTTTAATCTTATCGACGTCTGGGGCGCCGATCACGGCGGCTACATCAAGCGCATGCAGGCCGCGGTTAATGCGGTCAGTGCCGGCAAGGCCAAACTGGACGTGAAACTTGTGCAGCTCGTCCGCCTGTTGCGCGCTGGCGAGCCGTTAAAGATGTCGAAACGGGCGGGCGAATTTGTCACCTTGCGAGGGGTGGTGGATGAGGTCGGTCGCGACGCCGTTCGTTTCGATATGTTGTATCGCAAGAACGACGCGGTGCTCGACTTCGATCTCGCCAAAGTCATCGAGCACACGCGCGAGAATCCAGTCTTCTATGTCCAATATGGACATGCGCGTGGGATGTCGGTCTTTCGCAACGCGCGTGCCGAGATGCCGGACCTGCCGACTGCTGATTCGGCACTCGTGGCTTACCTCCGGAAGGCTCAGCTTGGTCGCCTGAGCGATGTCAGTGAGGTATCGTTGCTGCGGCGTATTGCGCTCTACCCGCGCGTCGTGGAAGCGTCGGCCGTGGCCCACGAGCCTCACCGAATCGCGTTCTATCTATATGAATTGGCAAGTGAATTTCACGCCCTATGGACGCGAGGAAAGGACTTGCCTCATTTACGCTTCATTATCCAGAATGATCGAGAAACGACGAAAGCCCGGCTCGCTCTAGTGAAGGGGATAGTCACGGTACTCGCCTCGGGTTTAGCATTGCTCGGGGTCAGCGCGCCGGCAGAAATGCGATAAGTCTCGTCCTTGGGGATCCGCTTTTGGCGTCTTTGATCGCCAGCGGCTATAAGTAGGGCGAGCAAAGTAACCGGGGACCGAATGGCGGAAGAACAAAGCCAAAGACCTTACCGTGCAAGTGAACCGCCTTCGCGCAGCCACGCGAGGACCTCTAACAATGATCCGCTCGCGGAGCTTGCCCGTCTCATAGGGCAAACGGATCCGTTTGGAGAGTTCGGGCGGGATACAGCGCGCCGTCCTGCAGCGCCGGCCGACCGTGCCGATTGGAACACGCCACCTCCCAATTCTCCTTACGCGCCGCGCGACAAGACTGATTGGCGCGCATCCTCCGCGCAACGGTCTGATGGCAACGGTTATTACAACGCTCGAGGTGTTGGTGAGCAGACGGGACCCATCGACTATGATGACCAAGGTTATGGGCGCGAGACACATGGCGAGGAGCAAACGCCAATCCGCGACGATCTCTACCAGGCCGACCATGCGGCGCGTAGTTATCCATCGGGCCAGGCCGACTACCAGTACGACACGTACGAACAAGATGGGACCCAGCATCCTGAAGACGAGTATTACGATCACGCACCGTCTTCGCGGCGACGCCTGGGGGTTATGGCGATTGCCGGCGTAATTGGTTTGGCGTTGATTGGCACCGCCGGTGCATTTGGGTATCGCGCCCTGTTTGGCTCCTCTGGCTCCACGCAACCGCCGCCTGTTATCAAAGCGGATGCCAGTCCCAGCAAAGTTGTTCCAGCAACAAACAGCAAGGACGCGCAATCGAACAAACTGATCACCGAGCGCGTGAATGAACCCAGCCAAACCGAGAAATTGGTGTCGCGCGAGGAGCAGCCGATCGACAAGCCGACAACGGTCGTGTTGTCACAGGTCGCGCCGCAGTCGTCATTGGGCAGCGGGGTCGTTGGGAGCGAGCCGAAGAAGGTTCGTACGATCGCCATCCGTCCGGACCAGCCGGTGGACGCTCAGGCTGCCGCGCCAACTGCAACTCGCGCTCCCCAAGCTCCAGCCGCTCCCTCCAGGCCGGCGGCACCGGCGCCGGTCCGCGCAGCCGACAATATGTCGGATGCTGATTCAGACGCGACGCCGGCACCCGCAGCACGTTCTGCGCCACCAGCGCGTCAGGCGGCGCCTTCCGGGAATACGCCATTGTCGCTGAACCCGGATGCTTCCCCGGCGCGCGCTCAAGCGCGGCCGGCACCCCCGACACAGACCGCGGCCGTTGCTCCGCAATCCACAGCCCCGGCTTCTGCCGCCAGCAATGGTGGCAGTGGCAGTTTTGTGCAGGTTTCCTCGCAGCGAAGCGAGGCTGAGGCCCAGGCTGCATTTCGTGGGTTACAAGCCAAGTTCCCGACCCAGCTTGGTAGTCGCGAACTGCTGGTCCACAAGGCAGACCTAGGGGCCAAAGGCACCTACTATCGCGCCATGGTTGGTCCCTTCGCGAACCCCGCGGAAGCCGCCGAACTCTGTTCGAGCCTGAAGGCCGCTGGCGGCCAGTGCCTCGTCCAGAGGAATTAGGCGCCGAAACCTTGACCCTTGCGCCGGGAGCGGGCTAATCCGCGCCGATGGCCGCGCGCGCGTTTATTACTGGATTGGCGGGCTTGAGCATTTCCGCCGAAGAGCGTGCATTCCTTCGCGAGGCGCAACCGTGGGGATTAATCCTTTTCAAAAGAAACGTGAACACACCCGCGCAAGTCACTGCTCTTACTGAATCATTTCGAGCGACTGTGGGGTGGGAGGCGCCGGTTTTCGTCGACCAGGAGGGCGGGCGCGTCCAGCGGCTCGGTCCCCCCCACTGGCCCGCATATCCTGCCGGGCAACGGTACGGCGATCTGTATGACCGGGAACCGGCGGCCGGCATTGCAGCGGCACGGCTTGCGGCGCATTTGATTGCCGCCGACCTTAGGCCGCTTGGCATCGACGCAGACTGCCTGCCGTTGGCCGACGTGCCGCTAGTAAGCAGCGATCCGGTTATAGGTGACCGGGCTTACGGCCGTGAGCCCGAGAAGGTTGCAGCTATTGCGAAAGCGATTGCGGATGGCTTGCTGATCGGCGGGGTTCTTCCGGTGTTAAAGCACCTGCCTGGTCACGGTCGGGCCGGTGTCGATAGCCACCACAAGTTGCCGGTCGTCGACACGGACCGGGCCACCCTCGAGACCGTCGATTTTGCGGCGTTCCGGCCGCTGGCACATTTGCCGATTGGGATGACTGCGCATGTTGTGTTTAGTGCAATAGACCCAGTCGCGCCCGCGACCACTTCGGTCACAATAGTGCGGCAAGTGATTCGCGGTTTTATCGGGTTCCAGGGTTTGCTAATGAGCGACGACATATCGATGAATGCCCTTTCTGGGACCGTGGCCGAGCGGAGTCACGCCGCTTTGACCGCGGGATGTGACGTCGTCCTTCATTGCAACGGCGTTCTGACCGAGATGGCGGCCGTCGCTGCCGAAGCCCCTGAGCTTGCCGGCGAGTCCGCTCGCCGGGCTGACGCAGCGCTGAGCCTCCGAAGTGCACCCGAGGAATTCGACACGCATGCCGCACACAAGGTATTCGCGCAAATGATGGACGACGATCGAATGGCGCTCCAACGAAAGATCGTGTCATGAGCGGAGAGGAATTCGACACAGCTCTCGGCGCCGATCGTGGCACGACTGAGCCGGCCATGATCGTGGACGTGGAAGGGTTTGAGGGTCCCCTTGATTTGCTGCTGATGCTTGCGCGCCAGCAAAAGGTCGATCTGACCAAGATTTCAATCTTGGCCTTGGCCGACCAGTATCTGTCTTTTATCGAAGCGGCACGGCAACTGCGCCTTGAACTTGCCGCGGACTATCTCGTGATGGCGGCGTGGCTCGCCTACCTCAAATCCCGTTTGTTGCTGCCGGAAACGGAGCCCGGCGACGGTCCGAGCGCGGAGGACATGGCGTTGGCGTTGGCTAACCGTCTGCGCCGACTGGAAGCAATTCGCGACGTTGCGACGCGCATGATGGAGCGTCCGCAGTTAAACCGCGACATTTTCCCGCGCGGGCTGCCCGAGCCGATCGAGGAGGTCAAGCAGCCCGAATGGTCGGCTACGCTCTACGACCTGCTTTCGTCCTACGCCACGCAACGATCACGGAGCGCGTTATCGCGTGTTCGATTCAAGCAACGTACGGTCTGGTCATTGGCCGAGGCCCGCTCAGCGCTTGAACGCCTGATAGGCCAGTCGGCGGACTGGTCGCGCATTGATCAGTTTCTGATTGGCTATGTGGTCGAACCCGCTCTTGCCGCAACAGTATTTGCTTCTTCTTTCGCGTCCGCGCTTGAAATGGTGCGTGAGGGGCATGCGGAAATTCACCAAAAGGGATCATTCGCGCCAATCTATATGCGCAAGCGCGTAGGCGTGAATGGAAATGCAATTACGTATGGCGCACAAGAAAACTCATAAGGGGAAAATATCCATGCCGGGCGCGGCCAAGAAGCTCGTGGTGGTGCAAAACAATGAGCCGGAGCCGGAGGCTACCGTAGCGCCGGCAACGCGGCCGGAGGAGTTGCGGCTTCTTGAAGCGCTTCTATTTGCGGCCGGCGAACCGCTCGATGAGGCAATGTTGGCGCGCAGACTCCCCAGCGACGTCAATGTTAGGGCGGCACTCGCGCAGCTCCGCTATGAATATGCGACGCGTGGCGTCAATCTGGTCAAGGTCGGCAAAAAGTGGACTTTCCGGACGGCGACCGATTTGTCGTGGTTGCTGACCAAGCAGATCGTAGAAACACGCAAGCTTTCTCGTGCTGCAACCGAAACACTTGCGATTGTTGCATACCATCAACCGGTCACCCGCGCGGAAATCGAAGAAATTCGTGGAGTTGTAACAGCAGCTGGCACGCTCGACGTCCTCCTCAAAACCGGTTGGATCCGGCCGCGCGGCCGTCGCAAGGCGCCTGGCCGTCCAATAACCTATGGGACGACAGAAGCGTTTCTCTCTCACTTCGGCCTCGAAGAGGTGGGTGACCTGCCAGGGCTCGAGGAGCTGAAGAGTGCCGGCATGCTCGAGGCGAATCTGCCTCCCGGATTTGCCGTGCCGCTCCCCTCGGACGTTTCAACATTACGCGAGGATGAAGACCCTCTGGAACCCGGCGACCTCGACTTGGGTTTGGCGCCGCCCACGCAGTCCGAAAAGTAACGACGCCGGATTAAGGTAAATTCCGCTATTTCAAGGCATTGCGCGGCTCTTTGCCCGGGTGCGAAGTCCTTGTTTTTGCCGCCTGCGAGGCCTAGTTTCTCTTCAAATCATGGCGGACGAGCCGAAAAAAGCCCGTCGCTCCGGAGGATTTGCAGATGGGTTCCCTAAGTATATGGCATTGGATCATCGTCCTGCTGGTCGTGATGGTCCTGTTCGGAGGTCGCGGAAAGATTTCGTCGTTGATGGGTGACTTTGCTCAAGGCATCAAAGCCTTCAAGAAGGGCATGTCCGAAGACGAGAAGACGGCGGACACCAAGAGCGAGCCAGTCAAGACGATTGAAGCAAGCGGTGGCGCGACCAAGACCGAAGCCGAACGGCGCGCCGAGGGCGCGCGTTCCTGATCGCTGCGTCGGCCAGGCGATCGTCGCGGCGCGGGTAATCCCAGCGCCTTGGAGTTGATTAACCCATGTTCGACATTGGTTGGGGCGAGCTCGTCGTCATCGGCATCGTCGCGCTGATCGCGATCGGCCCGAAAGAGCTGCCGACTGTGTTGCGCACTCTCGGACAATACATGGCCAAAATCCGCCGCATGGCGGCCGACTTCCAGGGTCAGTTTCAGGAAGCAATGCGCGAGGCCGAGATGGCCGAACTAAAAAAGCAGGCCGAGGATCTCAAGAGCTCCGTCAGCGATTTGACCAAGTTCGATCCGCTCGCAAATACCCAGAAGGAGATCGAGCGCGCATTCGAGATGCCCGAGATCGGCGAGGCTCCTACCGACAAGCCGCCAGCGCCGGCCGCCTTGCCGGAGCCGCAACAACAGGTCGACGTCAGCGTGGCGCTGCCGGAAGCGCCATCCCCGGTCAGCGAAAAAGATTTTGCAGCCCCTGAGGCGCCGTCTCCCAAGCAAGCCGGGGGCGCAGCATGACCCATGAGGACATCGAGGCCACCAAAGCGCCCTTGATGGATCATCTGATCGAGCTGCGGTCGCGACTGATCAAGGCGCTGGTCGCGTTTGGCGTGATGTTCGCAATCTGCTTTGTGTTCGCCAAAAATATCTACAACATTCTGGTCTGGCCGTTTGTTTGGGTGGCTGGCCCGGAAAATTCTAAATTCATCTACACGGCGCTGCTCGAATATTTTGTTACCCAGCTCAAGCTCGCGATGTTCGGTGCTGCATTTCTTTCATTTCCGATCGTCGCGGCGCAAATTTACATGTTTGTCGCGCCCGGTCTTTATCGAAACGAACGCCAGGCATTCCTACCTTATCTGATCGCGACACCGATCTTTTTCGCCCTCGGCGCAACGGTCGTCTATTTCATCGTCCTGCCAATGATCGTGCGATTTTCGCTCGGAATGCAGCAGCTTGGGACAGCCACCGATGCTTCGATCGCATTGATGCCAAAGGTGGGCGAATATCTTTCGTTGATGATGGCTCTCGTCCTCGCCTTCGGCGTGGCGTTTCAATTGCCAGTCATCCTCACGTTGCTTGGCCGCATCGGCATCATCACGGCCGAGCAGCTCAAGGCCAAGCGGCGCTATTTTATCGTTGGCGCATTCGTCCTGGCTGCTGTGCTGACGCCGCCCGACGTTATCAGTCAGATGTCGCTCGCGATCCCGTTGCTGATCCTTTACGAGGGTTCGATCTGGTCGGTGCATATGGTCGAGAAAAAGGCGCAGGCTGAAGAAGCGGCCAAAGTGGCTTCTGACGCAGCGTCGGCCACGGCAAAGCCGGCCGAATAGTACGGTTCGCTATTGAACTCCGGCATGCTCGGCTTTATGCCGGGCATCCACGTCTTTGGCTTAATTTCAAGTGAAGACGACCGGCCAGGACGGTATAGAAACCCGCCATGTACGATATCAAATGGATTC